>JAEEGI010010162.1_pt1 | contig 20465 bp, 20 predicted proteins | sample 8958751 | NCBI WGS metagenome assembly JAEEGI01 (sample SAMN16246545, study PRJNA631951) | gut metagenome | biome: gut microbiome; feature: rumen; material: KS-attached | host: Bos | place: Iran: Karaj | collected 2018-10 | reverse complement strand
ACTCGTAGTCCATCCCGACGTAGAACGTGTAACGCCTGACGATGCCGACGTAGCTAAGTAGTGTTCGGTAATAGACGTAATTCCTACGCCCTTATCGCCATACGTGCCAATGATTACGGGCGTAGTCGTAGAGGTTGTGCCGTTGGAATAGGTGATTTTCTCATAGTTCCAAAGGTACTTTTTCGTGGCCGTAACGCTCTGAATGGTCGTAGTCCATCCCGTCGTAGAGGTTGTAACGCCTGAACTCGACGCGGTGGCTAAGTAGTATTCAGTTACCGACGAAATGCCTACGCCGGTATCGCCGTAAACACCTATTATAACCGGGTCTGTGTCCTGTGTTGTGCCATCGGTATAGGTGACGGTCTCGTAGTTCCAAAGGTACTTATTGGTATTGGTTACGGTCTGAATACTCGTAGTCCATCCCGACGTAGAACGTGTAACGCCTGACGATGCCGACGTAGCTAAGTAGTGTTCGGTAATAGACGTAATTCCTACGCCCTTATCGCCATACGTGCCAATGATTACGGGCGTAGTCACGGTAGTAGTCCCATCCGTGTAAGTCACTACTTCGTAATTCCAAAGATATTTATTTGAAGCGGTTACACTTTGTACGCTTGTAGTCCAACCTGTAGTAGCCGTAGTTACGCCCGACGATGCCGACGTAGCCAAATAATATTCCGTAATGCTCGAAATACCTTTGCCACCTGACAAACAAACCGGCCTACTATACGCCGTATTGCCATCTGTATAAGTGAACTTAATACGCTGCCAAATATAATGCCCGTTTTGCCATGCCGGGGCGGTTGTCTGCCATCCCGACGTAGGGGCTACGGAATTACTCGTACTATCCGCGTACTCCACATCGGTACGGGAAATTCCCGTACCTTTGCGGATAAACTTAACTACTCGTGTTACTGCTACTCCCATAGTGCTAAACGATTTTTTTAACTTGCTGCCTGAATGGTTATTGAAATATCACCGCCTCCGGCTTGGCATTGCTCACGGGTAACGGTGTACGATGCCATCGCGTTAGTTGAAAGTTCCATCGGGTCGCTACCGTTTACGGCGGCGTTACCGTCTCTGTACTTATTCAACACAACGCCCGCCGCGTCTCTCACTAAGAAATAGTAGAGGGGGTTAGGCGAAACGGCTGTGCCGCCTCTCGTAACCAATACAGGCGTATAAGTCACATGGTCGCGGCTGCTGCTCGTATCTTCGTCTATCGTTTCATCTTCGGGGCTGGGGTGCGGGTCAATGTCGTAAGGGTCTGACTTATCGACAACGCCCTGCACGTCCATACCGTAGAATGAGCCGTTACGTTTAACGGTTAGCCTGAACTCGCCGTAGGTGTCTATCATGCTTTCCGTTACGGTAAGGGTTGCGGAATTGCCAAAGCCCTCGTTATCCGAACTGCCTAACAACTTCCAACCGTCCACGTTTCCGGCTGCTGACGGGTCGAACTGCTCCCACTTGTAGGTAAGGCCAACGGATAACGCGCCCTCGTTGCTGTAGGCTTTAGCCTGCAAAATACAACTGTCACCCTTACTGCTAATTACGAAACTCTTGTTATCGCCCGCAACGATAGTAACCTTACCGGCAAACTGCGCCTTTTGCTGAATGGGTATAGTGTAGTCGGCTGAAATGCTATCCTCCTGTGTACCGTAGTAGATAGTGGCTACCATCTTGATAGTAACGGGTAGGTAACTTGCAAGGGCTGCGATATTCTTCAATATCTGCAAACCGGGGTACAGATTCGTACTACCGTCGGCGGCGTACTTCTTAAAGTAACTGCCGTTGGCCGTGCCATCACCAAACAGGCCGGTACTATAACCGCTTGCGTTAAACGTAATCTCTGTGCCGCCGAAATAGTAGCGCATAGAGGCTATAGTTGCTATGCCCTCGGCTACGCGGCTCGACGTGCAAATGAAATTCAACTTAGGTTGCATCGTGGCAAAGTTGGGGAAAACGGTTTGGTCTGCCCCTGTGCCATCCCAATACTGGAACAAATCGCCGTCCGGGCACATGATAGTAGCCATGTACGTACCGGCTTTGCTTATGAACTTAATAGTTCTGGTTGTTGACGCGCTACTCATAGTTTATTCCTCCTCGTTGTTAGGGTTTAACACATCTTCTACGTCGCCAACGTCGCCGCTGTCGATGCTTTCCGTTTCCTCGTTAGATTCCTCGGTTTCCTCTCCGGGGGTCTCGGTTTCGCCGTTGGTAGGCGTTTCCGTTTCACCCTCTCCGGGTTGGTCGCCGTTGGCCGGTGTCTCTGTCTCGCCGTTGGTAGGCGTTTCCGTTTCCTCGGCGGGTGTCTCTACGGGCGTTTCGGTTTCGCCTGTACCCTCGCCTGGTTCCTCTGCGGGTGTCTCGCTCTCGCCTGTACCCTCGCCGCCTGTCGGGGTCTCTGTCTCACCGTTGCCGTCGCCTGATTCCCCGGCGGGTGTCTCGGTTTCGGCCTCCGGCTCTTCTATGATAAATTCCGGGTCGGTGGCTACAGGTAGCGGGCGCGTGGTTATACCGTACTGCTCTTCGCGGGCTTCGTGGGGCAAAAGCGCGATAGCACCGATACGCTGTAGGGTGTCGGCCAAACGCGGTAGCGGGCCAAAGGCCATCATGTCTTGCAACCAAAGAATATAGTTGCCATCCTTTAACTTGTTTCTGTCGTTTTCCAAATGCAGATAACTAACTACTTTTGGATTTGCTTTAATGTAACGTGCCATAATCGAAAGTTTTAATGTTATTTGAATAATAATATTTTTCCGTCGCTGTCAGTAAATACCTTGCCGTCGCTATCTTCCATAGCGCACGTAGGGCCGCAATCCTTAACGTCTAAGCCGAATACTGCGCCGTACTGCTGGCTCATAGCCTTGGTAGGCAAAACAGGGCTTACGCCGTGTCCTACCTGCGTGTACGATAAGCTGCCCGATGCCTTGTTGGTAGCAACGTACCAAAGCGGCAATAGTTCCCTTTCGGGGTTGTCAATGGGGCCGTTTACATCCCATATTGAGGCGTTGGGCGCAATCGAAACTATTTCGGGTATATTGGTAGGTACGCCCGCAATATCAAACTCAAATTTCGGGATTCTACGGATAAACGAAATAACCTTTGAGGGGCTACCGTCTGTCAGGGTAACGCTTGCCGGGTCGCCGTAAACGTCGTACTTAGCCCTGCAACGTAGGTACAACTCGCTGCCCATCTTACTACGGTCTACGGTAACGCTCAAACCGTCGTTTGCTACGGTAACGTCGTAGTCCAAAGTTTCGTCCGTGCCTACCTGTGACCATGAGCCATCACTACGGTACTTTTCCCATACAAAGATACGACGCTCTGCCAACACCTCATTACCGCCTAATTTCAGGCTCGCTTTCACTATCTGCGTATCTTCATGCACAAGCGGGTTATACAGGGTTTGGTCGGCTGCGTCTAAGAACAATTCAGGAAAACCAACCGTCGCGTTATCGCAATAGACGGGATAGGTTTTTTGTATTGTGTGTATCTGATTAGTACGGGGGTCTACGTACTGCGCGTTAAACTCCAACGTAAGTACGGTGTTTACGGTGGCATTGCGCTTTACCTTGATACGCCCGGCGTTGCTGCCGCTCGTAGTCATTTCGTAGTTTTCGTTAGCGGCTGCAATCAGGGTGCGCGTGCCGTTGTCAATCTCGTACCATGCTATATTAGTCAAACTTTGGTTTACGCGCCCGGCCTGTAGCACTTCGTCTTTGTCTATTACGCTGACTTCGGGCTGGATAATAAGCGGCGTAAGCGTGAAATCGGGCGTGTACTCTCCCGTTGCCGCGTCGTAGTTCTGCCTGTTGGGTATGCTTCCCGACGTAGTAAAACTTATGTCTACTTGCAGCGGTCGAAAATTGAAATCAAATCTTTTAATCTTCATTGCCTTTGTCGTTTTATTGTTAATACTCAAATACTGCGCTGTCCTGCGCGGCGGCGTTGTTCATACCGTCGCGTAGTGTCACGGTGGCCGTAAAGCGTACCACTTTAGGCACGTAGCCGTTAAAATCTATGTCCTCGGCTGTCAGGTGTATAGACTTGCCCGCGTTGCCCCTACGTATAGCCCATGCGTTATCGCTTGCCACTCGCTCTACGCCGTTTGCGTCCTCGCTGTAGCGCGTCCAAACTACATCTTGGGCCAATATGTCGGCGGTCACGTCCTGATTATAGATTTTGGCTATAATCTGCAAAGTCAGGTCGAAACGGTCGGGGTCGAAAAGCACGTCCGTATCGTTGAACTCCACCGTAAAGCCGGGGTTGCCCTCCAACATAGCCCAATGGGTATTGTTCCAACGTGGGGCCGTCGTAGTCAGGTTGTGACAACAACGCCACTTGCAACCGCAATACCATACGTCGGAAATCTCGTAAACGCCTGTAGCCGGGTTTAGGGCCTCAAAGTAATACAGGCCGTCGGGTTGCCATTCTCCCCGGTCTACGTACTCGCAAATAGGCTTCATAGTCCATTTGTTGAGGCGTATAATATCCATCGTAACTATTCCGGGGATATACATATAGTCCAAACCCTCGCGGATAGGTAACAGGTTGCCGTCATCATCCGTTAGCGTCCTTACGAAATCGGGTAGGCTTCCAAAGGTTGCACCGTAATTTGTCGCGTCAATAATAGGCTTAGTAACGCCCGTTAGTTTGACAATCCGGCCCTCTGTACTCGATAGGTAGATGCAGCTTTGGCGCGTGGTGTCTGTCTGATTACCCCAACGGGCAATCTTCATCAACTCGCACGGCGGGAAATTATGCCCGGCGGGTGTATCTTCGTCGGGATATAACACAACTTCTATAGTGTTGGTAGCCGGGTTTACGCTGTTTACCCGCATCCAACTTGTGTACATAGCGGCGTTAGTTCCGGGGCTTGTATAGCCTAAAGCCGTTGCGCCTAAGTTGTTAATGATACCCTTTAAGACATTGTTCTGTGCCTGTGCGGTAAAATAGCCCTCCCACTTGCTATGCAGTTTCAGGCGGTAGCAATTATCGCCTATGTCGGTAACGCTTTCTATGGTGTCGGCCTCTGTAAGTAGTTGGTCGCCCTCGATAGCCGATAGGCGGTTAATAATCAACTCTACGGCCTCAAAGTATGTGCGTACCCTGACGCTTTCAAACTCGGCGTTACCTAAGTTGTCAATACCTGCGCCGCTACCGGCGTAGAGCGATTTAACGAAAGTACCAAACTGCGCCTCACCTCCGAAATGAGCGATACCCAAAACGTGTATAGCCTGTTGGAAAGTGATATTACCGGCTGCAACGTCGTTATAGAGGCGGCTAAGAAACTGATTACGTACCGGGCTGTTAGGGTCTAAGTCGTAAGCCATATCAGCGTAACCGGCTTTGACCTTTTCCGTTACTTTCTGATACGCCGTAACCTCTTCGCCTGTTTCGGGGTCTGTAGTTACTACCTCTTTAAGATAAGTCAGATACTCGTAACCTTGGCTGTCCGTTGTAATCTGGTCTAACGCGGCTTTGTTGGCGTGGGTGTGGCCGTCGCCGGGCGAAACGCTGCTGCCTCCCGTGTCGGCGTTCAAAACTACGACGCTATTTGCGCTACCAATACCCTGCTCACGTAGTCTTTTACTACGCGGGCGTGGTGTCCTGTTGGTAACTACTGACGTATAATGTTTATCCATACCCTTAACTATTAACCTCTTCTATTGCGTCGTATTCGTCGGCGTTGAACTCTGTATAAAGCGCGTCGGCGGTGTCCATAATTACGTTTTGTTGTTCGCTGCTCATCATAAAGACTTTGCCCGCCTGGTTCCTTTCGGTGTAAACGCAAAGGTCGCCGGGGTCTAATACGGCTTCGCCTGATAGCGTGGTTTTACGGGCTGCAAACTGGCTGTAGAGCGTACCGATAAGCAACTTTTCCGGGTGGTCTGTAACGCCCGCCCTTTTTAGTTTTTGGATTTGCAGACTATCGGATGCCCGGCAATAGATACCCTTTGCCGTCGGGCAAGTCGTGTTAGCCGTACCGCACGTAGTATCTATGCTTATTTCCTCTTTGGCGTGTTTGTTTATATAGCCTGAATACTCTACATCGTCTAACTCGGCTGCATCGAATATCAGGTTATTTTTCACCAACTCCACTTTAGGGGCTTTGTATAACAGCCATCGGACTTGGTTATAGCGGCCATCGTCTACCCAATAACGCGGGCTATTCCACGGCGTTTGCACTAAGCCGAAACTACCGGCTATTACTTCGTCCATATCAAAGCATTGCACCCCGGCGTAAACGGTCACTTCCAAATAACCGCCCTGTGTTGGATAAGGCATATATTGGCCGTCGGCCATCTGCTTAAAACTATCGTAAATCATTACGTCTACGTTGCCTTTACCCGGTCGGCCTATACAATGGCGGTTTTTCTTCCATCCCAATATACCGGCACTTTCCCAAAGGTCGCTGGGGTCGTAGTATTCCAAATAGGCACTACCAAAACCACCTGCACCCGATACCCAACTGCCTTTGCAATATGCCAAATGGCCTTTCGTGCCTCCTTTGGCTATACTGCTATTGTCGTAGTGGCAAACGGCGTTACCGTTGCTGTCGTACATATTGATAGCAACAGGCACAAAGGCGTAGCCGGTACGGGTTTTCATGCGGTCGTAGTTGCCGCCCTCGTTACCGTCGTTACCCTCTGTAAACGGGTTGTATCTTGCATCCAACAGCATTTCAAGCGTAAGGCGTACATAATACGACTTTTGGCCCTCTGACGTTAGCGTAGGTAAGAATACTTTGTGCGTCTGCATTACCTGCATACCGCTTTCTTGGGTAACGGTGTTAAGTATGCGTTTCGGCCATCCCGTATCTAACCCGCCGTGTCCTCCTGAATGAAACGCCCATGCTATCGCGGTACATTCTGACGGCCCGCCTACCAATGGCAATATGTGGCAATATCTCGCATTGGGATTCAGGTAGCGTAAGCCCTTACCCTGCGTACTGATAAATATAGTAAAGTTAATTAGGTTGTAATCCCAATTACCGCCCTGCCGGTGGTCTTCGCTATAGTCGGGATAATAAGAGTAATACGACGCTCCGGGGTCGGCTACCAAATTAACCTGTTCTACGGAATATTCGCCGCCGTATTCCAATTCACCGTTAAGCAACTCTGCCGACGAATAGGGCGAAAAGTTTACTTTCACGTTGTTTGCTACCTTATCTACGCCCATCGTTTGGCTGTCACCATCCCACGTTATAGCCCTACGCGCTGCGCTGTGCAAGCCGTTCAAATCGAATACGTAGACTTTACCGTTACGCTGTATCATCTTCAACGCCAACGGCTGCAAAATACCCTCTATCGTTTCTTTTAGCGTGCTTGGCTCTGCATCTTCATCAAAGAAATTTTCGCTACGCACGGCCAACGCTGCCGGGTTCGCCTTGGTGTTCGTACCCTCGAAATAGGTAGTGCAATAGGTGTCAGCATCTAAGTAGGCGTAGTTAATGGTGCTACGCTGCAAAGCATTAAGCAAAATGGATTGTAGCGTTTGCATACCCGATAAGTTGTACTTTAGCCTATCCAATATACCAAAGTCGCTAAACGTAAGCGTAACGACGTACTTACGGGCTTTCTCGTAAGGCTCTTCGTAAAACTCCGGGTCTAACGCGCCACTCCAATAGAGGGCGTTGTTACGGTAAACGTCCATCCTAATACGGCCTACCTCGATTGTGTATAAATCTTCGTAGGTTCTATCGCCTGGGCTTTCTAACTTCAACGTGGCTTCGCTGCCGCAAATCACCTCTTCTTTGTCGGCGTGTTTCCAATCAATTACTAACGCTTCGTCGGCCTCAAAGTCCAATACGCCCACGTTGCCGCTGTAGCCCTCTTGCAGTATCTCAACGCGCCAAACCACGTTTGCGCGGCTAAGAAACTCGCCCATGTATCTTAATACCTTTGCCATACTTAACTACGCTTTTTGTGGTTGTACTCTCTTTCGATAACTCCTACCAACTTCCGGCCCTCCAACTCAAAGCGGACTTTGCCGAAAATCTCACCTTGCGGCTCTATCATATCGCGCAACTTATCCAACGGGGCCACTACTTCCGGGTTGTTGGTTGCCCCGGCGTACTCGCCAATAAGTGCCATCGTGGGGCCTGAAACAACGCCACCCTCTGCAAACGGCATTAAGCCAATGGCCTGTACCATTGCAACGGCGGCGGCTGAAAAACCTGCACCGATACCAAAACCTGCAAACGGTATGTAGGCGTGTGCGGCCATATACATAGCGGATGCAAGTTGTACGTAACTTGCGGTCAAAGCCTTGTTTGCAATAATGGTCGGTATTGCGGCGGCTGCTGCAACCTCTTGCGCTGCGGCCTCAACGCCCTGTGTCGTAGTGGCCGTTACAATGGCTGCACTCTCTGCGCCCTTGGCTATGGTGTGCGCTGTGGTGGCCGTCGTAAGCATATCTATAATACTTATTACGGTATTGATACCCTCGACTATCTGTATAAAGCCACCCACGAAAGCCGTAACTTTCTGCCATGCGTTACCGTTACCCTCTAAGGCGTTGCTTATGCTCTCAATACCGCTACAGATGCCCTTAATACCGTTCCAACCGTCGCGTAAACTACCGAAAGCGGAAATAGACTGCTTACGCCATTGCTCATAGACGGCAATCATACCCTCTATGTCTCTGCGTTGGCTGTCAGTAACAGGGTTTTTGGTGTCGGCCAAAATCCTTTGCAGTTCCCGGATTTTCTTAGTAAGTTCATCAAAGCCGTAGCCCTTAATCCTTACTTTGTACTCGCGGCCTGAAAGCGCGTTTACCTCGGCTATCTCGCGTTGCATTTCGGGTAACTCGATACCCAACTGCAAAGACTTCTTTTTGGCTGTCAGTTCGTCGATAATGCGCTGTGTCTTTTGTATCTGGTCGGCATCTTCTTTTTGCTGACGTGTTGAATAGAACGAAATAGCCGCGTCTATGTCTTTGATGTTATTCGTAGTTGTCGGCAAACTCATTGCCGCCAAAGCATCATCCCACTTTTCTTGCAACTCATTCAGGCGGTTAATACCGTTCTGCGCAAATTCCCGCTGTGCTTCGTCGCCTGACTTCAACAGACGGTTATAGTATGCAAGTTTCTTGTTTAGTTGGTCGTAGGTTCGTATCTCTTCATCTTGCAACGCGGCTACGCTTTCATCTTCCAAAGCCTGTTTAGCGGCCTCTATGCGCTCTATTTCCGCGTCAATTTGTGCGATATTCTCCTTACTTGCCGTCCTGCGCTGATTACGTAGGGCCTGCAACTTCTTATCGTAATCGTCTAAGGTATTTAACTCTGTCGGCATCATTGCCGCGTCGGTCATATCCTTAAACGCCTTAACTGCATCCTCGGCGGCTTTCTTTGCCCGTGCAAGGGTCATAATGCGGTTAGTGTCGGTAATATCGCATTTCTCTAACTCCTGCTGATAGTAAGCGACGTTATTAGTTAAATCCTTATACGTCCGGGCGTTCTCGATAAGCTGCTTATCTTCTTTGCCGCTCTTAGTCGGTTTGGTAGGCGTAGGATTAGGCCGGGTAGCACTACCTCTTACGCTAAAGTTAAGTTGGCTTGCCTCCTTAACCGCGTCCTGCATCTGCTGTTGTAAATGAGCAACAGCCGCCCGGTTATCTGCGATTTGTTGGTTTACCTTATCTAACTCACTCGTACCGGGTATCTCGAAATATTCTATGCTATTAACACCGCTATTCTGCAAAGCGTTCATAGCGTTACCGTTGCCGGTACGCTTAATTTGGCGTTGACCTATTTCGCGTTCCGTGCTATATAATTTCTTCTTACCGCTTTCGTCGTAAATCAGGTTATGGGTTTCAGCCTCCTTTGCTGCAATCTGATTTGCAAGTGTACGGGTCTTGGCCTCCAAAACCATCTGCTTACAATAGTCCTCACTATTGGCTATCAGGGCTTCGTACCATGACGAAACGCTGGCAAAGTAGCCCATCGTATCGCCGTAGGTGTCGTTAAGTTCGCCGACAAGTTTCTTTTCTTCTTTGGTAATGTCGGCCCCTGTAGCCTTTTTGTCTATCAGGTCTTTTAATTTCTTCTGATAGATATTAAGGGTAGATGCGGCGTTAGTGTAAGCGTCTGCGGTTGCGCTTTCCAACTCGCTTAACCGGCTCGTCTCTTCCTCGGCCAAACGTGCCTCCCGGTTAGCGGCTTTCATGCTATCGGTTGCATCGTCTGTTTTGCTTGCAAACAAAGAAACGATACCGGCTACCGCCGCAATAGCAAGGCCAACACCTGTAACAGCCATCAGGCCCAAAATAGCGGCTCGCATTGCTATAGCCTGAACGGTGGCCAACTTCGCGCCAAACGTCCATGCGTACATAGCGACTTTGCCGTAATATAATTGTTTGGCCCAAAGGGCTTGCACGGCGGCGGCTACCTTACCGGCTGCGGACTGCGCCACCGTTACTACGGTCATACTCTTAATAGCACCTGTAGCCGCTACGACGGCTACGTAGATACCTTTGATACCCTGCACCGTAGTACCAATGGCCATCAAAGCCATACCCATTTCACCGATAGCGACAATAGTAGGCTCTACACTCTTAAACAACGCGCCTACCTGCTCTTTTATATCGCCTATAGCGTTGGCGGCTTGTTTGGCCTTACCCGCGTCTGTCTTGGCTAACTCTTCATTCATGCCACCTACGGCACTACTTACTACCTCTGCTAAAACGGCGGCGCGTTCTGATTCTGTGCCAAACTTTAGTATTTGCTCCTGGGCTTCGTCGAATTTGTAACCGTAGCGGGAAAGTGCGCCTACCTGTCCGTCCATCACCTTACCCAACATGGTAGCGATTTGCGCGGCTGCTTCGCTCGTAGCGTTCAAACCGTACTGCTGCGCTAACATATCGTTCATAACAGGTATGAGCGTTTCCAAACTTGTTTTCTTTTCAAGGTAGGTGGCTAATTCCTGTGCGCCCGCTAACTGCACTTCGTCACCGATAACGCCTAACTGCTGCTGCGCTGTACAAAGGTCTTTGATACTCTGTATTTCCTCTTCCCTCGCGCCCATCGTGTTACGCATATTGTTAGCCAACTTCGCTTCGGCCTCAACCTGCATAGCGTTAGCGGCGGTAAACGTGCGCATAAGCCCGGTAAGCTGCTGCACACCTGTTAAAGCGTTTTGAAAAGACGCGCCTACTTGGGTAATCTTTAACAAATCATCCCTAAGTTTCGTCGATTCGGTACGGGCAATCTCCAACTCTTGCGCAAATTGCTTTACGTTGGTAGACGCGGTAACGATTTGCTCCTTACCGTCAATCGTTAGTCGTATGTTAAATTTTACGTCTTTTGACATTTTTAACGCTTCGTTACTTACTTATATCGGTTTTTATTCTTATCTTTGCAGCATGAAAGGTATAAAAAGCATAATAGCCACCGGGTCGCTTCTGACTTTCGTAGTGTCCTTTGCTGTTTTCGTAATCAGCATCTTAGCCGGATTCTACGCTAACTTAGCGTTGTCAGGGCTTACCGCTGTTGTGGCTTTTATTTTCTATATCGCTTCGGGCAATCCTGATAATGCTACTTATCTTCGCCATTGTCAGCGTTCATAACCCTTGCTACCAACTTTTCAAACCTCGCTTTGCTTTCCTCTGCCGTTAGCGGCTTTGGGGCTTTTTTCTGCGGCTGGGTTCTTGTTTTATCCCACGGTAGCGGGTAGACTTTTTGCGCTGTTGGCCGTCCTTTTAGGTGTGGCCGTAGGGCTGCAACTAATATCGCCCTCGTGCGCTCCCATCCGTCTTTGTAATCGGCTTCGCGTTGGTCGTGGTACGCCTTGCAAATGCTCTCAAATTCCTTTGGGGTACACCTGCAAAAATCGTCAAACGATAGGTGTATGCAGCCCAACGCAAAGCCTAAGTAGTCGTTAATCCCTAAGTTTTTTTTTCTTCGGGTGTCTCGCTGTTTTCTGTATTCTCACCGTCTGACTGCTCTTTGTTGGCCTCGGCCCACTCCGTAGCCTCTTCGGGTGTAACATTGTCGGCAAAGTCCATAAGCGACAAATTAAAATCTATGCCATCGGCCTTAGATGCTGATTTGACGCAACACCAAAGGTACGTACAAAGGTCGCTGAAACTTCCGGGGTCAATCTCCGTAGCCTCCTTGCCGGTTTCCTGTTTGAAACGTAGCATAGCCCCCATAGTCTGCCTACAGGGGTACGCTACGCCATTGATAGTAATTTCTACTTTCGCCATGATTGTAGGAATTAGTCGTTACTTACTCGCTCTCCTTGCCGGGGTAAATATCGGGTTCGCCGTCACTCTCCAGACTGATAGAGAAAGTAGCATCGTCTTGCGCGGGGCTTGTTTCCTCCAAATTGGTGATAACAAACTTACCCTTTACGTAAGGTGATGCGTCGCCCTCACGTTGGAAAGCCTTAACCTCGATAGAGGCGGCTGCGCCCCACAAAGCGGACAACTCGGAATAACCGTTTTCTGCTTCGCCATAATAGCGCAATCCCTCGGCACTAATAGAGATACTAAGGCCGACAACGCCCTTACCTTTCCACAAACCGGCTGAAATGCCTTGGGATGCAGCGGGCTTTACGGCTCTGTCCTTGGTCTCGCTGTTAAAAGTAAGCGTGTGAGTTGTGCAATGGCCGATAGCCTTGCCGCCTACGCTCAACAGAATGTCGCTACCGTTAATGTAGCCTGTGTTTGGTGCTGACATAATTTTTTATACTTTAATGGTAAAATTTAACTCCTGTATATAAGCATCGTTTTCGTAGTATTCTTCGCCTCCGGCAATCGTACAACTCCGCATAATCAGGGTGTCTTTTGTGGCTTGCTTACCGTCTAAAGCCTGTCTGACGGCTTCGGCCAACTGCACCCCGTCGCCGTATTTGGCGGCAAAGCAAAGTACATCTATTTGCACGGTGTCCGCTCCCTGCGTACCCTTGGCCGGGTTATGCTCCAGGCGTGAACGGCGATACGCTACATACGGTAACGTGGCTTTGTCTGTGACAACGGGAAAAACCTTGTTTGCCCGTGCCATAACCTCCGCGTCGTTTGTCAGAACGTCGTAGATAATTTCGCCAACGCTTAACGATGTCTTATTTACTGCCATAACTTAATACTCTTAGCGTTAAACAAATCCACATTTCTTAGCCACTTTCTCTACGGCTACCCCTACTTCCGTACCTAAATCGTGTTCTACGGTTTGGAACATTTCGGGTGTCGCCCTTTCAAGAAATCCGTAAGCACCCATTTGGCCCGTCGGTATTCCATCCTTACGTATGGTTTCCGTCCAATATTGCGTTTTGCCGCTTCGGTGTGTGCCATAAATACCGTGCTTTATACGTATTTTCTTGCCGCCTCGCTGACGTTCCTTTGTACCCTCTTCAGCCCACATAAGTACGGGTTTCTTAAAGCCCTTACGGTTTTCGTGCATTGACTTTTCGCCCTGCCCTTTCAGGTTTGCACGGTGGGCCTTGACGGTAATCATAAAGCCACCGCCTCGGCTGTAGATGTGGCTACGTATGCCCTTATCCCAATCGCTTTTGTTTCCCTGAACTTGCAGCCCGCTTGTACCTAAATATTTCCGGGCTATGCCTAACGCCTTTTTTGCCTCGGCGCGGTATGAGCGTTTCAGGGCGTTACGTAGTTGGCGTGGCGTTAGTTCCTTGGCTAACTCTTTCCACTCGCTGCCTGTGTATTCGCTGGGTTGCATACGCTGTGCGGTTTATTCGTTGTTACTTTCGCTATGCCATAACCCATCGTTTCCACTTGCCGGGCGCGTACATCTGATTATCGGTACTTTTGGCTCGGTCGGATAGTCGTAGGTAGCATCTTCGATTGTCGGGAAATAAGTAGGTGTTAGTCTGCCTAAATCGTTGGTGCGCCTGTGCGAAAGTCATTACATCTTTGCAAGCATCGGCAAAGCCTGATAACGTAAGGTTGTACGTATCGGCTACAAAGTCGGTGCGTAGTGTTACCTGATTAACAGGCATAACGAAATCTACGCCCTGTACTACGTCGTAGGTGGTAATCATGTACTCACCGGGTACGTCGAAAATAGGCTGCTGGGCCTTTTCGGTTACTACTACGTCGCCGTAGGTAGGCGGCTGCTCTACCGTTCCACCGGCAAACGCGCAAAGCGAAACACTAAAGATTAGTGCCAACGCTGATAAAATAATTTTGGATTTCATACCTTTTTTGTTTTTGGGGTTGTTACTCGTTTACTCTCTCACAAATCAGGGTCTTATAGCCTCTATCAATATTCGGCTCAATGGCTACAACGGTATAGAGATACCCGCCCAACTGCTGTACGCGCCAATTCTCGGCTACCGTGTGCGCGTCGCGGATATTCCACGAAACGCGATAATCCGGGAAATGCTCGCCTACCTCTTCGCTACGGTTGCCCGTATGCTTTACGCGCTCGGCGTGTACGGTTACGGTGTCGGTATAGGTCGTAACCTCTTCGCCAAAGTCGTTAGTGGTCTGCGTAGGCTCTAACAGCGTAAGTTTGTATTTCATCCGTCCGGCTATCATCTTGCCAACTTTCTAAAGGGTTTCATTAAGGCTAATAGTGCGTTTGGAACACTATGGTACTGCACTTGTGCGTCGCTCTCACGTTGGTTATACCAATGTGCGCCAATGAGTAAGACGGCCTGTTTCAGTTCGTCGGGGAAATTCCCGGATTCGTCCATTTCGGCCAATTCCTCACGGGTACGACGGGTATAGCGGATAACGTGCTTTTCTGCTGCATCCAAATACTGCTGCAAAAGCGTATCGTCTGCCGTAAACTCGTCGGCGTTGCACTGCTTCTTAAAGAGTTCCAAACTCACTACATTAGCCATAACTTAAAGCACTCCTGATTAGTTACACAATCCGTTTAGCCTGCGGCCTGAACGGTCACGGCGCAAGTTGCGGTGTAGGTCTGACCGCCAAACGTGAACGATGCGGTTACGTTAGACGTACCGGCTGCAACGGCTGTTACCTTACCATTTGCGACGGTGGCCTTTGCGGTTGCGCTACTTGCCCACGTAACGGCTGTGCCTACGGGGAATACGGTAGCCGTCAGGTCGTAGGTGTCGCCAACGGTCAAAGTCAACTCGGACTTATCAAGGAAAACGCCAATCTGCGAAAGAACGGCGAAAGCCTCCTGACGCAATACGCTAATAGCGTAGTCCACGTTAAGCACAAAGTCGATAGCGTTCTTTCGTGCCTGGCTGTAGGGGTCTACGATAAACACCATGTCACCAAACAGGCCCTGCGGTGCGTACTTAAACGCGCCGACGAAAATCTGACCGTCGGGTACTTCGTTGGTGGTGAATACGGGTACGCCGTTAATCTTACCGTTTTCGTCAACGATAGCAGAGTTTGCGCCCTGCCACTTCGGGGTAGCCTCCAAATTGCCCTTAGTTACGTCGCTCATAACGTAGCAAAGGCCCTCGCCCTTGATGTTGTGCGAAAGGATAGCAGACTTAACGCCTACAAGTTCCATCAGGGTAGGAGTTGCGCCGGTGTAGGTCTTTTTGTTCTTAGCCACCATATTGGCGGGAATGAACGGGCCTACAAGGTCGGTAGAACCGTTTACCTTGGTCTGACTGAACATAATCTTGTTCATCAGTTCGGCAATGGCTACCGGCATATACTGCGTGGCCACCAACTGCACAAGGTTGTCGGTCTCATTCAGGGCCTCACGGGTGATAGGCACGGCGATACCCAAACGCTCCGGCTTCGCAATGAGTTTGTTAATAGGTATCTTGGTATCGCCCAACTCTGCGCCCTCATCGTTAATTGTGGCGTGGAAAGCCTCAACGATAGGCCACTGGTGATTACCTTTCAGGCCGGTAAGCAACGGTGCGCCAATGGCCGAAAGAATAGTCTTGTTATAAAGTGGCTCTACGATGTCGTGCGTAGTCAGCCCGGCGGGGTTCGTACCTGCAAGGCCGCTGGCGTAAGTAGAGGTGTTGCCGCCGAAAGACTGTGCTACGGCGCGGCTAATCTTCAACTCGAAACGCTGGCCCTTGTCTAAGCACTCGCGTACCTTGGCGTTTGCGTAGGGTATATCTTCCTCGCGCATTACCTCGATAGTCGGGGTGTTGGCCTTAATCTTCATTTCGAGAATATCCAACTCGCGGGAAAGCTGCTTAATTTCGCCCTGCTCGGCCTCGGTGTATGCCTCGCGCTCCTTATCACTTTCGAGATTCTCCGCCATCTCGTTAAGGCGGCCTTTGATTTGACTAATCCGCTCGTAGGCTTCGCGGAAATTGAACTTTGGCTTACTCATAACTTTTTTTGCCTTGGTTAAATTAAACAATATGCGCCGCCTAAACGGTGCGGTTTATTCTCTCTTTCAATACCCGGATAGCCTCGCGTTTCTTTGCAAGGTCTATTGTCTTGGGCTGCTCAACCGTCGTAGTTTTCGGTTTGTCGAATACTACACCGGCTTCCTCGACTTCGCGCTTACTTACCGTTGTCTGCTCGTAAGCGGGCTTTGGTGTAATCGTAAAGTCGTACACCTTATCAATACGCTTAACGTGGCGCAACAGAATATCGTCACCGTCCTCTGTCTTTTCGCCTGACAACTCGTAACTAACGGCGTTCTCGCTATCCCGTTCATCGGTAGAGTAGATAAACGAGCATCCCGAAATGTCGCCGCGTGAAATCAATTCCAACGCCTTATCGCCGTCGGCTGTCTTGGGTACTTCACACCAAAACTTAACACCTATTTCGTCGATTTCGTAGTGCAACGTGCCAACGCCCATCTTACTACGGCCTAAGATAAGTTGGCGGTCGTGGAACATCGTAAGCATGATGTCGCAAGCGTCCAACGTCTCACGGGTAATACAACCGGGTTCTAATACCTCGTAGTAGTTTTCCCACCAATCGCACAAAAGACGGCTGCGCACACCGAATTTAAGCGCGTAGCCCTCAATTATACGGCTCTCGCCGCCCTCGGCGGCTTCCCGGATTTGCAGCCTAACGTCAAATCCGATACTCCTTTTGTTAATCTTCGTCATCTTCTTCGCTTGGTTTTGTTTCTTCTATATTCGTTGTACCGCCTCCGGGCTTGAACTTGTCGCCGTTCAACGGTATAAGATTTGCAGATACTAACGTAATATCGCCGCCCTCGACTGCGGGCTGGTTCTCTATGTGTCGCCAATCGTTTACGGTGTAGATGCCGCTCGCAATGGTCATTGTCTGGTACTTCGCCAACGAAAGCAAATCAAGGCTGTAGATGCCTTTACGGTCAAACTTGAAAATACGTTTGCAGCAAAGCGACTGCGGTATAAGTTTGCGTGTAAACTCGGCCTCAATACGTTTCAGGATAGGGTCTAACGAAAACGACAAATACGTTATATTGGCCATTTCAGCCGATTTGTAGTTATTGCTCGTATCGTCAAACACAAACGACGGGTGTACGCCAAAGAAACGGCAAAGTTCCCGGACGGTAAACTTACGGGTTTCCAAAAACTGCATATCGGTAGAGGAAAGCGAAATTTGCTTAAAGTCGGACTGACCGGGCAAACTTACGATATGCTCACCGTTCATAAACCTTTCGTCTAAGTTGGCGGCTGTCTTTTCCAACTCTTCATCTGCATACTCGCCAAAGCCTACTACCGATTTGTCGTTGCTGACAATACCCCGGACGTTACCGCCATTGATAAAGCGGTTTGCCGTCTCAACGTCGCCCGCCTGTGCAATAGTAAGAGTATTGCGGGCGTGGCTTAGTACGCTCTCGCCTGTACGCCCATCTGACGAATGTAAGTACAGGTGTATAACTTCGGATTCCTCAAACGTACCGTAAACGCCGTTATATGCGTCGCAAATGGTGTACGTGCCATTCAAAGCGTCGTGGCCTACCGTGTTGCGCCCGCAAAGCACTAAGTCGGTAATCTCTCCCCTGACTTTGCGCGGGTAGATGTAGGCGTTACCGTCTAAAAGCATCATCTTAACGGCCATACTCCAAAAGTCGAAAATTGACATTTCGGGTTGAGGCTGTACGGTAAGTAAATAATGTAGGTCGTTGTTTTTGTCCTCTTGGTAGCGGTCGCCCTTTAACTTCATGTACTGCAAATGCAAACCGGCTACGCTATCACTAAGCAACTGCACACAACGGTAAACGGTGGCTACGGCTGTCGCGGTGTCAGTAGAGGCGTAGAAAAATTGCAGCCCTGCACCTGTGCGCGGGGTTGTACGTTGCGTATGCCCCTGCGCTACAGGCGTAGGTGTCTGGGCGTTCTGAACCTCACTTCCGTCACGCTTAAACAATTGTGCTATATTTTGCCAAAATCCCATATATGATGTTTTGTCCTTTTTCGTCTTGAAAAGTACCGGGTGCATCCCTGCTGCCGATACGCAAAAAGATATAATCTATTTTATGGGCCTGTTTACCCGCTACAAATTTACACCTAATTTTCCGCGATATAAAATCAGATTTGGCGTGTCATGGTGCATCGTGGTAAAGCGTGGTAATATTTTGAGTTTGTTAAGAAAATAATTTTTCGGGGTAGCCGCAAAAGACGCAAAAAAGGCGGCGTATCACTACGCCACCCCGTCACGAAAAGAACGAAAAAGGACTGTCTTAGTTCATGTCGCCGAAAAAGTCCTCGCCGCCCGAATTGCCGCCGCCCGACGTGCCACTGCCTGACGTGCCGCCCGTGGGATTAACGGGCAATGGCTCATCGGTGCCTGCCGTCTCGCCATCGTCCGGCTCGTAATAGTTGCCATCGCCAATGTACTTATCTACCTCCTTGAACTTGGCATCGGCTTTCAGGTTGCGGGCAAGGAAACGCTTACCCAAATGCAGGTTGAGACGCACGGCCTTGATGCTGTCGGCTGTGAAAGCGGCGGCGGTGTTCTCGCCCGTTGTCTCAAGCCCGACGCGGAAGATACCCAAATCGTCGAAGCGGACGGCCTTGCCCTCCAACAGCATTTCGCGCAAACATACTTCCATCTCGATGAGCACGCCGCGTATGGTGGCCTCACTGAATACGCAGTGGTGCTTTGCCATGTGCTCGATAAACTCATCAAACTCCATCAGTTCGTGAACGGCGCGGCCAAACCACTTGCCGTAGGACTTGCTGGAGGCGTTTTTGTTCTGATACTTCTTAAAGTGAATCATAACGGTGTTAGTTTATTAGGGTTACTTTGGCACTATTGCCGGTGCAAAGTTACGCCGCCTGGAATAAAAAGTTACGGTTTTGTTCCGCTCTGTCCTGTTTTGTCCTGTTAAGTGCTGTAATAATTGCTTTTATCTCCCGAATTATTCGTACCTTTGCAGCGGTTTAGCAAATATGGAACAATTCAGAATCAAGGAATATGGCCGTATGGAACTGGCGCAAATCTACTGCCACACCATCATGCCCGAATCTGCCTGGAAGAAATTCAGGCGGTGGATGCAGCTTTACCCCGGACTTATGGAAAGCCTGACGGCCATCGGCTACAACGAGCACAGCCGTAGTTTCACACCCGCACAAGTAAGGCTAATCGTTGACGCCCTGGGAGAGCCATAATAAAAACCCTATTGGTTATTGCCGAAAACCAATAGGGTTTTTGATGATAACCAATAGGGTTATGCTAAATGAACATACCGCCCCACACTTTCAGTATCTCGCTGCCGGGTATGACGGTGCGCTGGTCAAAGCGGCGTATCTTCACTTTCAGGTGGCCCAACTTCACGTAGCGGGCTATCGTGTGGCGGTCAACGCCCAAAGCCTTTGCCGCCTGTGCCTGTGTGTAGTTGCCCTTGTAGTCAACTTGCGGACGTGTGGTAATCATACGCCACCCCCTTTCTCCGCATCGCAAATCACGGCCTCCTCAATCAGCCAATCCAACGGCTCGAAAGCCTTGGCGGTACTCTGTGCGCCCACCATTACGTCGGCGGGCACGTCGCCCATCAGGTTACGCAAATACTCGCGCGTGCCTTTCAGCGCATCCAACAGCGTAGCCGCATTGTGCGGCATTACGCCGTCTTTGTCCCTAATCTCTATTACCATCTGTCTCATACCAATACCTCCACTTCCTTAAATTCAACTTCGCGTATCAGATAGTCGAGCGGCATCAGTTCAGATGATAGCCGCCATGCCGATATAGTTGCCTCGGTACTAAGTTCTGCTGCCATGTCAAAGGCCACAAAGTCGCGTAGTGCTTCCAGTGCATCTTTCAGGGCCTGCGGGTCGTAGGCGGGTACATTACCTTTCTTCTGCTGCATCACAATTACTTTCTCACGCTTCTGCTCTTCCGGCTTTACGGCCATGAGCTGCACACCTGCAAACAAATCTTTCTCCATTACCTACACCCTCCGCTGATTAAGTTAGACACCTCGTTTACATCTACGCCCATCATCACGGCCATAGCCTGCACCATACGGCGCATCATGTCGGCCGCGTCCTTGGGCATCGTCGGCCCCTGCTGCCCTGCGGCGGTGGCCGTCGGTTCTTCGGGTGGCGTGGGTTTGGGTGTTGAGCCGTTGGGCTGTCCGGGGCGGTTCTTGCCTT
>JAEEGI010010158.1_pt1 | contig 20467 bp, 13 predicted proteins | sample 8958751 | NCBI WGS metagenome assembly JAEEGI01 (sample SAMN16246545, study PRJNA631951) | gut metagenome | biome: gut microbiome; feature: rumen; material: KS-attached | host: Bos | place: Iran: Karaj | collected 2018-10 | reverse complement strand
TCTCGTCCCTTGAAATCAGACTCTTCTCGCAGAACCTTATCCACCAGCACCGCGATATCCATAGCCTCGAACGTATCCGAAACGTATGCGCCTTCAATCCCCTCGATCATGTCACGCACATTACCCACATCCGTCGAGACAATCGGCACATTGCACATGATGCATTCCTTGATGGAGTTTGGCGAGCCCTCGAGGTCCGACGTCATCAGATGCAGGTCACATGCATTCATATATGTTGGCACAAGGTCTCTTTTTACTCCAATCAGGATCAATTCCTGCAGGTTGTCATATCCATAATCCTCTTTCAGTATTCGAAGCACCTCGTCAAATCGGTCTTTGCGCTTCTGTGTACGCTTCCGGCTCGTATTCGAATCGACAAAAAGGATATATCTCCTATCTTGCCTCAGTCCTAGCGCCTGCTTACAGGCACTCTTGTCCAATGGTCTGAAGAAGTCTGTATTACAGCCATTGGGAAGATAGACGACCTTGTCTCGCTTCAGGTATTTTGTAGGCTTCTTGACGATGATTTTCTTGAAGAAGGGATAAAGGAACTTGAAGAACCTCGCATCCAGGTATTTTTCCGGATCATTCTGGAACGACAGAATGCACTTGTTGAATATCCACGCACCCGAAAGTGCCACAATCGTGCCACTGATGTTCGAATGGCAATGAATCAGGTCATATTTATGTGTCAGGAGATGCCATTGCAGTTTGAAGACCGACTTCAAGTGTTCGAATGCACCGCCTCCCGTTTTCTTGAAACCCTTGTCAGCACCATTGCTGAAAAATATAGTATTCTCGACACCATATTTCTCGAGCGATTCGACCTGCTCTTTCATAAAGATGCCGAAAATCGGATTACTCTTCGACGGATAGTTGGTAGTAACTTGAAGAACTTTCATTTCCTGTTCAATTAATTCTAATGACGACTAGGTTACTTTGGCATTTAGCCTCTCTTGCGAATAAACCTTGCAGGGTTACCCGCCCATATCTCTCCGTCGGGAATGTCCTTGGTGACCACACTCCCTGCACCTATGATGCAGTTATTTCCGATCTTGACATCCTTGCTGATAATGCTATGAATACCGATAAAGCAATTATCCCCTATATACACATGGCCCTCACGAAACTCCAGGCTTATTGAATCAGTTCTCAAATAATGGGTGAGAATGGTTACATTATCTGCTATATGAACTCGTTTGCCAATATGGATATTCTCGGGATACATTCTATCAAATATGACATTAGTTCCTACAAAAGTATGGTTATCGGCAAATTGTACACCACCTAATTTATAAAAACGCCAACGATCCCTTCTTCTCATCGGTAATTTGGCAAGCGTGAAACCAATGAATATTTTAATCTTTTTCAAAAGCATATCTATTTCCTTTTATGATTCTTCTTGATTTTGTTTATCCTTTGAGCAACTTTTTTCTCACTCAAGATTACAAACTTTGTAGTTTGATCACCCGTAAGTTTGCGATATCGTCTGATAGCGTCATCGGTAGCCTCATTTAGCGAACTGAACTTGCCTTTGTCCACAGGGATGCGTATCACGTCCTTCGAGCCTACATAATTGCCGAGGATGTAATCTCCGCGTTTGATGATGCAAGTATTGCCCTTCCAGACATTCGACTTGTATTCACCATTGTATGCTCCGCTGCAATAGAAGTTGCCACCCACGAAGGTGTTGTTCCGTATAATCATTCCCTTGTTGCCCCTGACATTATTGCCCAGCACATGGCAGTACTTGAACCTTCCCTTTGAATAGCCGAAACCCGAGGTCTTGCCACTATTCACAACGACATTGTTCTCAAATATACAGTCCTTGAAGACGACTTCCGGGTCATTGTTCGTCAGGAAATCTTCCCATCCTTGGCAGCAATCCTCAATCAGATTGTTCCTGAATCGGATGTTCCTGGGAGAAGCCGTACGCCCCTGTATGGTGCATGCGCAGTCATAACAACGCGAGATCCTGTTGTTTTCTACAAGGCAGTCACCTAAATTCTGCACAATCCAGAATTCGATGCCATTTCCGTAGCAGACATATTCCGCGTCAGTAATCTGGGTCTTCCCTCCGATGGCATCAATCTCACAATTCCTGATTGTTGTACGTGTCCCAGCCGATATGCCGAAACCATATCCTTCAAAGCGAACTCCATCAATGACTGCTCTCGAAATGGTTACTGCAGGTCCTCCCGTCGAGAACTCCAGTTTCAACATATTGGGGTTCTGATGGAGGAAGAGGTATATAGAGTCAAAATCCTGCGCTTTCGTTTCGTCTTTCTTGTGGTGTTCCGTCTGCCAGATGTCCCAATCTGCTTTCAGCTGACGCTTGAACTGAAATTTCCTGCCGTGCAGCAGATCCTTGTCATATTCATGCAAGCAGCCGATGTTGTTCAACATCGACGAACCATGGGTGTCAAAGCCTGCATAGTTCGCATCCGCCAGCGAAATCTTCCAAAGATGTTCCCCCGCACGTTCCCAACGAGGCTTGACGATTCTCTTGTATCCGCTCACGACGGGTATCCTGCCTTTGCCATAGTTCGAGATCATCCCCTTTTTTACGGTAATGTTCTCATAAAATACATCGCCACGCTTCAAGAGCACGGTGTCACCCACCGACTGTGCCTTCTTCAGGGTCTTGAACGGTGTTGACATCGACAACCCATTGTTTGCATCGTCCCCTGATGAAGAAGACACATATACCGTCTTTGCTTCACAAAGGAAACTTAGAGTCGTCAACAACAGACTGCAAACAAGAATGGGGATCTTTCTACTCGACATAATATGCAAATCGTTATCTCCAGAACAGATTAAATGCATTCACCAAATCGTTGTCTATAAGTGTATTTCTATACGAGATAGCCAATACAAGAATGTATAGACCCACCATTGAGTAAATCACCAGTCTCTTCAACTGTTGTTTGTTTTTGCAATATAGTAAAATTAGGGGAATACCAAGGATTTCTGAGATCGAATACATCATTCTCATTCTGTAGAAAATAGGGATGCTGAGACCGCAGACACAGATGAATACCGACATCAGCATCATAAAGAAAACAGTCTGGTTAATTCCTCTATCCCATACCTTATTCTTTAGAACATATACATAAATGAACAGCAGATAGACCTTCATCAGAAGTCGCGCGATTGATCCGCCTCCCTCATACAACAGATAATGCTGATAATATGTATTCAGGAATCCAGTCAACAAAACTACAATCGTTCCACCAAACAGGATAGCAAAACCGAACCCTGTGTATACCGCAACTTTATACGAATGTTTGATATGGTTCCGATACAGGAAGTACATCGGCACAAAGGCCAGTGCTGACGTATGAAATGATGAAGCAATGACCATACATAGCAGATACCGCACCAGTTTCCTCTCAATAATAAAAGGTATCGACAACAGGCAGACTGCCACTGCCAAATACTGACGAAGCAAAAAGCAGGACAGATGGAAATCCACAATTGCAAATAAGAAGAGCGAAAAGAACAGATACGGAGAATATCGTGCAATTGTCTTCGAAAAGCCATACATTACGAAGACCGTAATAACAAACAAGAGAATGTGGAAGGAGTTGCTCCAATGAAATAGATCATTTAGCAGCTCATATCCGATGTTAATGTTTTCAGTAGTAGCATACGAAACAGCATATTCTCCTGTGAAGAAATAGTGTTCATAATTGGGTAGATCTGGGAACGGAGAGACCTTTCTCAAACCAGTTATAATTGTCAGGACAACGACGAAAAGGAAGAACATTCTTTGCTCTTTTCTCGTTTTATTGGTTATCGCAGGCAGAGCTGCAAGAAGTAATAATACCGGTAAAATGTAAAACATGTACTATTCGATAAACCGTTTATTCTGTGCAATAAAGGGTACAAAAAAGGAAAAGAAAGTTACCCAGCAATTCACTATTCGCTTTAGCCACATCAGGAAGGAAGGGCTTGCTGTCACCTGGGAAACCATTGAAACCCTCAAAAGTCAAGGCCAAAATGCCTCGCTGAGGCATCGAAACTTCTGCATATCCCGTCTTGCTGTACTTCTCATTAATTGTAATATAGCCAAAGACGGGACTATCATTCAGGATGGGTCTCGATGGCCCATAGATCTTTTTGAAATTCGCAGTCACTCTATCAAGCTGTTCATTTGCGATATATAGGAAATTATTCCTATCAGTCTTATTTTCAATATAAGCCAGACTGAGCCAATTGATGTGCTTGGCTTTTTCCAATACACCCATTCCGTTGGTATGAAAGTCGATAAACAACTTCGCATCCAGATGCTCGTTCACCAAACTATCCATCGCTCGGGTTTCAGGCTGATCCAAGGGGTACATCCCGGAATAATCACTATCCGTAATATCACCATAACGTTTCCAATCCACCACTGGCCAGTTCCGATTCAGATTGACTCCATTCGCATTTTTGTATATGAAGGTATCAAAGCCCGAAGGATTGGCAACTGGTACAACAATCAGATGCAAGTGATGATACACGTAATCGAGGAACTCATCATCGTCATTATGGTCACATACATCCCTTAGGAAATAGAACGTACCGTATGTGCTGTTCTTTTCAAAGCCGTGTTGTGCACAGATAATGAAGATTTTTGATGTTGCGCTGTCCCCACAAAACTCGTAACTGATCAAATCCTGGTCATCGCAAGACTTGCCAATACATTGCTTGGTAATATATCCTGGATGACAGGCCATCAGACTGTCATAGCATTGAATGATCCTCTTGGTTTTTGTGCCACTAGAAAAAAAAGTATAATCCTCACCCTGCCCCACATAGAAATCATAATCAGATAGAAAACTGCTTTCTGGTATCAAGCTCTCATCAAATGAAAGTGCATCATAATGGTTTTGACATGATACAACTAAAATATAAAATAAGAGCAACAAACCAGGTTTACGCATCATCGCACTATAATTTCAGAATAGGCTATTTTGGCAACTCAATCAGATTACCAAAGTACAGATCTGCTTCCGGTAGTCGGTTGTCATCAAATCCGCTGTATGGGAATAAGGTGATCTCTCCGAAATAGATCTTGCCTTTGATATTATATAAGTCTATTCGAGCATATGGCAGCCCTTCCGACAGGTGGGCAGCTATCTCAAACATCTCATCCATGCCCTCTGGCTTCGGAAGGGTAAATCCTTCAGGCGCTTCCTTGCCGCGTTTATTCAGGCGACGAAGGTTCCACTCTTTGTCAAAGAAATAGAACTTGGGATGACCGGTTTCCCTTTCGATACATACCAATACCACATCCGCATAACCATTGAAGCAGTAGAACTTATAATCCACAGGGTCTTCGCCCAAATACTCCTCAGCCAATATCTTCCGTTCTACATTGCGGTAGGGCCATTCCACCAATACTCTCGACAAATCCTTTTTCAGCGATTTTTCAAGCTTCTTCTTGGCAACTTTCTTGTCAAACGTGGCCTTATCCTTGCAAATCACTACACCCAGATTACCTCCGCTATGATTCGTTTTCAGTACAAACTGGTTAGGTAATTTGTCAAAGTCAATCTCATCGAAATGATTCCACACACCCAGGGTAGGCACAATAAATTCATCGCCAATGATACCCGCAGCATAACCTTTGGCCAGGACCTTATCAACCATACGGGTGTACTCAGGCTTCCTGTTGTATAACTTCAGCCACTGCAGCTTCTCGTTCATCGTCTTCGGATTGTCCAGGTGCAGAGGCTTGCCCATCTCCAGATAATACCTGATAATCAGATACAATCTTTCTGGAAACAAGAAATAAAATTGAGAAAAGACTTTCGCAAAAAATTTCCTTATTGCTGTAAACATGATAATAAATTATGATCTCTACAACTAATTACAATAAAATCATTCGATACTATAGATCGTATTTGGCCGATTCCATATCTCTTTCAGGATACGTTCAGTATAGTCTCCGAAAGCGGGTCCATTGGCCGACTGACTCAGTTCTGGCCATACATTCCATTCAATCAGGACGGGCTCTCTATGCTCATCAATGCAGATATCCCAACCGATCAGGTTAAAATGCGGAAGTTGAACGTGAAGCTTCTTGACTGTTTCTATGGCTTTTTCGAAGGAAGGCACTTTATATCCTTCCAGAACGATACCCGTATCAGTAGTCTCAATCATATCATCACCAGGCACACCATAGGCATATTTGCCAAGGGTTCCATCAGGATTTATCTTTGTGCTGATACCGCCAGCAGTTTCATTGTCAATGACCCTGTCCTTTCTTCCGATACGTACCACGGCATACAACAAAAGAACCTCCATACCCGAATGATAGGTCAGAATACGAATCGTGTTGACGGAAGTTGGGTTAAGTGCGTTCATCTGCTCATGTTGATGCACTACCTTCTGGACAATAAAATCAGTCTGATACGAATCAAACAATTGCTCAATAGTTTTGCCATCAACGGTTGTCTTGCCATTAGTACAAGAGAACTTCTTGACGCCATCGCCATGGCACATCAACGAAGGCTTAATGATCACATCATCGATATTATTACAGATCGACATCGCTTCCTGCTTGCTCACGTTTTCTCCTTTGTAGTAATAATACCCATTCATGTTCTTCACAATCGTCTCCGGATGCTTGACACCCTTAAGCAATTGTTCCGTAAGGTTCTTGTCATTATAGGCCCTATCCAGCTTCATCTGATTGACTCTACCAATGATGTCTAGATAATACAATGACGTTGGAATATACTTGACAGAATAGACGCCTGTTCTTTTAAAAAAATAGCGATGCCAGTCCAAAGGGATATCAATGCCCAGCAGATTGTGCCAGTATTGTTTGATATCTTTTTCCTGCTCACTCGTTAATTCGCGAGTAAACTTAATCTTCTGGCTGCTCTTTCTTACATCTCTAAGAAGTCTTTGCTCAACACGTTTTCTACGCAGTATTGACAATATATACATGAAATATATAATTATTAGTTACCTTATACTTGTATTCAAACTACTTATCATACAAATTACTAAAAAATGATCATTAGATGACGTAGGGATGATTTACGCTTTGCTATGTAATCCATTACTTCTTCCTGTCTTTCTCCGAATATAGGCCCATTAAAGACTTGATGGGCTTCAATCACAGCACTATCCAAATTTATCTCAATCACAACAGGATTTCCTTCTTTGTCAATAGTGACATCCCAACCAATAAGATTTGCATAGGGTATCTTTTTATGGAAATCTATGATCTGTTGTTTGACCCTATCAAATTCAGGAATCTTCATACCAGCAAATTTAATGCCTGTCGGAGATTCGTAAATCTTTTCATCAAATTTATGATTTACTCCGAAGTCATTGATCTTACCATCCTTGTCGACCCCGACAAGCACGCCATGGCCTCCGCTAAGATTGTCAACAACAGAACCTTTTCCTCCCATACGGAAGAAAGTACTCAACAATGTGCACTTTTCATTGATGTTCAACGTTACAAAACGCAAGGTATTCACAGAATCAGGGTTAAACTGAGCTAGGAACTCACTTTGTTGAATAACTTCCTCAAACTCCATATCTATAGGTGCCAGCAAATCACGCAGGAAAGAATCCAAATCGCTATGCTCCTTCAAAACAATCTTCTGAACGCCCTTGCCTCCTCCGGTTCCTCGTGCTATTTTTGCCATAAAGACTGGATATTTCTTCAAACAGGCAATAGCTTCCTCTATATTGATTTCTGTATTATCTTCATACACGATGTGCCCATCGATTTTCTGAAGAATAACTTTAGCACGATTCTCCGAAGGGATGATATATTTCAGATTGCACTTGTGCTGTAGAAACAACGAAGACCACCCTAGATTTAGGACACGTTCAGCAAACTCATAATAATCGCCAGGCACATAATTTGGGTTGAAAACACCGCAAAACTGTTTGTAAAAGCCAAATGCCTGGTAATTTCCACCATACTTTCCCCATATTTTTCTGATAACTTCTTTTTCTTGGTTCGACAGATGCGATTGTGCATAGTTGGTGAAACGTCCATTACTATAACCTGCACGCCATCTTAAAACATTATTATAAGCTATTTTATCTATCCAGTAGCAGATTTTTCTATTAATCCTACTAATCATATCTATACTAATTTATAAACAACTACTTTTTTCTGCCTTTAGCCAAGTATACTTGAACTTCTTCCATTAAATAACTTAAACTATCCATCTTGAACAATACAGAGCCTCCTAAATATACCGCCATAAACACAATAAATTGTATTACAGCGAGTAAATACATATTCGAATCACGAAGAATGAACACCATACAATAGGCCACAGCCATCGATGCGACCGACAAACATAATATTGGCAATATGTCTAAAAGTTGTTCAAACAGATTGAACCCAATGTACTTGTGTACAAGGTATGCATTAATTATATAAACAATCCACGACTGTAAAACCATACCCAATAATATGCCCTTGATACCCCATAACAACATACCTAAAACGATAAAAGCAAGTCCAATGATCCTTTTTATGATTGTCCAATTAAACATTGCTTTGCTCTTTCCCACCGCTGCTACTGCCTGGTAATTGACCCCCTGCAGACATACTGCAATACCGGCCAAACAAAGAATCTGGAAATAAGGCACACTGCCAAGCCAGCGGTCAGAGTATAACAAAATGAATATTTGTTTAGCAAGAAGAATGAGCAGGAGCATTAAAGGGAAAGTGATATAAGAAATCGTTTTTGTAATCTTCTTGATAGCCATGATCAGTTTAGGGAGATCATGCTGGTATTCCGCATACAAGGGGTAGGTAACTTGTCCCATAATATTCGAAATACTCGTTGAAGCTAATTCTTCTGTATGTCTCGCCTTAGAGTAATACCCCATTGTTGCCGAATTATAAAATCGTCCTATCAGCAATCCCTGAACATTATTGCAAATATTATTAATAATGTTAGTCATAAACATGAAGAACCCGAAACCGAACAGCTCCTTAAATGAAGTTGCGGAAAATACGAGCAATGGACGCCATTTATTTGAAAGCCAATAAACAACCATTGGCACAAACGACGAGAGTAGATGCATCGCAACCAACGACCAAACTCCAAAACCTTTATATGCCATTAGAATTGTAGTCGAGAGGGAAACGACAGAAGTGAAAAGAGTGACTATTGCTAATTTCTTAAACTGAAATTGTTTCCTTAATATATTGCTTTGAATGATTGAAAAGGCATTAAACAGCAAAACCACACCTTGAACCCTTAGCACTGCTGAAAGCAAGGGCATCTTGTAAAACCGAGCAATTAATGGGGCACATAGAAAAAGCAAGGCGTACATTATTACCGACATACCCAGGTTAAAGAAGAAAATGGTTGAATAATCCTCTTGGGTTGGTCGTTTCTTCTGTATTAATGCCGAGGCAAATCCACCATCTACAATTGAATTTGCTATCACAATGAAGATATAAAGCATACCTATACACCCAAAGTCGTCAGGTGTAAGCAAGCGAGCAAGGATAATTCCTGAAATAAAGGAAATACCCATGCCCGCAAACTTTTGGATAGATGTCCAAAATACGCCCTTGGTAGCTTTATGCTTCAGATTCTCTTGCGCCATTCTCTTTTATTACTCAGTAATTGCCTTCTTGATGTCGTCAATGGTTACATCCTGCTTGCCAAGGAGGTACTGGATGGACCTTGTATGAGACTTCAGATCTTTGCTCAACAATGCAGAAGCCAACGACATAATACCTTCCTGGATTGAAGTATCGACGCCAACCAACTTGCCAACCGACACGTAGAGGCCAAGTCCCATAGGAACATCTTCAAGCAGATAGCGATGGTTGATGAACGAAGGACCCTTGTTGCTCGAATCAGCAAACGAACGGAACACGGTCATAGCATCAATGCTCAGATCCTCCTCATTGCGCCATTTGGCAGCCTCGAAATAGTCCAGAGGTTCGCAACCGAAAGCCTGAAGTACCTTGTTCTTCTCCACATCAAACGCCTTGATGACATTCACAACCGAGGGAGTGAATGCCTCACGATACATCCAGAACTCTCCATTACTATACTCGATACGCGAAGCGGAGAACAGGATACCGATAGGATGCACAATCATATTCGGGTTGTGGAAGGCAGACTCAAGGATATGCTTGCGGGTATATTTTGTATTGTCGAAGCACTGCGAAAGGATGTCAAGCACGGTCTGCGTCTCGCTCAATGGCAGCACCGAAATGGCATTGCGTGGATTGTAGAACGAGATACGCACGTATTCACTGTTGACAATACGTCCATTGTATGCGGTAGTCTCCCACTCACTGTAGATGATATGCTTCTTGATGTGCTTCTTGAAGATCAGGCTACCCATATAGCCAGGCACCAGCACAATGATCTGACCATCGCGAACGAATGGAGAAATCAGTTCAGCCACAAATTCATGCTGCAATGTGGTAGTCATCACCATGATGATGTCACCAAACTCAACAGCTTCACGAACATCTCGAGTAATTATAGTTGGATAAACATCGAATTCTCGTCCACGACCTTGGATAGTGTCATCTTTGACATGATACTTTTTAGCCGATTTGATCATATCAAAAAATTTGCCATTCGTGCTCGAAGTCTTAAGCAACGCAACTTCGTGGCCTTTTTCATACAGTTTTGCGGCGTGAATAAGACCAGAATTACCGCATCCAATGATTGTAAATTTCATAACTAATTGATATAATAGTTGACTAATAATTTGCAAAAATCATACTTGTCTATACAGCTTCGCTAGAGCTAGCCACACCGAAGGTATGACCACCTCAAAATCCGCCTATATATCGGGGCAAAGGTAATAAAAAATCCAATATGATGGCATCAAAAAACCATAAATGTTGAAAAATAACCTATATTCCAGCATCCAAAAAACAAATTGCAACCCCTATATATCCTTTTATGTGCACAATTCCACGTCAATTCATCCATTACCCTGCTCATTAAATAATAAGAAGATGAAAAATGAGGCATTAGGATAAGATGCGCTTGATATCGCATCTGGTGAATGTCTCAGAGATGACATCTATGAGCAAGCTCCTATCTGCCATGTCTTAGGCATCCACCACCCTATCGGGTCATATCCTAAAGCCTTAAAATGGTTTCACAGCAAAATATTTTTAAAATCTTTGTTTGTCCATTCTGATTATACAGTATTTTATTGCTAACGCAAGAAATCTATGAGGAAATCTAATGAGGAATGAGGTGGGATACGAAATTATTTTTTGTATTTTTAAAAGATTTTCGATTTATGGACTATGATAGCCTCGAAGAGGTGATGGATTGACTGGAAGTGGCAACGGAAAGCTCGCTTTCTGTTGACGATTATAGACAATACATCAGAACTGACATCAGTCAGTTCCATAGTCCATAAATCCATTTTTCATCTTTTAAAAAGAATCAACGGGATCTGGATAGTTTTTATGGACGAAGACCTTTTTCTGCTCCACAAATGTGGAGCATTTTTATCTTCATTGGTGTTGGCACATCCTTGATGTGCGCATAGGATTAGTGCCAGTCAGCTAGGAGAACTCGTTCTCATAGTGGACTGACACTAAGTCTATGCATCGGGACGTAGTCCCAACACCAATGAAGTTTTTTTCATCATTATTTATATTCGATCAAGCAAATATTTTTTCTCATTTTCCTGCCGAAGGCCATTTTCGATTCATGAAGATGTTGCCCCAACGGGGTGATGGATTGAATGAAAGAGGCAGAGGATAGCTCGCTATCAAATGACTCTTGCAGTCAAGTCATCAGTGCTGCTATCGAGCAGCACCATCTTCATAAATCCATTTTTCGTCTTTTCAGAAATAATTTCATCTTCTTGTAAAATATCAGAATTTTCACTTTTACATATGATTTTAGAATTTCTGTGTTACAAATTCCCACAAAACCCTTCAAAATACCACCCAAATTATTCAAATCATCCACATATTAAAAAAAAATGTAACAATATTGTAAAAAATCTCCTCGAAAATTTGGAAGTAATAAATTTATACTATAAATTTGTCCCCGATTTTTAGAATACAATATTACTAACTTTATAAAAACAAACAACTTTATTTTTTACAGCTATGAAGAAATTTACTTCATTATTCGCTCTGCTCTCCTGCCTGTGTGTAGTCAGTGCGCAGGCTGAGGATGTAGTGACAGTTTATGTTGACGCGTCAAATGTATCTGGTGCTAAGTATTGGTACTGGGGGACTACGGCAAATCCTTCAGATTGGAGTTCAAGACCTTCCATTCCCGCTCCCACTGTAGAAATAGGCGACAAACATTTTAGCGTATTGACGTTTACGCCAGATGATGGTAATAATGTCAGTGTAAAATTTACAAATCCAAATGACGACGGCCAGACTGATGCTATTTCTAATTTGAGTGCCCCTAACGAATACTATTATATTTACAATGGAGGTAATTCATATTCGGCATATGTTAAATCTTTAGGTATCACAACTTCAGATGATTGGAGTGTTGTTAACAATTTTGAATCTTCAGGAAATAATACTTGGATCTATACATTAGATTTAACCGGAAATAATAATGATATTTCTTTCCAACTCCGTCCAAATAATTGTTTATGGGCAGGTTGGAATGACAACACCGCTCAAAGTGATTGGCTTTATTATAATGAAAATAATTATGGATTTAGCAATAGTTCCGCGAAATATAGTAAATACAAAATAACTGCTAAATGGAATGGAGGGAATAATGCTACTAAGAATTGGTCAGTAAATGTTGAGGGCATTACCACTTTTGCAGTAGCTGGTACTTCTAATAGCGATGCCCCAAATGCGTCTGGCAATGATGATCGTTTCTTTATAAAGTCTTGGGATCCTACCATAGCCATAAATGAAATGACCTTAAATGGTTCAACTTATGAACTTACTAGGACGGTAAGTAATATGGCAGGTACTTATTATTTCAAAGTCGTTAAGAACCAAAAATGGAATGCTGGTTCATATCCTACAGATAATTATCAATTCACAATTACTTCATCTGACTTAGTTAAGGTAACTTTCACCTATAACACAACTAATAATGAGGTTAATTGTGTTGTTGATGAGAATTGTTCTGAACTTGTAATTGAGGATGGTGTGCCATTCTCCGCAACAACTGAATACACTGGCGTTACTTCTGCTTCCTACTCTCGCACTTGCACCAATCAATGGGGATCCCTCTGCTTGCCATTTGAATTCAGTACCGATCAAGATGATGTAACCTTCTATGAAATGAAAAATGTTATAACTGGAGAGAACGGAGCTATAACATTCTCACCAATTGAAGGTGTTATCCCCGCAGGCCAACCGGTAGCATTCAAGCTTACTAGTGCAGGTGGTGATCTTACAATAAATAACAGCGATGTTAATGGAGTATCCGTTGTTACTGAAGCGGAAACATTCGGCCCCATTAATGATTGGTACATGAAAGGAACGTTCACTAATACCTCGGCTTCCAATATATATATAATCCAAAGCAACGGGATACGATACGCTTCGTCCGAATTCAATCTTAAACCTTATCGTGCATGGTTTACGGGTAATGGAAATGGTGCTCCCCTCCGCATCAGTGTTGATGACACCGAAGGCCTCCAGTATGTAGAGCAGGAAGACGGCACTGTCAAGGCATACTTCGACCTACAGGGTCGCAAGCTCGATGGCGCACGCAAGGGCTTGGTAATCGAGAATGGTAAGATTATTATGGTAAAATAAAATATTTCTAAGCATTATGAAAAAGCAATATGCAAATCCTACCCTGAAGGTCGTCTTTATTGAAGATGCTGATATCGTCACTGAATCGCCACAATTATCTTTTGACGGTGAAGCTAATTATCAACAGTCAAACGAAGCCAAGCGTCGTAACAACATCTGGGACGAGTAATCATCGACCACATATCCCAACAATACTGAGGGTGCAGGACTAACGTCCCGCACCCTCTTTTTAATGTCCCAAGACCCCCTCACTCCCTCTACATCGTCAAGGCTATTTCTCTAATTCTATAATTCTTGATTTTTAAAAGAAGATGAAAAATGGAGTGGATTGAATGGAGTCGCTTGATCGCGAGGACCCTCTATATCCCCCTGCATAGGTATTCTGCCCCCTAGTTATTCCCTTCGGTCATATCCGAGCGAAGCGGGGGATAGAGGGGGTGCGGCAAGATGACTTGCTTGCAACATAGTTCCTTCCCCTAAGCAGGGGAATTAGAAGGGGTCTCCTTCAGGGCATTCATTCAATCCACTCGGAAATCCTTAAAAATATTTGCTTATCCCCTTTTATAGTATAAAATTCTGTTCGACCGTTTTGTTATTGCTTCTATATAAAAAGATTATCAAGAAGGTGAAAATGGCAGGAGACTGCGGGCTCAATGCCCTGTCTCTACTGCCGGAAAATGTGCTGCCTCAATGGCAGCAGAAAATTGCTAACGCAGAAAATACTGCAAATCCGTATTGTCGGGGTCCGTATGGATTTTCCGCACGAAGTGCGATTTTTTGCAGGTATTGGACCTGCACATTTTCTTGCAGTCTTCGAAATGCTACCTTGTCAGCATTCGAAGAAGGGGCCCCATTTATGGGGACGGCCTTAGCCGAATATGAACAATGTATTGGGGCCGAGGTTGTCTGCATTTTCACCTACTTGTCTATCTTTTTATATAGAAGGTTATCCCTTCACTACCTGGATAGCTTTATTTTTATAATATTTATGCAAAACACGAAGATTTTGCTATATAAATTTGTTTGTTATATCAAAAATATGTATCTTTGTGCCATCATTTTTGCAATAAGAACAAGCAAAGAGCTATACCAACAAAGAACAATCCACATATTACAATATTAAAAACTTACAATCTTATGAACAAAAAACATTACGCACAGCCCACAATGAAAGTGGTAGAGTTAGACATGGCAGATATCGTCTGCGAGAGTCCTGGAGGTGACCAAGTTACTAGATACGGCGGCAATGCCGGTTTTAACTACGAAGGTGGTGGCACTACCAACTCCGACAATCGTAATCGCGCCAATGGCCGTGGCATCTGGGATGAAGATTAACCCATCCTTCTCGTGAATCTCATTAGTGAAATCTTTCATTACTCAAAACGCAACAACAATGAAAACAACAAGACTCTTAGTTACCCTTATCGCTCTGCTCGGTGTATGGCAGGGAATGTTTGCCGAGAACCAAGCTTATGCCGTGCTCGAAGGCAATAACTACGAACTGCTCAAATTCTATTATGATGAAAAAAAGCCTGCAAATGGGGCTTATGACATTCCATGGGATCCTACAAATAGTCCAGAATGGCATGATTATTACATGTATATCACAAAAGTTGTGTTTGATAATTCTTTCAGTAACTATCATGGGCTGTCTTCGACCGCTAATATGTTTTATAAATTAGAAAGATTGACGACTATCGAAGGCATTTCAAACTTAAATACTGAGAACGTAACTGACATGTCGAACATGTTCAGTGGTTGCTATATATTGAATAGCCTTGACCTTTCGAATTTCAACACATCGAACGTCACCAATATGTCGGGAATGTTTCAGGATTGCCGATTATTGACGAGCTTTGACCTTTCGAATTTCAACACATCGAACGTCACTGATATGTCAAACATGTTCAGTGGTTGCAACATTCGCCTGACCAGCCTTGACCTTTCGAATTTCAATACTTCGAGCGTCACCAATATGTCGGGGATGTTCGAAAATTGCATGGCTTTGACAGAGATTATATTCTCAAAAGCCAACACGACCAACGTATTCAATACTTCGAACGTCACCGATATGTCGGGGATGTTCGCATATTGTAGTGCGCTGACCAGCCTTGACGTCTCAAGTTTCAATACTTCGAGCGTCACCAATATGTCGCGGATGTTCGCAGAGTGCGAATCTTTGACGAGCCTTGACGTCTCGAACTTCAATACGTCAAGCGTCACCAATATGTCGCAGATGTTCTACCGTTGCTTGGCTTTGACAGAGATTTTATTCTCGAAAGCCAACACAACCAACGTATTCAATACTTCGAACGTCACCGATATGTCGGGGATGTTCGCATATTGTAGTACGCTGACCAGCTTTGACGTCTCGAATTTCAATACATCAAGCGTCACCAATATGTCGCAGATGTTCGCATATTGTAGTGCGCTGACCAGCCTTGACGTCTCAAATTTCAATACTTCGAGCGTCACCAATATGTTGGGAATGTTCGAAAATTGTAACAATTTGGAAGGCATTATATTCTCGAATGTAAATACAGACTACGTCTTCAAGACTGAAAGCGTTACCAATATGTCAGAAATGTTCGCAAGATGTATTAAATTGAAAAACATTGATATCTCTCATTTCACTACATCGAACGTTGAAGACATGTCGAACATGTTCGAAGCATGTAAGAAACTGAATAATCTGAACTTCTCGAGCTTCAACACGGAGAAGGTTACTTCTATGTCTAATATGTTCTCTCAATGTCAAGAGTTAGACAAGCTTGACCTTTCGAACTTCGACGTCAGTGCCGTCAGTAGCATGGATTATATGTTCAAAGGTTGTACAGGACTAGAGACTATTGACATTCGCAATTTCACGAAAACCGAAAATACATCTGCTATCCAGATGTTCAATAATTGCGAGAATTTGATGGAAATTATATGCTTGAATACTTGGGATGACAGTAATAGTTCTCAGATGTTCAATGGATGTTCAAAGCTAAAGGGAGGTAATGGAACAACATATAGCAACGGCAATTACAGTGGCACGTTTGCCCATCCAGATGGTGGTCCTTCCAACCCTGGCTATTTCACCGATGCCAAACCCTACGCTATTCTTTCCAATGGCACGCTGACATTTTATTTCGACCTTCAGAAGTCAGAACGAGTGGGTCAAGAGTCAAAAGGATTTGATTTCCCAACGGGTGATAATGCACCAGGGTGGACAGCTCTCGAGGTCGCTAATACCATCACCACCGTCACATTTGACGAATCATTTTCCTATTATTATGGTCTTACTTCCACCAAATCATTGTTCAGTGGATTGCCTAATCCGACGACTATCAACAACCTCAACTACCTGCACACTGATTGTGTCACCAATATGTCACATATGTTCGATGGCTGCATTGGCCTGACAAGTCTTGACCTCTCGAACTTCAGTACTGACAACGTTACCGATATGTCACATATGTTCGATGGCTGCAGCAGACTGACGAGTCTTGACATCTCGGAACTCAGTACTGACAACGTCACCAATATGTCTTATATGTTCAGTGACTGCAGCAGTCTGACGGGTCTTGGCCTCACGAACTTCAACACATCGAGAGTCACCGACATGTCCAACATGTTCAGTGGCTGCAGCAACCTGACGCCTATTGATCTCACGAACTTCAACACAGCGAGGGTCACCGATATGTCGAATATGTTCAGTGGTTGCAGCAGCCTCACGAGCCTTGATCTCTCGGGGCTCAATTCACCGAAGGTCACCGATCTTTCGTACATGTTCGCAGGATGTGAGAACCTGAAGAGTCTGAACCTCCAGAACTTCGATTCTGATGACTACTATTCTGCACACCTCACCAATACATCGCACATGTTCGATGGTTGCAGCAGTTTGAAGAGCATTGATGTCTCGAAAATCAGTACAGAATATGTCACCGATATGTCCTCCATGTTCAATGGTTGCAGCAGCCTTTCTAGCATTGACCTGTCAGAGTTCCAACCATTAGCCGTTGAGAATTTGTCGTATATGTTCAATGGTTGTTCCAATTTGACCAGTCTCTATCTGAATAATTTCTATATTCCAAATGTTACCGATTTGTCCTATATGTTCAATGGTTGCTCTTTATTAGAGAACATCTATTGCAACTTCGACTGGACCATATACGGAAATGTTACTTCTGAAACCTCAGTAAACATGTTTGCTGGTTGCGTGAAGCTTCCAAACTTCAATCCGAGCCAAGTAACCGTAGCCAAAGCCAATCCGCGTCAAGGCGGCTACTTCTCAGTACCGGCAATGGCTTATGCTTTTAAAAATAACCATAAACTTATATTCCGCTATGATGACAAGTGGTTCGATTTATTTTCGTTCGTTTTGAACGAGGATGAAGAAGAAGTACAATGGCAGTATTCCTGTTATGATGTCACTCAAGTCATCTTCGAGCCGTCGTTCAGTGTATTTAAACCAACGACAACAGCAAATTGGTTTGCTGGAATGCAAAATCTTGAATCCATTACTGGATTGGAAAATTTGAACACAGTTGAGGTCAAAGACATGCATAATATGTTCGCTGAATGCTACAATCTGACGAGCCTCGACCTCACAAGCTTCAAAGTTTCGAACGTCACCAATATGTCGTATATGTTTGCGAATTGTAACAATCTTGAAATGATATACGCAGGAGATTGGAGTAACATTAATTGTGAATGGGAAGACATGTTTGCTGGTTGTGAGGAACTTCCCGGGTATAATGACTTTGTAGAGTCTGAAGACGAAGACATTGCTTGGGCAAAACCTACTGATGATGAAGGTGTTGGTTTCTTCTCAACAAGGCAAGCCTATGCAATAGTAATAGAAGAAGATGATGAGAATCTTAATCTTATGTTCCACTACGATGGTTACTATGATTATTTTGCGGACGATGAATTCGACATCTTTACCATCGACCAGAACGCAGGAGGAACTTGGAAGAATGCGATCCAAGAAACCTTCGAAAATGAAAATTTCGATGTTACTTTCGATCCTTCATTTGCAGACTATAAACTTACATCTACCGCCGGAATGTTCAGCGGAATGACAGGATTGACAAAAATCAATGGTCTTGATAATCTGAACACGTCCGACATAACAGACATAAGCGAAATGTTCAATGGCTGTAGTGGTTTGGAAACCATCTATTGTGGCAAGGACTGGAGCGGACTCAATGTCAAATCGCCCAATATGTTTGCTGGATGTACAAGCCTCGTCGGTGCTATTTCATATGATAGTAATAAGACGGACAAAACATATGCCAATCCGTATAATGGCTATTTCTACCAACCATCTCAAGCTTATGCTGTTCAGGAAGGCTCTGTCTTGACGTTCTATTATGATAATAGGATTAATACCCACTCAGATGCCATCATCTATGAAATTCCTTGGGAGGAAGGAGGAATAGAAGGCGGTGATGAAGGCTCAGGAGGAGGCTATCCTGGATGGATTAACTTTGGCTATGATGGAGGTGGCGAAGCTCCAGCACGCAAATCTGCCAAGGCAAGAACAGCAAACGAACCTATTACACTAGTCGTTTTTGATTCTTCTTTCAAAAATTATCACGGATTAAATAGCACTGCGAATATGTTCTATTGGATGGGAAGCTTGACTTCAATTGAAGGTCTTGAAAACCTGAATACCGTAAATGTCACCACCATGCGATCAATGTTTGAAGGATGCTCTAGCCTAACAAGTCTTGATCTGACCAGCTTCAATGTAGGTAAAGTCGAAGACATGTCTTATATGTTCGCTCGCTGTAGCAGTCTTGAAACGATCTTCTGCAACGATGATTGGAGCGATACTCAGAATGATATATTTGATGAATATATGTTTGAAGATTGTTATTCCCTGAAGGGTCCCCATGGCGCAAATTATGAAGATTTCAGGAATGCTGGCGCTTCTCATTTTTCCTACGCCCATCCCGATGCTCTAGGTAACCCCGGTTTCTTCACCCAACTTCTACAAAATGATATACTATTGTATGACTCAAGATCAAATACAGAAACCATCAGCAATAACGAAGGAGGGCCTAAGAATGTCTACCTCATTGGTCGCAAACTCTACAAGGATGGTGACTGGAACACCTTGTGTCTGCCATTCGACGTGAATGACGGCAATGCCGACGACGAACTCACCTTCAGTGGCACCCCGCTCGAAGGTGCAACTGTGATGACATTGTCACAAAATGGCACTGGCTTCAGTGATGGTGAATTGTCTTTGAACTTCGTAACGGCTACTACCATTGAAGCAGGTAAACCCTATATCGTTAAGTGGGGTGATCCTGAAGATTACGATGAATATGAAGAAACAGAAGTCATCGTGAATCCAATCTTCACCGACGTCACCATCCAGAATGTTTCGGAAAGCGAAAAGAAAATAGCGACCGATTATGTCGATTTCGTCGGCAACTTCAACCCAATCACGATAGGTGATGCAGGCGACAACACCAAGCTCTACCTTGGTGCAAGTAACGGTCTGTATTATCCCAACGGAGCATCCACATTCTATGCCTTCCGCGCCTACTTCCAGCTGAAGAATGACCTCACCGCAGGTCCCGGCCCAAGCACCGGCTCATCTCAAGTCAAGGCCTTCCGTCTCAACTTCGGCGACGAAGAATCCGGTATCCAGGAGATCACAACCGACTCGAACTCCTCGAACCTTTCGAACTCCTCGAACCTCTACATTACCCTCGATGGTCGCCGCCTCCTTGATAA
>JAEEGI010010156.1_pt1 | contig 20469 bp, 20 predicted proteins | sample 8958751 | NCBI WGS metagenome assembly JAEEGI01 (sample SAMN16246545, study PRJNA631951) | gut metagenome | biome: gut microbiome; feature: rumen; material: KS-attached | host: Bos | place: Iran: Karaj | collected 2018-10 | reverse complement strand
AACTTTGTCCAGCTCTCCGTTGAGGGTCCCGAACAATTCCATCAGGCTCTTGTTCAGGGTTATGCGGACTTTCTGGGCACCTTTGGCCAGGGCTCTTTCAAGGCATTTTTCCGCCAGCGCTATCTCTTGCGGATCCAACATTCCATTCACTTCTTCCATATCATACTCCTCCTACTGTCAGGTTGCTGACCAAGACCGTCGGGATACCGCAGGAAACCGGACAGCTCTGGCCCTTTCCGCATGTCCATGCGCCGGGATCTACCTTCAAGTCGTTACCTACCGCCACGATGTCAGCCAGGGCCTGCGGCCCGTTGCCGATTATGTTGATGTCTTTGACCGGAGCCGTAAGCCGCCCGTTCTCGATCAGGTAACCGCTCTTTACGAAGAAAGTGAAGTCACCTTCGCCGATCTGGACCTGCCCGTTGCTGAACTGGTCCACGTATATCCCTTTCTTGACGGATGCTATTATGTCTTCCTTGAGTGCTTTCCCGCTTTCCATGTAGGTCGCCCTCATACGCGGGATAGGTGCGTAACGGAACGATTCCCGCCTTCCGTTGCCGGTAGGAGCGACACCATAGAACGATGCGCTTATCCTGTCGTGGAGGTAGGAAGTGAGGATACCTTCCCTGACCATATAGGTTTTCTGAGCCGGGACGCCCTCGTCGTCGTAGACTATCGATCCACGGTTTCCCGGAATCGTTCCATCGTCCACGATCGATATGCTTTCATCGCAAACCTTGCTGCCGATCCTCCCGCTGAAGACGGACTGGCCTTTCCGATTGAAATCGGCCTCGAAAGCGTGTCCCATAGCTTCGTGCAGCAGGATCCCGGATGCTCCGGCTCCCATCACCACCGGCATCTTCCCGCCTTTCGGCCGCTTTGCAGCGAACCTGTCGTCGATGCCGGAAACCGCCTCGTCGGAAATCTCTTCCACCAGGGCATCGGTCAACATCCCGGTACCTGTCCTGAAGCTCCTGGAGACCGTCTTGTTCTCAATCCTGCCGTCCTTGATGAAAACGACAGTAGCGGCCAGTGTACCCATAGGCCTGGTATCGAAGGTAAGTTCTCCGAAAGAGTTGTACATCAGTATGTCGCTGGCCTGTCCGGACAGTGAGACTATGATCTTGGCGGCACGGGGATCCTTTTCGGAAATCCGCTTCTGGAGACTCTCCATAACTGGCACGAATACCTTTGCGTCCGAGTCTCTCCAGCTCCATCCGGCAGCATATTGACCCCGTCCAGGCTCTCCAACGCATGGAGCTTTACTGAACCACTCCGGGTTGACGGTCGCTGAAGATGCGGCGATCTTGGATGCGGCCACGACGGCGTCGTGCATCGACTTCTGGTCCGTACTCTCGGAATATGCATATCCGGTACGTTCACCTTTGAGTACCCTGATTCCCACTCCGTAGTCGATGTGGAACCCTCCGGACGAAACTATTCCGTCCCTGAGCAGGAGTTCGCTGTAAGTGGAATATTCGAAGAAGAGGTCACAATAGCTTCCTCCTCCGTCCAGCCCTTCCTTGACCAGTCTTGCCAACTGGCTTTCCGTCACCCGAAACAGATTCAGGTAGTAATCCTTTCCGTTCTCCATCAGCTACTTGACTATATCGCTCTTGTCCATGATAACGCAAAGTTAACAATAACTTTGTCATCTGAGATTATTTGCGTATTTTTATTCCATTGAACCATCAGGACCGGAAATGGAGAACTCCAAGACCATAACCTTGCAGGACGCTCAGAAGGAAATGCGTCCGGTCGCCTTTTCCTCGATGGTGAAGCCGGCCGGTTCCACCTGCAACCTGGACTGCACGTATTGCTATTATCTGGACAAGGCAGTGCAGTACGGAGGAAAGGAATCCTTGATGGACGAAGGCCTGCTCCGGGAATATATCCGCCAGTACATCACGGCCAATGCAGTGGACGAGGTTACCTTCTGCTGGCACGGAGGCGAGCCGCTCCTGAACGGGACAGGTTTCTACCGCAAGGCCATGGAGTTCCAGAAGGAATTCGCAGGCGGTAAACGGATATCCAATACCATCCAGACAAATGCCACCCTCGTAAATCCTGAGTGGTGCCGTTTCTTCAAGGAAAACGGATTCCTGGTGGGAGTGTCACTGGACGGCCCGCAGGACATCCACGACACTTTCAGGAGGGACAAGCAGGGGCGGCCGACATGGAGCAGGGTGATGGATTCGGTGAAGATGCTCCAGGATTATGGAGTTGAGTTCAATACCTTGAGCGTGGTCAATTCGAAGTGTGAAGGAAGAGGGAAGGAGATATATTCGTTCTTCAAGTCCATCGGCAGCCATTATATGCAGTTTCTTCCTGCCGTGGAGCACGTCGTTGACGTACCTGACTGGCATCGCCCGGTCATCGTATCCCCGCAGACGGAAGGAGCCCGTCTGGCACCGTGGAGCATCGGTGCAAAAGCCTACGGAGAATTCCTGATCGACATATTCAAGGAATGGGTCGTAAGCGATGTGGGGGATTATTATGTCCAGATGTTCGATGCCACCCTGGCACAGTACTGCCGTGTCCAGCCGGGAGTCTGTTCGATGTGCGAGACATGCGGGGACTGCCTTGTCGTGGAACACAACGGAGACGTTTACAACTGCGACCATTTCGTATATCCGGAATACCTGCTGGGAAATATCCGGGAAAAACCTCTTGCAGCGATATATGACGATCCGAAGCGTTTCCGTTTCGGAGTGGGGAAGAGGACGACCCTGCCGAAGGAATGCATGAAATGCCGCTTCTACTTCGCATGCAGGGGAGAATGTCCGAAGCACCGGTTCGACCGGAACGCCCGCGGAGAGGCGAGGAATACCCTGTGTCCGGGACTGAAGGATTACTTCAGGTTCACGCAGCCTTATTTCGAGAAGATGCGGGACCTGTTGATGATGAAAAAAGCTCCGGCCAAGGTCATGCCGTGGGCAGCTGAAAAACTCAAGGAATATGGACAGTGAAGTGCGTTCCAGGCTGATTGCCTGGGCTGAGGAATATAATGACGAAAAGTATTTCAGGGAGGACCCTATCGCCTTCCCGAAGCGTTTCCATGATTTGTACAGGCGGGGGAAGTGTTCCCTGGCTGACATTGAGGTGGCCGCCGTATTTGCCGCCCATTTCGCTTGGGGCAGGAGGGCTATGATAGTCCGCGACTGCACCCGATTGTTCGATGAAATGTCCTGGAAGCCTTACGACTACGTTATGAGAGGGACTTATAGGTCCGATGACGCCAGCATCCACCGCACTGTGAAATGGTCTGAAGTGGCTGCCATCTGCGGCCGCCTCAAGGGACTGTATTCTTCGATGCCTTCAATAGAGTCTCTGACTCAAGGGGATATGAGAGTCGGGATATTCGGGCAGAAACCTGACCCGAAGGCTCCCGACAAGAAGATCAACATGATGCGGCGCTGGATGGTCCGTGATGACGGGAAGGTCGACCTGGGAGTCTGGAAGGACACGGATCCGGCATGCCTGCTCATCCCTCTGGATGTGCACGTACATGACGTAGCCATGGACCTCGGACTGACCAGCCGCAGGCAGAAAGACATACGGACCGTACAGGAGATCACGTCGTCGTTCTCCGGCATATTCCCGGGAGATCCGTGCAAAGGGGATTTCTCACTGTTCGGCTATGGCGTAACCCACCCTAAAAAACAATAGATGCCAAGGCTTTTCATAATATCAGGTTGCAACGGCTCCGGCAAGACGACGGCGTCCTACACCCTTCTGCCGGAACTCTTCGGCTGCAGTGAATTCGTCAATTCCGACGAGTTCGCCAAGAGCCTCGCGCCTTTCAACCCGGAGAGCGCGTCTGTCGCTGCCAGCCGTTACATGCTGATGAAGATGAGATACTTGCTGGACAAGAACGAGGACTTCTGCATCGAGACGACCCTGGCGACCCGATCCATGCTCAAGATGGCCGTCCTGGCACAGTCCAAGGGATATTACGTCACCATCCTCTACCTTTGGCTCAATTCCCCGGAACTCGCCGTGTCACGTGTCAAGGCGAGGGTGGCCGCCGGAGGCCACAACATTAAGGAGGACACTGTCATAAGGCGCTACCACCTGGGCCTCCATTACCTTTTCCGCGAATATATGCCTGTATGCGACAGGTGGATACTCGCTGACAATTCCTATGATTCATGCGAAATAATAGCAGAAGGTTCCGAAGACGGCACCATAGTGCGCAACTCCGAAACCTTCGCGAGGATCAAAGATATGAACTTCGAATACGAGAAGCAGCTTTGATCCTTAGTCTTTGGTCGCAGCCTCGAGTTTCTTCAGCATTGCGAACATAACCAGACCTGCAGCGACGCAGAGGGCCATCAGGATTCCCCAGTTCGCCGTCAGGGATACTCTCTTCCAGAGCAGCCCAGGGATTGAGCTGAGATAGTTGCCGATAGCAGTGGCAGCGAACCACAGACCCATCATGAGACCCTTCACCTTAGGAGGAGCGACCTTCGAAACGAAGGAAATTCCCATAGGGCTGAGCAGCAGCTCGGCGAACGTCAGCACGAGGTAAGTTCCCATAAGGTAGGTAGGGACCACCGGATCAGGTGAAACGGTACCGTCAAGGACTGCAGGGGATGCCTGTCCCTTGGAAGCGAAAATCATTACGAGATAGCCAAGGGCTGCAACGAACATTCCGAGTCCGATCTTCATAGGAGCGGATGGCTCGCGTCCGTCAGGATGCTTTGCGTCCTTCTTGTTGGCAAGTGCGCTGAACAGGGCCATCGAGACCGGAGTCAGTGCGACGACGAAGAACGGATTGAACTGCTGGAACAGCTGAGGATAGATCTCGAGCGGGTTGGAGAGGCCTTTGTAGATGCCGTAGGCGCCGCACCACAAGGCTGCCGTGACAAGGCCGCAGACGATCTTTCCGGTCTCCTTTTCCGACTGGAATATTCCGAACAGGGTATAAACTGAGACTGCGATCAGCGCGAGAGCCCAGATGTTGAATCCTATCCTGCTCCAGCCTTCGGCATAGCTCTGGGTGTAGTCGCGTGCGAACCAGGTAAGAGCCTGTCCGTTCTGGTGGAATGCCATCCAGAAGAAGATGACGACTGCGAAAACGAGGCAGAGGGCGACGATGCGGTCCTTGGTCTGCTTAGGAGTAAGCTCGACATAGTTCTCGCTTGCCTTTGCCTGCTTGGCGTTGACATCGGCGTGCTTGAACCAGGCACGGCATCCGAGATATATCGCTATGGAAAGGATAAGGGATACGCAGGCAACCGCAAAGCCCATATTGTAAGAAGATGCGAGTTTCTCGATATAGTAAGGGCAGAAGCTATCGAGTCCCATTCCCTGGACCGCTGCGTCAGGCATCTGGCCCATCAGGCCGGTGAGCTTTTCGGTGTTCTCCGGAGAGATGGTGCCGTTCATGAACTGGTGGGCGAGGGCAGGGATGTCGGCCTTGTAGATCAGTCCGGCCTTGCTCAGGAACTTGTTGGTGATGGCGGTAGCTGCCGAAGGAGCGAACATTGCGCCGATGTTGATGGCCATGTAGAAGAGACTGAAGGCGCTGTCCCGCTTGGAAGCGTACTTCGGATCGTCATAGAGGTTTCCTACAAGTACCTGGAGGTTACCCTTGAACAAACCTGTTCCTATGGCGATGAGGGCGAGGGCTCCCAGCATCAGCGCTACTCCGGCGGCATTCGGTGCCGTCGGTATCGCCAGGGCGAGGTAGCCCAGGAACATGACGCAGATACCTGTGACTACGCATTTTCCGAAACCGATCTTGTCAGCGAGGATACCGCCGATGACCGGCATGAAATAGACCGCTGCAAGGAAAATCGAATAAACCTGGCTGGACACTGCCTGATCCCAGCCGAACTTGGCCTGGAGGAACAGCATGAATATGGCCAGCATGGTGTAGTAACCGAAGCGCTCGCCGGTGTTTGCCAGGGCGAGTGCGAATAGACCTTTAGGTTGTCCTTTGAACATATTGAATGATTGTTAACGATTATTTCAATCTATCGCACTAAAATACGAAATAGTAACAATCATTCCAAATTTTGGGGGCGTATTCGCCTTTCCTTTTATTTCTCGGGGCAAACGATTATATTTGAACCGGCATAAAAACAGCCGCTTCATTAAGGAATGAAAGCATTCATGAAATCCATCCGCGCTGCAGCCCTGGCAATCTGCGGGCTTGCGCTCATTTCCTGTTCCGCGGGCAGGAACGTCCATGGCACCAGCATCGACGGAGCCGGGTATTTCGTCAATATCACGGACGTCGTTCCGGACGTGATCCTGGAGATTCGCTATTATTCGACCTACAACTTCGTGGGATCCAGGATCGACGGCTACGAGGAGCCGACAGCATTGCTTACCCGTGAGGCGGCGGACAGCCTCAAGGCAGTGAACGACGAACTCAGGAAGATGGGATACGGGCTGAAGATATATGATGCATACCGGCCCCAGAAGGCGGTAGACCATTTCGTGAGATGGGCGTCGGACATCGCCGATACCTCGATGAAACGCTCTTTCTATCCGGACGTGCACAAGAGTCTCCTGTTCGAGCAGGAATACATCATGGAGAAGAGCGGCCATACCAGAGGCAGCACCGTGGATCTCACATTGTTCAGGATCTCAGACGGAAAGGATGTCGACATGGGAGCTACTTTCGACTGGTTTGGAGTGGAAAGCCATCCTGATTTCTACGGAAATCCACAGACCGGGGAGTATCTTGGCGGTTCCGGATCCTCCCGCACTATCACGGCCGAGCAGTTTGCCAACAGGATGATCCTGCGGCGGGCGATGCTGCGCCACGGATTCAAGCCGCTCGATTCCGAGTGGTGGCATTTCACCCTCCGCGACGAACCTTTCCCGGATACATATTTCACATTCCCTGTCAGGATGCTCGGAAACAAGCTCTGATTATGATAATTCGAGCGCTTTTGCTATATTTGTAAGTTACGAAGGCTTATTTTCCGATGAAGATAGGGACTACTCTTATGAAATGGCTCGTCAGGGCCCTTGGCGCGCTTCCTCTGGGATTCCATTATGCGTGTTCGGGTTTCTTTACCTGGATACTGAAGGATGTGATGCGATATCGCCGTGATGTTGTGATGACCAACCTGTCCCGTTCCTTCCCGGAGAAAAAGTATTCGGAACTGGAGTCCCTGTCCGATGGCTTCTACCGGCATTTCGGACGGTTGCTTGCGGAGACTGTATGGTTCGGCGGCTGCCGCAACCCTGAACGCCTGCGCGGGCAGCATCTGGTCGAATTCAGCAACCTGGAAGTCTGTGAGGCGGCATATGAGAACAGCCCGGGAGTCGTTCTCCTTAATTCACATTTCGGCAACTGGGAACTGACCGGGGGATTCCTATCGTATGATTACCGTCCCGAGGCTGAACGTAGGAACCTTTTCTCATTGGATGATATGGCTGTCGTGTACAAGCCTCTGAAGAGCAGGATGTGGGATGAGATCATGTGCGACAACCGTTGTGCTCCGATCCTCAGGGACGGGTTCAAGGGATATGTCCCGACCGAGAAAGTGCTCAGGTTTGCCGTCGGACATGGCGACAGGAAGATGTTATACGTTTTCCCGACCGACCAGTGCCCGTACAAAGGTGCTGCTTCCAATGATACCGTCGATTTCATGCACCAGCCGACAAAGACCATGCTCGGGGGAGCTTCCATAGCGCACAAGTTCGGCTATTCGGTGCTGTACATGTCGATCGCACCAGTTTCCAAAGGCCGTTACGAGTGGGGTTTCACGGAAATATGCAGGGATGCTTCCAAGATGACCCCGCACGAGATAATGCAGCGTTACTATGAACTCTTGCAGGCGGACATCGAAAAGTATCCGACCGGCTATCTTTGGAGCCACAAGAGATGGAAAAGATAATCAAACAGATAACGATATGAACAAGACAAGAACCTTCGCAGCGCTTCTTCTTGCTGCAGTAATCTTCCCTGTCGGAAGGCTTTCCGCCCAGGATCCTGCCGGAGCCGTTTCCTATGCACTTCCGCAGACCACCATCTCACTGGAGGTGGAGGCCGTGATCGAGTATTTCCATGCTGGACCTTATGCCAGGTATGCCCAGAAGTACCTGGGAGTGGAAGCCGGCCTGGAGGACCGTTCGACTTGCACCTTGTCGGCGGTCCGTATGACCCCGTGCATCGAAGCCGACCAGAACCATCGTCACTTCCTCGTTCCCGGCAAGAACGGTATCCCTTCCTTCGTTACGCTTACCTCCCAGGGACTCATCGCAGTCAACGACGGTAATTTCGGGAAATCCTCACAGTTCCGTTTCGCCTCACAAGCCGCCGGTGATTTCGCCGACAAGGGCGTAAGTTCGAACTTGACTTCCGAAGCGACAACCCTTTTCCGTGGAGTAGATGGCAACCGTATCGGCGTACAGCAGAGTATGGTTGTTCAGAAGTCCCTGGAACAGAGGGCGAAAGAAGCCGCTGACATGCTCTTCGAGCTGCGCCGGAAGAGGGTACAGATAGTAATCGGCGACACCGACGCCACCTACAGCGGAGAGGCCATGGGCGCTGCCCTTGCCGAAATCGCCGCCCTCGAGAAGGAATATATGTCGTTGTTCATCGGTTACAGTGACTACCAGACCCAGACGCTCAAATGCGACGTGATTCCGGACAAGGACCTGAAGAAGCAGACATATGTGGCTTTCCGACTTTCCGACACCGATGGCATCGTCTCGGCCGACAACATGTCCGGAAGGCCTTACCTGCTTGAACTTACTCCGCAGAAGATCGCGAATGCGGAAGGGAAGGCTTCATCGGCAAGGGGCAACGTCGCCGTTTACAGGATCCCTGCCATCTGCAAGGTCGTTTTGACCGATGGCGAGAATCCGATCCTCCAGGACAGGATCGCCGTTTACCAGCTCGGTACCGAAGGATATTATCCGCTTTAGGCAATTTAGATACATTTAAATTATAACACTATGACAATCAAAGATTTGAAACCAAAGGCCGTTTGGGAGAACTTCTATGGCCTGACACAGGTACCACGTCCTTCGAAGCACGAAGGGAAGGTTCAGGAATTCCTCCTCGAATGGGGTAAGGAGCACGGAGTGGACGTCCGCCGCGACGATACCGGCAATATCATATTCTCCGCACCTGCAACACCAGGCTATGAGAACAGGAAGGGAGTCATCATGCAGGCCCACATGGACATGGTTCCTCAAAAGACTGCCGACACCGACCACGATTTCCTGACGGATCCTATCCAGACTGAGATAAAAGGGGAGTGGGTAGGTGCAAAGGGCACTACCCTTGGAGCCGACAACGGTATCGGCGTCGCCATAGCCATGGCCGCAATGGCCGACAAGTCTCTCAAGCACGGACCTCTCGAGGCTCTCATAACCTATGATGAGGAAACCGGCATGGGTGGAGCTAATGCTCTCAAACCGGGTATCTTGAAGGGCGACATACTCCTGAACCTCGATTCCGAGGAAGAGGGCGAACTCTGTACCGGTTGCGCCGGAGGTATCGACGGAACCGCAGATTTCCACTATAGGACGTACAAGACCCCGGAGGAAGGCTTCGTGGGCTATAAGGTCACGGTGAAGGGTCTCAAGGGCGGCCATTCAGGAATGGATATCTCCCTGTTCAGGGGTAATGCGAACAAGATCCTGTGCAGGATATTGAACGCTGTCCTCAACGATTATCCGGAAGTGAAGGTGGCAAACATCAAGGGCGGATCACTCCGTAACGCGATTCCGTTCGAGGCTGAGGCTGACATCGTCATCCCATCCGCGGATTCCCGCAAGGTCAAGGAGATCGTCCTCCGCAAGTTTGAAGAATCAAGGTTCGAGTACCAGTATTCCGATCCTGACATGATCCTGCTCTATGACAAGCAGAACAAGCCTGCACCACGCTATATCAGCCCTAAGGTCATATCCAAGGCTGTCAAGGCCATACTGGCCTGCCCTCACGGGGTGGAGAGGATGAGCGACACCTTGCCTGGACTGACAGAGACTTCCACCAATATGGCAATGGTACGCACCCAGAAGAACCATCTCACCGTACATTCCCTTACCAGGAGTTCGATCGATGCGGCCAAGATGTCGCTTGCCGATTCCATAAGGTTCGTATTCGAACTTGCCGGCGCTGAATATTCCCTTTCCGGGGCATACAGCGGCTGGACTCCTAAACTGGGCACTCCGATGATCAAGGTGCTCGAGGATACCTATTGCAAGCTCTTCGGGAAGGAACTCAAGATCACGGCTACACATGGCGGTCTCGAGTGTGCGATCATGGGAGCCAAGTACCCGAACTGGGAGATGGTATCCATCGGACCTACCATCGTACATCCGCATTCCCCGGATGAGAGGGTCAAGATCGACACTGTCGAGAAGGCCTGGAAGTTCGTCACGGCAGTGCTGGAGAACATTCCTGAGAAATAATAATTTGTTCGTTACAGATTAATTGTCTATATTTGCAGTCCTTTTTGGTTGGCATACGTTCCAAAAAGGGCTGTATTTTATTTATTATTAAACAATTACACAAGATGTTAAAACAGTACGAGACCGTTTTCATTGCAACTCCCGTTTTGTCTGAACAGCAGATGAAGGAAGCGGTTGCCAAGTACACCAAGCTTATCACCGACAATGGCGGTGAGGTCGTGTACGAAGAGGACTGGGGCCTCCGTCAGCTGGCATATCCGATCCAGCACAAGACCTCGGGATTCTATTATCTCATTCAATTCAAGGCTGAGCCTACTTTCGTGGAAATCCTCGAGACCCAGTATTTCCGTGATGAGAGGATCATCAGGTTCCTTACCGTCGCCCTGGACAAGGACGCTGTAGCTTACGCTGAGCACCGCAGGGAGAACCGTGGCAAGGCTAAGGCTGCTCCAGCAGCTGAGCCGGTCGCCGAACCAGTCGCAGAGCCAGTAGCTGAACCAGCAGCCGAGCCGGTAGTCGAGACTCCGGAGGCCGAGGCTCCTGCAGAGGAACAGACCAATGAAGAAAACGCTTAATCAAGGAGGATAATATTATGGCACAGAATGATTCAAACAACTCTGGAATCCGCTATCTGAACCCTCCTACAGTTGAGGTTAGGAAGAAGAAGTACTGCCGTTTCAAGAAGGCAGGCATCAAGTATGTCGATTACAAGGACCCTGAGTTCCTCAAGAAGTTCCTCAACGAGCAGGGAAAGATCCTCCCTCGCCGTATCACCGGAACTTCCCTCAAGTTCCAGAGGAAGGTGGCCCAGGCTGTCAAGAGGGCACGTTCGCTTGCTCTGCTTCCATATGTAACTGACCTTCTCAAGTAATAGGAGAGCTAGATTATGAAGATCATTTTGAAGAAAGAAGTTACCAATCTCGGCGAGGCCGGTGATGTGGTAGAGGTAAAGGCCGGTTACGCTCAGAATTATCTGGTCCCTCAGGGATTCGCTACCGTCGCCACTCCTTCCGCTCTCAAGCAGCTTGAGGAGACTAAGCGCCAGAGGGCTCACAAAGAGGCTAAGCTTATCGCTGACGCCGAGGCTCTCGCAGCCAAGATCGAGGCCGCTCCTGTAAAGGTTGCCGTCAAGGTCAGTGAGGCTGGAAAGATCTACGGATCAGTTACTTCCGCTCATCTCGAGGAAGCTCTCAAGGCTATCGGCATCGAGGTTGAGAAGAAGAACATCACCATGCCTGAGGATATCAAGCAGCTCGGTGAGTATGAGGCTTCCGTCAAGTGCTACAAGGCTGTTAAGGCTGCCCTGAAGTTCATCGTCGAGGCAGAGGCATAAAACCTTGTGACAGAATGAATCAAAGAAGGTCGACCAAGAGTCGGCCTTCTTTTTTTTGTATGATAAAAAAATACTATCTTTGCGCCCGAGGAGCGGAAGAGTCCTGCTCCAAGTGTGCTTGGTACCACTATAAAAACAAGATTATGTCGGAAAACAAAACAAACGGAAAGGGGAGACTGTCCCCGGTATTCTTGTGGTTGGCAGTACTGTTCAATGTCTGCCTCATCGCATCCAATCTATTCGCAATCAAGATATTCCAGATATGGGACTGGTGCGTCCTTCCCGGGGCGGTCATCATATTCCCTGTCTCGTACATACTCAATGACTGCATAAGTGAAGTGTACGGCTACCGCAAGGCCAGGTTCGTGATCTGGACGGGATTCGCGATGAATCTCTTCTTCGTCCTCGCGGCCCAGCTCGTCCTTGCACTGCCGGGAGCTCCGTTCTGGGGAGGGCAGGAAGCCTTCTCGTATGTATTCGGAGCCGCTCCGAAGACCCTCGCCGCCTCGCTTCTGGCATTCCTCGCCGGATCCAATGTCAATGCAATGACAATGAGCTGGATGAAAGTGAAGGACAACGGCAGAAGGTTCGGCGTGCGCGCCATCATTTCCTCGATTGCCGGAGAACTCGTCGATTCCCTGATCTTCATACCTATCGTGTTCTGGAGCCAGGGATTGAAGACCGTGCTCATTATGGCAGCCTGCCAGGTCACGGCCAAGGTCCTCTATGAAATAGTCATCCTTCCTCTGACCGCAGCCTTAGTAAGGCGCCTGAAGGAATATGAGGGCGAAGATGCTTTCGACGAAGGAATATCATACAACCCATTCAAGTTTAAAATCGACTGACAATGTCCCAGGGAAGAGATAAGGAGGGCCTGAGCGCCCTTGGAAACAAGATACAGTACAGCACTGATTATGCTCCCGAAGTCCTTGAAGCCTTCGAGAACATGCATCAGGAAAATGATTACTGGGTAAGGTTCAACTGCCCGGAATTCACTACCTTATGCCCGATCACCGGCCAGCCGGACTTCGCCGAGATCAGGATCTCGTATATCCCCGACGTCAAGATGGTGGAGAGCAAGTCCCTGAAGCTATATCTGTTCAGCTTCCGCAATCACGGAGACTTCCACGAAGACACCGTGAATACGATAATGAAGGACCTGATCAAGCTGATGGATCCCAAGTATATAGAAGTGACGGGTTTCTTCACCCCTCGTGGGGGCATCTCGATCTTCCCGTACGCCAATTACGGACGTCCCGGAACGAAATACGAAACGCTGGCACAGCAGCGTTTCGCAAGTCACGAGTGATTATCCTTTCCCTAGAAGGAGAATATATAGCTGACTCCAAGTGAGGTCATCAGTTTCCTGTCATAGGTCAGGGACTTGAGTTTCGTACCCTCCTTGTTGGTGTCAATATCCTTGTCGTAGTTGTAGTCCAGCAGGATGTAGAAATCGAATGCGCTCTGGTAGCTGACTTTCAGTTCGGTGCCCAGGCAACCCCTGAGCCTGTTGAAATATGCATCCGAATACCCGAGGAATGAATAGTCCGAATATGCCTGGCTGGCGGTGCTCCAGGTGGCGCTGCAGGCGGGGTCGTTGAAAACGTTCCTCAGCTCTCCGTACACGTATGGAGTCCAGGCGTGGATGCCCTTGTATGCAACCTTCAGGCGGCTTTTGAGAGCGATGGAATTCGGCGTGTCCTGGAACTTGTTGTTCACGTCACGGTGCGTCAGCTGTAGCCTCTCCTTGAGGGATATGCGCCAGTCTCCGGCCTTGAATCCAACCGTGGCATTGCCGTAGAAGCGGTGGCGGATCTTCCATTCGTCCGAAGAATTCTTGTTCTCCATGAATATGTATCCGGCGCCGACCTTCAGGTAGTCGTTCAGCTTGTAAGTGAAACCGGTCCCGGCCTGGAGCCTTCCGAGTTCGGAGAAGTTCTCCCTCATCCTGGCTTCAGCCTCCACAGTCCAGTGGAAACCTTTCTTTATCTTGGCGTCGGCAGTGACATTCAACCTGGCTCCGAAGTCGGTCTCCAGCTCGTTGTCAGTACCCTGAGCCTTCATTCCAAGCGGCAGGACTGCAATCAAGGCGAGCGATATTATGATCCGTTTATCCATACCAACTACTTTTCATTCTCGGTCTGGCCGCCGTGCAGGTACTTGAAGCGCCTGATCTTCTGGGTGGCAGTCTTCTCGAATGATTCCTTCATGGCGTTCACTTCGCCGATCTTGGATTGCTTGCTGACCCTTTTGTTGACATAGTCCATGACCGCCTTCTTCCGGGCCTCGAGCTTTTCATAGAACTGCTCTTCCTTCTCGAGAGTGTTCCAGTCCACGAACTCTTCGTCGAATTTCACCAAGGCTACGAGCTTGCCGTCCCTTTCGATGACCAAGGACTCTTCGACGCCCCTTATGTCATTGATAACCTGCTCGATTTCCTCCGGATATATATTCTCGCCCGATGGGCCGACTATCATGTTCCCGAGGCGTCCTTTGATGTAGTACCTTCCTTTGGAATCCACGCATGCCAGGTCGTTGGTGCGGAACCAGCCGTCATCGGTAAGGGCGGCACGGGTCCTCTCCGGATCCCGGTAATAACCAAGCATCACATTGTCGCCTTTGGCGATGATCTCACCTTCGCCGGTCTCCGGGTTCACGTTTTGGAGCTTCACCTCTACATTGTATGCAGGAACGCCGATGGAGCCCACGACAGTCTTTCCGACGCAGGCATTCGTGATAAGAGGAGCGGTTTCGGTCAGTCCGTATCCGATGGCATAAGGGAACCTGGCCTTGTTGAGGAACTCTTCGACGGTCGGGTCAAGCTTCGATCCTCCGATTCCGAAGAACTTCAGTTTGCCGCCGAAGGTCTTGTACAGTTTCTTCCCGATCAGCCAGTACAGGAGCCGCGGGGCTTTTTTCTTGAGCCACGACAGGGTCTTGCTCTTTTCGACCGTAGGCACGACGCTGTTCTTGTATATCTTCTCGATGATGAGCGGAACGGCGCACATTATCGTAGGCCTCACGTCCTTCATCGCTTTCATCAGGATGGAAGGAGTAGGGGGCTTCTGGATATAGTACACGCATCCTCCGACATACAACGGATACAGGACGCTGAAAGCCATCTCGTAGGTGTGGGACATCGGAAGGATCGAAAGCCAGCGGTCCTTCTTGCCGGCTTTCTGGGCGTGATAAGCCGCGATTATGTTCTGGCAGAAGTTGCGGTGGCTCAGCATTACGCCTTTAGCCTTGCCGGAAGTACCTGAGGTATAGATGATTGACGCCAGGTCGTCCGCCTGGGGATCCGCTCCGTGGCCCTCGCAGGTGAACGCGTGGTCGTCTTTCTTTATCAACTCGAAAGTCTCGATGTCGATGACGAGGGTCATCTTGTCCTTCACCTCGTCGCTTAGCTTCTTCAGCATCCTCTTGGAGATGAATATTGCCTTGCAGCCTGAGTGCGTGAGGATATTCGTGACTTCGCTCTCCGATGAATCCGGAAGGATAGGGACAGTTACCCTGCCGAAAGGAACGCAGGAAAACATCGCCACCGTCCAGTTAGGCATATTGTTGGACAGGATGGCTACCTTGTCTCCGGCGCTGATGCCGAAGCGGTTGAAACGCTGCGACAACTCCAGGCACTTGTGCTTGAAACTCTCGTAAGTGTATTCCTGTCCGCCGTCCACGAAACGGGCCATCGGCCTCCCGGCGAAGTTGTCGGTCGCGTATTCGAACAGTTTGGCCAGGGTAGTGACGTAATTCTCCCTACTAGCCTGAAATAGTCTTCTCTTTGACATCAGAATCAGTGTGTTACGTAACCATCCGGGTGTTTTCCCGTCAGGTGCATCTGTTCATAAATGGCCTGTATGCGTTCGGTGTCTGCACGAGCGTCGTCTGTAAGCTCCACCTTTTCTCCAACGCTGACCCGTTTAGTGCCCCAGTCGAAATATCCCAGATAGACCGGGCAGCCTACTTCCTTGGCTATGAGGTGATAGCCTGTCTTCCACTTCCTGGCCGGCTTGCGCGTACCTTCAGGTGCGATTGCAAGGATGAAGGAATCCTCGTTTTCCATCTGCGAGATGAGACTCTTCACCAAGGTGGATGCATTGCTCCTGTCCACAGGTACACCTCCCAGCGAACGGAGCAGGGGACCGAACGGCCAGAAGAAGAACTCCTTCTTGATCATGACCTTGCATTTCTGGGCATCGAAGGCAGTGTAGAAGAGATATGAGATCACGAAATCCATGACCGATGTATGTGGCGCACCGAGTATGATGGCCTTCTTGTCGGTCACCGGTCCTCCCACAGTGGTCCATCCTTTCTTCTTTAGCAGCCAGCCGCAGAATCTACTCCATCCGGACATGTTCCTCCTTTTTTAGATGTTGACGTCTTCCAGTTCTTCCTCCGACTTGAGGTTGGCGCGGATGAAGTTCTGGCGCTCGATGGTATTGTCTCCCATGTAGAACTCCATGATGTCGGATATGGATTCTTCATCAGCGAGCTTCACCAGGTCGAGACGCATGTTCTCTCCGATGAAATCCACGAACTCGTCGGAGGATATCTCTCCAAGACCCTTGAACCTGGTGATCTGGACGGCAGTCTTCAAGGCCTTGATGGCAGCCTCTTTCTCTTCCGGGGAATAGCAGTACCGCCGCTCCTTCTTGTTCGCCACCCTGAACAGGGGAGTCTGGAGTATATGCACGTGCCCTCTTCGGATCAGGTCCGGATAATACTTCATGAAGAATGTCAGGACGAGCATACGGATATGCATCCCGTCGTCATCGGCATCGGTGGCCACGATGATGTTGTTGTAGCGGAGGTTGTCCAGGTCGTCCTCGACTCCGAGTGCGGACACCAGGAGGTTGAGTTCTTCGTTCTCGGCCACCTTCTTGCGGCTTTCCTTGTAGCAGTTGATAGGCTTGCCTCGGAGGCTGAAAACAGCCTGGTAATTGGCGTTGCGGACCTTGGTTATGGTACCTGATGCGGAGTCTCCCTCGGTTATGAATATGCTGGTCTGCTCCGCCAGGTCCTGCTTGTCTTTAGGAAGCTTGTCGCAGAAGTGGTAACGGCAGTCACGCAGCTTGCGGTTGTAAACGTTGGCCTTCTTGTTTCTCTCCCTGGTCTTCTTCTGTATTCCGGCAATTTCTTCACGCTCAGCCTGGGACTCCTTGATCTTGTTCTCTATGATAGGAGCGAGGCCGGTGTGGATGCGGAGATAATTGTCCAGGTGCTTGGCGATGAAGTCGTTGACGAATGACCTGATGGTCGGGCCGCGGTCTATCTCCAACGATCCGTCCGGGTTCTGGACCTTCTTGCCGTTGGCGTCGGTCTTGTATTTCTCCCACATATAGGTGGAACCCAGCTTGGTCTTGGTCTGGCCCTCGAAGTTAGGCTCCTGGATCTGGATGCTGACGGCACCGATTATGCCCTGGCGGCAGTCCTCCGGCTTGTAGTCCTTCTTGAAATAATCCTTGAGCGTCTTGGCGATGGCCTCGCGGAAGGCGGCCAGGTGGGTACCTCCGTCCCTAGTATTCTGTCCGTTGACGAACGAAGATATGTTCTCACCATAGGAATTGCCGTGGGTGATCACGACTTCGATGTCCTCGTCCTCAAGGTGGATCGGCTCATACAGAGGAGTTTCCGACATATTCTCGCGTACGAGGTCGAGAAGGCCGTTCTCAGACTTGTATGCCGTTCCGTTGAGCACCAGGGACAACCCCTTCTTTAGGTAGGAATAGTTCTTGACCATCGTTTCCACGATGTCCATATGGAACTCGTAGGCTCCGAACATCTCGGAGTCCGGAGTGAATACCACGAGGGTACCGTTCTTCTCCGAAACCTTCTCCTTCTTGCCGCTGTCCTTCAGTTCACCTCTCTCGTAGGTGGCCCAGGAACTCTCACCGTCCCTGAAAGACTCCACGTAGAACCTTTCCGAAAGGGCGTTCACCGCCTTCGTTCCGACTCCGTTCAGACCGACTGATTTCTTGAATACCTTGTCGTCGAACTTGCCGCCGGTATTCAGCTGGCTGGTTGCCTTGACCACCGAACCGAGCGGGATTCCGCGGCCGAAGTCCCTGACGGTGACCTGCCGGTCCTCGATCCCGATGAGGACCTTGTTGCCGAATCCGGCCGAGAACTCGTCGATGCAGTTGTCCACGATTTCCTTGAGGAGCACGTAGATACCGTCACCGGGATTGGCACCGTTGCCGAGCCGCCCGATGTACATACCCGGACGGCGGCGAATATGTTCGACTCCTTCGAGAGTCTTTATGTTGGCGTCAGTATATTCGTTATTGTTCTGCATAATCGGACAAATTTACGAACTTTTGGCGGGATTTGAAAAAGTATCTTTTTGTAGTATTTTTGCATTTGGAAAGGTATTTGCAATCACCTTCCAGGTACACCAGAAGACTGACAAATGAAAAGGCTGACCGTCATAACTTTTATCATCCTGATAGCGGCTTCCCTCGGCACGGTGCTCCGCGCCCAGGGTTCCAAGGCAGGCAATACATACGGCGGAATCGTGCGCTTCGACAAGACCGTACACGATTTCGGGGATATCCTCGTGTCTGACGGTCCCGTCTCTGCCACCTTCACGGCGGAGAATGTCAGCGGGAAGAACATGCTGATCTACAACGTGGTATCCTCCTGCGGCTGCACCGATGTCACTTGGACCCGCGAGCCGGTCAAGCCTGGTGAGAGCGGCAAGGTGAAGGCTACCTACAAGAACGACGAAGGCGGCTATCCTTTCGACAAGACCCTGACGGTGTACGTCTCAGGCCTCCAGCAGCCGGTCATACTCCGGCTCCGTGGTGAAAGCCACGCCAAGAAGCTCTCCCTCAAGGAGATGTACCCTGTACGTTTCGGCAACCTCGCGTTCAAGTCGGTTGACATCAAGGGTGGAAACATGTCACAGGGGCAGCAGAAGAGCGGGGAAGTCGTAGTCGCGAACCTCGGCAAGAAGCCTCTCGATGTCAAATTCAAGGATGTGAGCCCGGGCCTGAGCCTGAAGCTTTCCCAGAATCCGGTCCCGGCAGGGGGAACAGCCAAGCTGTCCTATACCGTCACCGCCGACCGCAAGCACTGGGGAAAGAACTATTACTATGCAACCCCTCTAGTGGACGGAGTTTCGTACAAGGCGGTAGTCTCCCAGACCCAGAATCCGAAGAAAGAAGCAGGTACTGAAGCCCTTCTCGCCGACCCTAATCCGCTTTTGGGTGCAGGAAAGCCTTCCATCGGGATATTCACCGTCACCAAGGAAGATTTCTCTTCCTGGACGAAAGCCCAGCGGGATGCCGCAGCCAGCCCTGTGGCCGATGAGAGTACCTTCTCCTTCGGCAAGGTGAAGGCCGGCGCGAAGATCGATGCATCCTTCATTATCAAGAATACCGGCAAGAGTGCCTTCAAGGTATATAAGATCGATTCCGAGAGTTCCAGGCTCTCGACCTCTCCTTTCGGGGATGTCGCTCCGGGAAGGAAAGGCACGTTGAAATGTACACTTGATACCTCCGGAATGCCGAAAGGGGAGTGCCTTATCGTGGTCACGCTCACTACCAATTCACCGCTCCGTCCAATCATGAACCTCTTCGTGACCGGCTGGATAGAATAGGGTTTGCCGATGCTGGAAGTTTTCCTTGGAGCTCTCAGGAGCGCGATACTGATTTCGGGACTCGTTGTCATCATGATGATGCTCATCGAGTTCTTCAACGTCGAGTCCCACGGGAGGATATTCAAGTCCCTGGGTAAATCAGGTTTCACCCAAGTCCTGGTATCAGCCCTCCTCGGGTCGGTTCCCGGCTGTGTAGGAGGTTTCGCAGTAGTATCCCTTTATACCCACCGTCTCCTTGGTTTCGGCGCCCTGCTGGCGATGATGATTGCGACTGCCGGTGATGAAGCATTCATGATGCTGGCAATGTTCCCGGGGAAGGCGGCGCTGCTGTTTGCAATCCTGTTCTGCCTTGCCATAGTGGCAGGCTTGGCGGCGGACAGGCTCACCAGGAAAGGCAGGATGATACCGACCCGGCTCGAAGATTCTTACGAAATCCACGCCGGAGATGCCCCCGGGCACTCCGAGTGCGCTCCCGAAAGCCATTCCGGAAAGCGCCACGCGGGCTGGAAAAGGATAGTGATGTTCGTAGGGGTGCTGGTATTTCTGGCAGCCCTGCTGTCCGGTTTCCTCGAAGAGGGAGAGGCTGAAGCCGACGGCTTGAACCTGCTCAGCGAGGAATGGATGTTCTGGGCCTTCGGGGCATTGAGCCTCGTGATCCTGGGCGCCTTGATATTCGCTTCCGACCATTTCGTGGACGAGCATCTTTGGGAACATATCGTGTGCAAGCATCTTCCAAGCATATTCGCCTGGACCTTCGGAGTCCTGATAGTCATCGGGACCCTGTTCCATTTCGTGGACCTGGAGACCTGGATCGGAGACAATACCGCCTGGATGATCCTGCTGGCCATCCTGGTCGGCCTTATCCCGGAATCCGGGCCGCATCTGGTATTCGTGACGCTGTTCGCCGGCGGAGTCATTCCGTTCCCGGTACTTCTCGCCAACTCGATAGTCCAGGACGGCCACGCATCACTGCCCCTGATCGCTGACAGCAAGAAGTCTTTCGTGCTGGCCAAGGCGGTGAAGGTATCGCTTGCTTTGGTAGTTTTTGTGGTATGGGGTTTGTTATTGTGAATTTAAAGTTTATCTTTGCACACAATTTGAAAACTGTTTAACTAACTTATAACGAATTATGGCTTACAAGATT
>JAEEGI010010153.1_pt1 | contig 20477 bp, 13 predicted proteins | sample 8958751 | NCBI WGS metagenome assembly JAEEGI01 (sample SAMN16246545, study PRJNA631951) | gut metagenome | biome: gut microbiome; feature: rumen; material: KS-attached | host: Bos | place: Iran: Karaj | collected 2018-10 | reverse complement strand
CATGGCCCAGGCCCTGCGGGAAGGCAAGCTGGGCGTCATGGACTACTACAATATGCAGAACGTCATCTCCGATACCCGGATGCGGGAATCCATTGCGGATGAAGGTGCGCAGAAATGACGAAGCGGGCGAATAACGCTCCCCGTCCCGCCAATACCGACCGGTCCAAAATCGGCGCTCATCAGCTCCGGCGGGTCGTGGTATGGACGGAGATCCTGGGGAAGCCCGTCTCCCGCCGCCAGCCCCGGTTCCCCCGATAACGGAATACCCAAATAAAAAACGGCTCCGGCGCGTTCCTCGCGAACGCGCCGGAGCTTCTCTGTCGGAAATTCCCGTCTCCCCATTGGCAAAGCGTGCGCAGAGGTGTAAAATACGGAAAATGAAAGTCAACAGGGGGGATCTGTCATGGCTGTGATCAAATATGTATTTGTCGCGGCATACGTAGCATTTATCCTTATCGTGGGGCTCAGGACCCGGAAGGAGAGCGCCGGAGGCGGGAAAGAGTCCTTCCTCCTGGGCGGCCGGAGCATCGGTCCGGTGGTCACCTCCTTCTCCTTCGCCGCCACCTATATCTCCGGCGTCTGCATGGTGAATGCCGGCAAGGTAGGCTGGGACTGGGGCATCGGCGCCATGTGGAACGCCTGGGGGAACGTGCTGCTGAGCATCGCCTTCATGTGGTTCTTCCTGGGCACCCGGAGCCGCCGCATCAGCGCGAAGCTGAACGTCCAGACCATGCCGGATTATCTCCGGGCCCGGTATCAGACCGAGTATTTCAAGCTGGTGGGGAGCCTGGTGCTGTTCTTCTTCATGATCCCTTATACAGCAGCGGTGTTCTCCAGCCTTTCCTATATGTTCACCCGGGTCTTCAATCTGCCCTATATCGGGGCGGTAATCGTCATGGCGGTGCTGGCCACCGTGAACCTGGTGGTGGGCGGGTATAAGGCCGCCGCCAAGATCGACGTGCTCCAGGGGGGCATCATGGTGGTGGGCGGCGTCATCCTGGCCGCGGCCACCCTCAGCGCCAAGGAGGTGGGCGGCCTGGCGGAGGGTCTCCGCCGCCTGAGGGAGATCGAACCCTTCGTGAATTCCGCCGGGGTCACAGCCACGGGCCGGGATATCACCAATTTCGGCTTCAACGGCAATGCGGGCCTGCTCCTGGGGGTCATCCCCTTTGTGATCATGACCTCCTGGGCCCCCAACGGCCTGCCCCAGATGGCCACCAAGTTTTTCGCAATCAAGGACGCGAAGCTGGTGCGCACCGGGGCCATCGTCTGCACCATCCTGGGCTTCATCATCATCACCGGCGTCCATATCCCCGGCCTCTTCATCCATCTGTTCTATTCTGAGCTCCCCGCCGGCGGAACCAACGTTCTGGTGCCGGATATGCTCACCAAGATCTTCGGAAACGATTTTATCGGGCAGGTCTGCCTCTCCATCATCATGCTCCTGGTCCTGTCCGCCTCCATGTCCCACCTGGCCTCCCAGGTCCTGTCCTCCGCCGCCGCCATCGGCATGGACTTCCTCAAGGGCTATTTCCTGAAGGATCTCAGTGAGCAGAAGACCACTCTCCTCCTGCGGGTCTGCACGGTGCTCTTCATGCTGGCGGCCCTGGTGCTGGCCCTTCTGAACCTGGGGGTGATCTCCAGCATCCAGTCCCTGGCCTGGGGCGCCATCTCCGGCTTCTTCCTGGCCCCCTATGTCTTCGGCACCCTGGGGAAGACGGTCACCAAAGCCGGAGCCATCGCCGGGAGCATCGCGGGCCTGGCCTGCGCCTTGCTGATCCCGACCCTGGTCAAGGCGGCGTTCCCCGCCCTGGCGCCTTACTGCACCACCGTCAACGCCTGCGCCGTGGCTACGGTCCTGCCTCTGGCGGTGACCCCCGTCGTCAGCGCCTTTACGAAGAAGCTGGATCCCGCCTATCTGGATACCATCTTCGGGGCGGAGGAAGCGGCCTGAGCGGGGGGCGAAGCGGGGGAAATCTGCCCCGTTTCCCTTGACACAGGCATCGGATTTTGCTACTATTTAAGTTGTTTTACAGCAGTTATCTATATCGGAGAAGTGTGAAATTTAAATAGACGGAGGAAAGAGAAGTATGGCAAAGGCAAACGAAAAGCCACAAAACAAAAAGAAGTCCCTGCTGATGCTCGCGATCGCCGCGGTGATCGTGATCCTCTCCAGGGTGCTTCCCCTGCCGGAGGGACTGAGCCGTGAAGGCCTCTCCGCTCTGGCAATCATGATCGCAGCGCTGGTGCTGTGGGTGTCGGAGGCCATGAACATGGCTGTCACCACCATCCTGCTGTGCTGCATGCTGCCGTTCCTGGGCGTCATGACCCCCCGGGATATGTTCAAGGGCTTCGGCGGCAGCGTGTTCTTCTTCATGATCGGTACCATGTCCATCACCACGGCCCTGGCCTCCACCACCATCCCCAACCGGATGGCAGGCGCGATCCTGTCCTGGTCCAAGAACAGTCCCCGCAAGCTGGTTCTGGGCTTCACCCTGGGCACCGCGGTCCTGAGCTCCATCATGTCCAACATGCCCACCTGCGCGCTGTTCGCTTCTCTGGGCATCGCCATCATGAAGGCCAACGGGGACCCCAAGCCCGGCACCACCAACCTGGGCCGCTGCCTGATGATCGCCATCCCCGCGGGCTCCGTCATCGGCGGTTTCATGACTCCTGCCGGCGGCCCCACCAACATCGTGGCCATCAACGCCCTGGAGGATATCGGCATCCGGGTCACCTTCCTGGACTGGATGATCGTGGGCTACCCCATCGGCATTGTCTGCGCCATCCTCTTCGCCCTGTGGATCTGCCTCTTCTACAAGCCTGAGAAGATCGACGAGAGCGCCCTCACCGTAGCCCATGAGATGGTCTCCGGCTCCGGCCCCCTGACTACCCGGGAGATCAAGTGCGTCTGCGTGGTGGGCCTGATGTTCATCACCTGGATCCTCAGCACCTGGATCCCCATCTTCAACACCACCGTGGTAGCCCTCTGCGGCACCTGCCTCTTCATGGTCCCCGGCATCGACGTCATCTCCTGGCACGATTACATGGATAACGGCGGCTGGGACGGCACGTTCCTGGTGGGCGGCGTCGGCGCCATGGCGGACGCATGCCTCGCCACCGGCGCGGCCAACTGGATCGTCCAGACCACTCTGGGCGGCGCGGCTGCCTGGTCTCCCCTGGTCGTCTGCCTGGCGGTCTCCGCCCTCATCTGCGTACTGCACTGGCTGTGCCCCTCCGGCCCTGCCGTTGCGGGCTTTGCCGTTGCGCCCATCATCATCCTGGCCCTGCAGGCGGGCGCTTCCCCGGTGGCCCTGGCCATCATCACCGCCTTCTGGAGCGGCGTCACCTTCCTGCTCCCCACGGACGCCGTGCCCATGTTTACTTACAGCTTCCGGTACTACACCATCACGGACATGGTCAAGGAGGGCTGGGTCCCATCCCTTGTGTTCGTGGTCATCGTGGCCATTGCGGTGCCTCTCATTTCCGGCGCCCTGGGCTACGGTCCTATGGATGCCGGCGCTGCCAGCGAGATCCTGGCCAATTTGGGATAACCTTTTCCCGGATGAGTTACGCGGGACCCGCATTTGCGGGCCCCGCGTTTTTTCGACTTTTACCGTATCGCCCGGATCAGAGCGGTGGCCTCCCAGTTCCCCAGGATCTCCGGATCGGGGAAGCCCGCCTCCCGGAGGAGGGCCAGCTCATGCTCCCGGGTGAGGGGCGTGTCAAAGTGCACCAGGGCATCCTCCGCAGCCCCCTCCGTCCGCTTCAGCTCCCGCAGTTCCCGGAAGAACGCCGCTTCCTCTGCGTCATCGGCGGCAAAATAGTCCGCGAGAATGAAACGTCCGCCGGGCTTCAAGGCCCTCCGGAGGCGGCGATACAACTCCCGCTTCGTCTCCGGGGTAAAGTGGTGGAGGGATTCGACGCTGATCGATGCGTCATATTCCGCCTCTCCCAGGGAAAGCTCAAGGTAGGAGCCCCGGCGCAGGTCCAGGTCCCGGTCCGGGAATTTGCGTCTTAAGGCCTCCAGCATCTCCCGGGAGAGATCGATCCCCGTCACCCGGGCGGCGGGATTCCGGGGGAAATAGAATTCCAGCTCCAGACCGGTGCCGCAGCCCAGGTCCAGGATCCTGCAGCCGGGGAACTCCGGCAGCAGGGCCGCCGCGGCGGGGTAGAATTCCCGCGCCCCGGCGATGTCCCGGAGCATGTGCTCGTCGTACCCCTCCAGCCGCCGGGCGAAGAACGCACCCATGGGTTCCAGCACCATAAAACGATCGCCGCCTTTCTTTCCGCTGAATAAAGTATAGCATTTGCCGCAGCGTTTTTGTCAACTGCTTCTGCGCTTGTATTTCCGGTCTACCTGTGATAAAATACGAGAACCGCCGGGAATGTGCCCGGTGTATTGCCGCGCCTGGATGACAGGCGCGATCCCATGGGGAAAGGATACTGCTATGTCGAGGCGTATGCTCGTTGTGCGCAATCCCCGGGCGGGAAGCTTCATCAGCCAGAACACCTTTCTGGAGGCCGCGGGGGTCATCTTCAAAAGCGATTACAACGTGTATGTATACAGCACCCAGTGCCGGGGCGACGCCACCAGGATCGTCGCGGAGGAGGGTGCGAATTACGACTGCATCGTCGCCTTTGGGGGGGACGGTACCCTCAACGAGGTCATCAACGGCCTGATGCGTCTGCCGGAGCGTCCGGTGCTGGGCTATATCCCCGCCGGGACCACCAACGATTTCGCGGCGGGTCTGGGCCTTTCCAAAAACCCGGTGAAGGCGGCGGTCACGGTGCTGGAGGGAGAAGTGCGGGAACTGGACGTAGGCTGTTTTTGCGAAGACCGGTATTTCTCCTATGTGGCCTCCTTCGGCTCCTTCACCCAGGCCTCCTATTCCGCTCCCCAGGACGCGAAGAACATTCTGGGCTATGCGGCTTATCTGCTGGAGGGGATCAAGTCCCTGTCCGAGGTGAAGCCATACGATCTGCATATCCGGGCAGCGGGGGAAGAGTATACCGGGAAATTCATCTTCGGCGCCGTGTCCAATGCCCTGAGCGTGGGCGGCATGGTGAAATTCGACTCTGCCATGGTGGATCTGTCGGACGGACTCTTTGAGATCCTGATGATCCGGTATCCCCAGAACCTGGCGGAGCTGCAGAAGATCCTTTACGATCTGGCCACCCACCACTATGATTCCGATCTGATCCTGTATTTCAAGGCGGGAGAGGTCACGGTGGAGAGCGGCGAACCCATCGCCTGGACGGTGGACGGGGAGATGGGGGGCACCACGGCGGAGGCCCGGGTGAGGAACTGTCATCGGGCGATCCGCATCCTGAAGCCTGAGGAGGAAGAACATGCTTAGTATACGGGATCTGACCTACCACGTCCATGACGACGGGGGCGACAAGGATATCCTGAAGAACGTGAATCTGGACGTTGAGGACGGCCGCTTCATCGTCATCACCGGTCCCAACGGAGGCGGCAAGACCACCCTGGCCAAGGCCATCATGGGCCTGGTGCAGAATGTGACCGGCTCCATCGTGTATCAGGGACAGGAGCTGATCGGCCTGAGCGTCACGGAGCGGGCGAAGCTGGGGGTGAGCTATGCGTTCCAGCAGCCGCCCCGGTTCAAGGGCCTGCAGGTGACGGAGCTGCTCAGCATCGCCGCCGGGAAGAAGCTCAGCGCCGCGGATTGCTGCAATTATCTCACCAAGGTTGGCCTGTGCACCGAGGATTATCTGGATCGGGAGATCGACGCCTCTCTCTCCGGAGGCGAGGTGAAGCGCATCGAGATCGCCTCTCTCCTGGCCCGGAACGCCTCCCTGATGATCTTTGACGAGCCGGAGGCGGGCATCGACCTGTGGAGCTTCTCCCGCCTGACCCAGACCTTCGAGGCCATCCATAAGCGGAGCGAGAGCACCATGATCGTCATCTCCCACCAGGAGCGGATCATCCGCCTGGCGGACGAGGTGGTCCTGGTGGCCGGGGGAGAGATCACCGCCCGGGGCGGGTTTGAGGAGATCATCCCCATGCTGGAGCTGAGCGGGGACTGCACCGTTCAGAAGGGCGAGTAACGCCCGGGAAAGGAAAGAGAGATATGCCGAAGAAGCTCAGCACCATGGAACTGAATCTGCTGCGGCAGATCGCAGGCCTGCATAAGGTCCCCGAGGGGGCCTATAATATCCGGGATAACGGTGAGAGCGCCGGTCGGGGCACCACGGCGAACATCGATATCGTCACCAAGACGGACAAGCCCGGCATCGACATCATCGTCAAGCCCGGCACAAAGAACGAGAGCGTGCATATCCCGGTGATCATTTCCAAGACCGGGTACAGCGAGCTGGTGTACAACGATTTCTTCATCGGGGAGGACTGCGACGTCCTCATCATCGCCGGCTGCGGCATCCACAACAGCGGCTGCGACGTGGCCCAGCATGACGGCGTCCACACCTTCCACATCGGCAAAAACTCCAGGGTGAAATACGTGGAGAAGCACTATGGGGAAGGGGAAGGCACCGGGGAAAAGATCATGAATCCCAAGACCGTGGTCTACCTGGCGGAGGGCGCCTCCATGGAGATGGATACCACCCAGATCCGGGGGATCGACAGCACCAAACGGGAGACAAACGTGGAGGCTGCCGCCGGGGCGGAGATCGTGATCCTGGAAAAACTCCTCACCCACGGGAAGCAGGAGGCTTATTCGGATATGGATATCCAGCTGAACGGGGAGGATTCCAAGGCCAGGGTCATCTCCCGCAGCGTGGCTCAGGAGGATTCGAAGCAGGTCTTCCATCCCAACGTCACGGGCAACGCCCGCTGCTTCGGCCATGTGCAGTGCGACACCATCATCATGGGGAACGCCCGGGTCCAGTCCATCCCCGCCATCACGGCGAACCATGTGGACGCCCAGCTCATCCATGAGGCGGCCATCGGCCGCATCGCCGGGGACCAGCTCATGAAGCTCATGACCCTGGGCCTCACGGAGGAACAGGCGGAGGAACGGATCCTGGCAGGATTCCTGAAATAAGAGACCATGAATCGTCTGCCCGGGGGATCGAAGATCCCCCGGGCAGGTTTGTTTTTCGGTGGTGGCTTATCCTGTGCAGAACGGATTCACCCCATAACCCCTAACGGTTTCTGCGTTTGACCAGCAGAACGCCTGCCAGCAGGAGCAGGGAAACGGTGAGACATGCCGCGGGGAAAAGCACGGGCTGCTTCAGATCGGGGGACAGGAATATGCCCGCGGAGTATAGGGCACGGTCAGCAAACAGCAGGACATACCTGCATTGGCTGTACCTGGTGGGCAGTAGTCCCTGCCGGATCAAAACGTTTTGCAGGATTTTTTCCGCGTTGGGGTTTTCCTTCAGCCACTGGTCGGCAACCGACATCAGATCATTGAGCTTTACATACAGAAGCGTATCCGACCCTTCCTCGCCCTCCGGGGAAAAGGGCCTGGCCAGCCGCCAACCCGCTCTGATCGTGGGAAGGGATTCGTTGCCCCGATAGCTGAAACCGTAGCTCGTCTTGTGCTCGGTCTTGAAGAAGACGGTCTCTCCCTTCTCAATGGTGCAGATGGGTGCGCCGCCCTTCATGTCCGCGTAATAGGAGATCGCGGAAGGGATCCTGATCTCGTTCTGGAAGTGATATTTGATCGCAGCCTCAGCGTCCGGGAAGCAGAGGGATATGATATCCAGATCCAGCTCGTTCTTTTCGGCAGCTTCCCCATAGGGATAGGCATGCTCGGTTTTTTTGAAACGCTTCTGCAGGTCATGATTCTCCCATAAGCGGTAAGCCAGCAATCCCGCAGACAGGATGGAAATGACAATCAATATTGCCGCAGCGATCGCCCGTAGTCTGTTTATCATAGGAATCCCCCTCTTTTTCGCGTATATTCCGATTCACCGCCCTAAGCGTACAATTTGACGCCGCGTCAAAGTCAAGAGGAAAATGATCCTTTTTGCATTTTTTCTTCACATCCCCAAAACGGGCGGAAAAGAGGATGAGCGAGCGCGTGGATCGAAAGAATCGCTGAGATGAGGTTTGCGGGAATTCACAGGGGCCTCCGGTCAAGCCGGAGGCCCCTGTTTGCCGGGAATATATGGAGAGAAAGCTGGGGTATGCAATAAGAAAACCGGGAAGAGGGAAACGGTCATCGCTCCATCGTCAGCACCCCGTCCTTCACCCGGTAGACCTGGTCCGCCAGCTCCGCCACCTCCGGGTCGTGGGTCACCACGATGACGCAGTAGCCCTGTTCATGGGCGAGCTGTCCCAGGATGCGGATCACGTTCACCGTGTTGGCGGCGTCCAGATTCCCCGTGGGCTCGTCCGCCAGCAGCGTCTTGGCTCCGGAGGCCAGGCTCCGGGCGATGGCCACCCGCTGCTGCTCGCCTCCGGAGAGGTTCGCCGGAAAGCGGCCGTGCTTCTCCTGCCGGATCCCCACGCTCTCCAGCAGGGGCCGGGCCCGCTCCTTCGCCTCTTTGGGATGCATCCCGCAGAGCTCCATGGGGTAGCACACGTTCTCCAGCACGGTCATGAGGGGGAAAAGGTGAAAGGCCTGGAAGATCATGGCGACGTCCTCCCGGCGGTACCGGTCCAGATCCATGTCCCGGAGCCTTTCCTCCCCGAACAGCACGTCCCCCTCCGTGGGGAGATCCAGGCCCGCCAGCATGCTCAAGAGGGTGCTCTTGCCGCTGCCGCTGGGACCGATGATCGCATACATCTGCCCGGCCTCAAATTCACAGCTCACGCTGTTCACCGCCGGGGTCTCCGCCCCGCGGTAGGTATAACTCACATTCTCCAGACGAATGACGGACATAGTGGTATAACCTCCTTTATTCCGTAGTTGGTCAGGCTCCCGCTCCGAGGGAGCCGGCGCCGCAGGCGGCTGAGGGAGCGCCGTTCCATGAAGCTCTTTCGTTAGAGCAGCTTGCCGCTGCACTCCCTCAGTCATCCCGCTTCGCGGGCTGACAGCCCCCTCGGTGAGGGGGCCTGATTTTTATTCCTTCACTTGCAGCAGCTCCAGCACGTTCCGGCGGGTGACGGACACGGCGGCGGCCTCGGTGCCCACGGCGCAGGAGAGGAGGTGGGCGGCGGTATAGACTGCTATGAGGCCCGCGACGGCGGTAAGGGCGCTGCCCTTGGCGATCACCAGAGCCGCCACGGCCAGGCACAGGCCCAGGAGGCAGAGGATGATCTGCTCCAGGGTCAGCATGGCTCTCGTCCTCCGCTTCGTGGTGCCCAGCACCCGCAGGAGAGAGGCCTCCTTCGCGCTCTGGAGGATGATCCCCGCGGGGAGCACGCCCCCCAGGATCAGGGCAAGGGCGAAGGCGATGGGGTACAGCAGCTCCAGCAGCCGGTAGGTCTGGTAGATCCGGTCCGCCTCGGCGGTCTCCATGGAGAAGGAGCCGGGGCGGCCCACCATCAGCCGGAAGACCCAGGAGCGGAACTCCGTAGCCTTGTGGTAGTCGATCAGGGTGAACTCCGCCAGATCTAGGGGGATATAATCCGCGAACATGGAGCCGAAATGCGGCCGGGTGGCCACGGGAGCGTAAAAGGTCTTGCCCTCCTCCTCCGCGATGCCCGCCACGGTGAAGTGATGGGTGTACTCATGGTAGTACGAGATCAGTTCCTCATCGCTCATCTCCGGGTGGCTCTGCCAGAGGATGCCGATATATCCGCTGCTGCAGATCTCCGCCCGGGAGCCCGGTTCATAACCCAGCTCATCCGCCAGCTCCCGGCTGACCACGCAGAAGGCCTGGATCTGGGTGAATATCTCCGGCCCCTTGTCCTCCCGCCAGGTGATCTCCGCCTCCGTGACTCGGGAGATGTCCGTGGTCATGATCAGGGTGTCCTGCACGAAGTTCGATTCGCAGCCCGTCCTCTTATATTCATAGTAGGGGTCTTTCACGTAGCCGCTTTTGGCCACCTCCGCGGCCCGGTTGTCGGAGAAGCCGTTGAGGAAACGGGGATGGACCTCGATATTCTGATACAGGTCCCGGTAGGTGTTTCTCAAGAGGGTAAAGAAACCGATGGAGAAGCACAGCACCAAAGCCAGAGCCAAACTGAGCAAAGCCTTGGCGGGAGTGCGCCGGAGGCGCTTCCCCACATAGCTCATCGTATGGCGCAGGGCGGTATGGGGCAGGTACGTCGGCTCCGGCAGGACCGGAAGCTCCCCGCAGACGAGCTCCTCCCCGGGCTCCGGGGGCAGGGCTGTCTGCTTCCGGGGCGTTTTTCGCACATTGTTTCCCTGGAGGAGCTCCAGGGGCGGCGTTTTCGCCACCCGGACCAGGGCGGCCCAGGCCAGGAGGAACAAGAGCGCCAGGCTCCCGAAGAAGCCCGCCAGGAGGATGGGGGAGGGAATGGAAGTATCCATGGTGAGACCCATGGCGGCAAACTCGGCGGCGTTGGCGGAGGCGGCATAACGGGTATACAGCGCCGCCCCGACGCTCCCCAGGAGCACCGCCGGAACGGCAAGGGCCACCAGGGGGAAGAGCAGGGCCTTCTTGGCCTCCCCCGCAGGGCAGCCCAGGGCCCGCATGACGGCAAACTCTTTTTTCTTCCGCAGGATATACAGGTATACCGTGAGCCACAGCACCAGCACGGCGGAAACGGCGAAGGCCGTCAGCTTCACCAGGGTCAGGCTCCCCGCCTGGGTGAGCTGCTCCCGTACAGCAGGCCAGCCTCCGTCCGTGAAGCTCACGGTGTAGCCCGCTTCCAGGAGCTGCGGCAGCACCTCGTCCCGGAAAGGGATGATGCTGTCCGCGTCGTCGATGACGAAGGCGAGCTCCGTGGGCTTGTATGCGTGGTTTGACCTATCCGCCGTTGAGGGCAGGAAGCTCAAAGGGACCAGCACCGCGTTGTCTCCGAAGATCCAGAAGGCTTCTTCGGTGGGGAGGCGGCTGAGACCCCCCTCCGTAAAGGTGCCCACGATGGTGAAGGTCTGCTCGGTCCAGTTCTCCGCATAGCGGGGAACGGAATAGGCCACCGCCCCCATGGGGGCGTATTGCTCCAGGATCCTGTCCCCCAGCTTCAGACGCAGGGTATCCCCCACCTCCAGGCCCTGGCGCTGGGCCATGCTCTCCGGAATGATGCACACCGGGTTGTGCTCCAGGGAGTCCTCCCGGGTGAGGAGCCGCCCCCGGGTGGGCTGGAGCGCCCCGTCCTGGTACCGCTTGATGCCCTGCATCTCCTCCAGGTAGTGGACGTCCACCGTGTTCCGGTCCGCCTCCATGATCTCGATCATCTGCCGGACTCCGGCGAATTTCGGAGTATCCAGGTAATTCTCCGGCTCCCCCGCCAGAGGGGTGATATAGTCGCAGACCCCGTAGAGGGATTCGTCCCCCAGGCAGGTATAAATACGGAGTTTGTCGGAGGCCTGCTCCTCCTCGCCGATCCCGCTGGTGTTGGCATAGGTGTCCACGGAGGCCACGAAGAGGTAGCGCTGCCCCTCCTCCAGCCCCAGGATCGTATCGGAAGAGATCCAGTTTCTGGCGTAAATGCCCACTGTCATATAAATGCCCTCATACTGTATGAGGTTGTCCGCCTTCTCCGGGATCGTGGCGTATACTTCCGTATACAAGCCCTTTTTGTTGATATAGAGCCGGTTCTGCTTCAGGCTTTCCTCGTCGCCGGAAATGAGCTTCACATCCGTCAGCCGCAGGCTCGTTTGCACCCCGCTGCCGCCGATCAGGGGAAGCACCAGCTTGTGCAGGTCCGTGGTCATCCCGTCGTAGGTGGCCTCGAATACCACCCGGGAGGAATAGAGGGCATGCTGATAACAACCCATGGTGGTAAAGTAAGCCCACCGGGGGAAGCTCGCGATGCCCCCGGTCATATAATGCTTCTCCACCCGGCTCACATAGGGCAGGGAGGCCAGGTTTTCCAGCTCCTCCCCGGAGAAGCTCCGGAGATGGTACTGCTCATAGGGATAGTCCCCCGTATAGGCCGGGTTGGAGACCGGATCGGAGAGAAAGAAGCGGTACTCCAACCGGTTGTAATAGGTTTCCGCCAATAACTGATCCTCCTGATGCAGGAGGTTCACATACCCGTGATACTGCCCGTAGTTCCGGTCATACTCCCGCTTGGTCATGGCGTAGTCCAGAAGATTGTACAGGAAGAGGAAGGAGGCCGCGGCGATGAGCAGCAGGGTGACGGCAGTCTTCACCGGGCTCCGCAGGAGCATGCGCAGGGAGGTGCTTTTCTTCATGGCGTTCACCCCTCCTTTTTCGTACAGGGCGGCGGGGGTTCCGGTGCGGGTGAGGGTCAGCACCAGCAGTTCCCCCTGGATGCGGTAGATGAGCAGCCGGTTGGACCCCACCCGGCATTCCCGGTGTCCCGCCCAGGGGCCCACGAGGGCCCGGTCCCGGGCTTCCGGCGGCAGGGTCTCCCCTTCCGCCAGGGCGGAGATGGCGGCGTCCAGAGGGAGCATGTCCTCGCCGCGCCGCAGGGCCTGCCGATAATCCCGCTTGAATTGTGCGGTGGGCTTAACGGTATATTTCATGCGTTCCGTCCCCTTATTCTTTCACTTGCAGCAGCTCCAGCACGTTCCTGCGCGTGACGGATACGGCGGCGGCCTCGGTGCCCACGGCGCAGGAGAGGAGGTGGGCGGCGGTGTAGACCGCTATGAGGCCCGCGACGGCGGCAAGGGCGCTGCCCCTGGCGATCACCAGAGCTGCCACGGCCAGGCCCAGGCCCAGGAGGCATAGGAAGATCTGCTCCAGGGTCAGCATGGCCCGGGTCCTCCGCTTGGTGGTGCCCAGCACCCGCAGGAGGGACGCCTCCTTCGCGCTCTGGAGGATCACTCCGGCAGGGAGCACACCGCCCAGGATCAGGGCCAGGGCGAAGGCAATGGGGTACAGGAGCTCCAGCAGCCGGTAGGTCTGATACACCCGGTCCGCCTCGGAGGTATCCAGGGAGAAGGAGCCGGGGCGGCCCACCAGAAGCCGGAAGACCCAGGAGCGGAACTGAGTAGCCATATGGTAGTCCACCAGGGTGTACTCCGCCTTATCCAGGGGCAGATAATCCGAGAACATGGAGCCCAGGCACTCCCAGGCCGCCGCAGCGGCGTACACCCGCTTGCCCTCCTCCTCCGCGATGCCCGCTACGGTAAGATGACGGGTGGCCTTGTGGTAGACCTCGTCGATCAGCTCCTGGCGGGTGAGCTCCGGATAGCTGGCCTGGAGGGTATACAGATAGCCGCTGCCGCAGACCTCGCAGCGGGAGCCCAGGGTATAGCCCAGCTCGTCTGCCAGCTCCCGGGAGACCACGCAGAAGCTCTTGTTTTCCTTGAACATCTCCGGTCCCTTATCCTCCCGCCAGGTGATCTCCGCATCGGTTGCCCGGGAGATGTCGCTGGTGAGGATCAGGGTGTCCTGTACGAAATTGGATTCCACATTCCGGTTGATATATTCATAGTAGGGGTCCCGCACATAGCCGCTCTTCTCCACCTCCAGAGCCCGATTATAGGAGAAGCCGTTCAAAAACCGGGGATGGACCTCGATATTCTGATACAGGTCCCGGTAGGTGTTCCGCAGCAGGGCGAAGAAACCGATGGAGAAGCAGAGCACCAGGGCGAGCCCCATGGAGAGCAGAGCCTTGACCGGGGTGCGCCGCAGACGCTTCCACACATAGCGCAGGGTATGGGCCGGTCCCGTATGCTTATGGTACACCGGCGGCTCCAGCACCGGCAAAGGAGCCAGCTCCACGGACTCGGCGAGCTCCGGAGGCAGCTCTTTCCGCTTCCCCGCGTTCCGGTTCACGCTCCCCTGCAGCAGCTCCAGGGGCGGCAGATGCGCCACCCGTGCCAGGGCAGCCCAGGCCAGGATCAGCAGCAGCACCAGGCTCCCGCAGAAGCCCGCCAGGAGGATGGACACGGGGATGGCGGCATCCATGGTGAGGCCCAGGGCGGCAAACTCCGCGGCGTTTGCCGAGGCGGCATAGCGGGTGTAGACCACCGCGCCGACAGACCCCAGGAGCACCGCGGGCACCGCCAGGGCGAAGAGGGGGAAAAGAAGAGCCTTTTTGGCCTCCCCCGCCGGGCAGCCCAGGGCCCGCATGACGGCAAATTCCTTCTTCTTCCGCAGGATGTACAGGTACACCGTGAGGAGCAGTACCAGCACCGCGGAAACGGTGAAGGCCACCAGCTTCACCAGGGTGAGGCCCCCGGCCTGGGTGAGCTGCTCCCGCACCGCGGGCCAGCCCCCGTCGGAGAAGCGGACGATATAGCCCATGTCCAGAAGCTGAGGCAGCACCTCATCCCGGAAGGGGATGATGCTGTCCGCGTCCTCAATGAGGAAACTCACCTCCGTGGGCTTCACTTCGTGGTTTGCCGTGTCCGCCGTCTCCGGCAGGAAGGAGAGAGGCACGAACACCGCGTTATCCCCGTAGGCCCAGAAGCGTTCCTCGCTGCTGACCCGGTCCAGGCTGCTCTCCGTATAGGTGCCCACCACGGTGAAAGTCTGGTCCGTCCAGTTCTCCGCGTACCGCAGGTCGGAGTAGGCCACGGCCCCGAATGTGCACAGGGGCTCCAGGAGCTTGTCCCCCAGCCGCAGGTGGAAGCTGTCCCCCAGCCGGAGGCCATATTCCTGTGCCATGCCCTCCGGGATGACGCATACGGGCTTGCCCATGTCCTCCAGGCCCAGGATGCGTCCCTGGGCCAGCTGGAACTGCCCGTCCTGATAGCGCTTCAGGCTGGCCATGTCCTCCAGATAGTGGATATCCAGCGTGTACTTATCTGTTTCGATGATCTCCATCATCCGCCGGAGCCCGGCGAATTCTTCCGTTTCCAGGTAGTCATCCACGCCTTCCGGGACGGGGGTGACGTAGTCGCAGAGGCCGTAGAGGGAGTCGTCCCCCAGGTTGGTGTAGGGCATGGTCCAGAAATAGGATTCATCCAGAATGCCCGATGCGTTCACCTGCTGCACATCCACGGTTGCCACAAAGACGTAGCGTTTTCCCTTCTCCAGGCCCATGAGCGCCTCCGCGTTCACCCAGTTTTTGGTGTAACCGTTGATTGTCCCATGTCCATAGACCGTTCTCGGCAGGTTGTCTGCCTGTTCCGGGAAGATGGCGTAGGCCTCCACGCAGAGCCGCTTCTTGTCGATGTAGGACCTGTTCTGCTCCAGGTCCCGCTCATCCCCCACCAGCACCACCACATCGTCCAGCCGCAGATCCACCGTGGAACCATAGGTATATTCAGGATTCAGTGTGCTCAGGTCCAAGCTGGAGCCGTTGTAAGTGCCCTCGATGACGACGCGCTTGGTGTTGTTCAGGTTGATACCGGTGAGGAGGCTGCGGTAGACGTAGATCCGCCGATAGTCCGAAAGGCCCCCGGTCATGTACCGCTGCTCCGCCCGTGTCACATAGGGCAGGGCAGATAGTGTCTCCAGCTCTTCCGCCGTCAGGGTCCTGGTGTGGTACAGCTCATAGGGGGGTTCCCCCGTCCAGGCGGGATTGCTCTTTGGGTCGGAGAGGAAAAAGTACATGGCTCTGGCCTCCGCCAGCTGATCCTCCCCGTGCATGACGCTGAAATACCCGTGGTACTGGCTGTAGGTGCGGTCATAGTTCCGCCTGGTCATGGCGTAGTCCAGAAGATTGTACAGGAAGAGGAAGGAGGCCGCGGCGATGAGCAGCAGGGTGACGGCGGTCTTCACCGGGCTCCGCAGGAGCATGCGCAGAGAGGTGCTTTTCTTCATGGCGTTCACCCCTCCTTTTTCGTACAGGGCAGCGGGGGTTCCGGTGCGGGTGAGGGTCAGCACCAGCAATTCCCCCTGGATGCGGTAGATGAGCAGCCGGTTGGGTCCCACCCTGCATTCCCGGTGTCCCGCCCAGGGGCCCATGAGGGCCCGGTCCCGGGCTTCCGGCGGCAGGGTCTCCCCTTCCGCCAGGGCGGAGATGGCGGCGTCCAGAGGGGCCATGTCCTCGCCGCGCCGCAGGGCCTGCCGATAATCCCGCTTGAATTGTGCGGTGGGCTTGACGGTATATTTCATGCTTCAGAGCCCTCCTGATCCTTCATGCGCGAAGCGCAATTCATGGTGCGGAGCATCCATTCATGTGCGCAGCACAATTCACGTACCCGCAGGGTGCAATTCATCCTTTCAGGTCCCGGAACAGCTCAGCCTGATCCTCGTAGCCCTTGACCTCCGGGTCGGCGGCGATGCGTTCCGCCTCCCGGATGGCAGCGGCGGTCTCCCTATTGGGTTTATCCAGCTGGATCTTGAAGGGGATCCCCCCCTCCCGGACTGCCTGACGCACGAAGATATTGAACGCCGTGGAAAGATTCATGCCCAGCTCATTGAACAGAGCTTCCGCCTGGGCTTTCAGCTCCGTATCCATGCGGATGCTGATGTTGGTGGTCGTTCCGGACATGTGAACATCTCCTTTATTCTCATTATTTGCAGTTATTATACGAGATTTGCACGAATATTGCAACACATTGCACGAATTTTTCAGGAATAACACAGGCGGCAGCGTTTTGCTGCCGCCTGTGTTTCGGGACCGACGCTTATCCGGGGATCCGCCCCGGCGGCGGATCCGGCGATGAGGGCGCCATGGCCGCAGGCGTCGGGGGTGTCTTTTTGCTCGTCAGCGCCCCGATCCCGGACGATCCGGCGTGTTCCTGCCCGTTCTGTCCCAGTTTTTTTCGCGTTTTCGAAAATCCGGCTTGACTTTGGAACAATACCAAGGTTTATTCTTATTCTGTATGAATGTGAAGACCCTTTTTTTGTGAGATGACACCATCACTAACGATCAGGAGGAGTGAAGCTGATTTGGAAAAGGTGTACACCAATCTGACCACCGGCGGCCCGATCTCCGTATACGTGGAGGACGGGAAGATCACCCGCGTCCGTCCGCTCCAGGTGCCCGAGGAGGATTATCCCAAGGCCTGGACCGTGGAGGACCGGAACGGCAAGAAGTATTCTCCCCCCAAGGCCATGCGGATCGCCCAGAATATCCTGGCGGAGCGGAACCGTCTGTATTCTGAGGACCGCATCCTCTACCCCATGAAGCGGGTGGACTGGGACCCCAAGGGAGACAGGAACCAGAAGAACCGGGGCAAATCCGGTTTCGAGCGCATTTCCTGGGACGAGGCCGCCACCATCATCGCCGACGAGATCAATCGTCTGGCCCCCCTGGGCCCGGACGGCAAGCGGGACGGCCACGCCATCACCGCCATCACCGGCTCCCACCACAACTGGGGCATCGTGGGTTACAAGATGGCCCCCTTCGGCCGGTTCTTCGGCATGATCAACTACACCCCCATTCTGGACAACCCGGATTCCTGGGAAGGCTGGATGTGGGGCGCCCCCCATATGTGGGGCTTCTACTGGCGTCTGGGCCAGCCCGAGCAGTTCGACCTGCTGCAGGACGCCCTGAAGCACACCGACATGGTGGTATTCTGGTCCAATGACCCGGACAGCACCCATGGCATCTACTCCGGCCAGGAGAGCAACATCTGGCGCGTCTGGCTGAAGGAAATGGGCATGAAGTGCGTCTTCATCGATCCCTTCTACAACTACACCAACGCCGTGATGGACGGCACCTGGTTCGCCCCCCGGCCCGGCACCGACACCGCCCTGGCGGCGGCCATCGCCTACACCTGGTTCGAGGACGACACCTACGACCATGACTACGTAGAGCGGAAGACCATCGGCATCGAAGAGTTCCGCGCCTATATCATGGGCCAGGAAGACGGCGTGCCCAAGACCTGCGAGTGGGCTGCCGAGAAGACCGGCATCCCCGCGCGGCGCATCCGTGCCCTGGCCAAGGAATGGGCCAGCAAGCGCGTCGCCCTGGCCGGCGGCGTCCGCGGCGGCGAAGGCTCCGCCTGCCGTACCGCCTACGGCACCGAGGAAGCCCGCTTCCTGATCGCCCTGTGCGCCATGCAGGGCTTCGGCAAGCCCGGCGTCTCCATCTGGGGCACCACCATGGGCGCTCCGGCGGACTACACCTGGTTCCCCGGCTACGCCGAGCCCGACAGCCAGATGGGCAAGAGCCCCGCGGCGGAGCGGAAGCTGGCCGCCGAGGGCACCATCAAGCAGCGCCTGTACCGCCTGACCTACCCCGAAGCCATCATTGAAGGCCACGGGGACTTCATCGGCGACGGCTTCTGCGGCAAGAGCATCGAGCAGCAGTTCAACCGCAACACCTACCCCATCGAGGGCAAGGTGAAGATGCTGTGGCGGTACGGCGGCTCCTTCATGGGCACCATGACCGAGACGAACCGCTATATCAAGCTGTATCAGTACGACGGCCCCAACGCCCTGGACACCGTGGTGAACCAGGACTGCTGGTGGTCCGGCGAGACTCCCTATGCCGATATCATCCTCCCCGCCTGCACCAACCTGGAGCGCAACGACCTGGGCGAGTGGAGCGTGGGCGGCGGCTACACCACCCATGCGGAGATCGGCAACAACTGGCGCGTCATCGTCCGGGAAATGAAGTGCGTGGAGCCCGTGGGCGAGAGCAAGTCCGACTATGCCATCTTCTCCCTCATCGCGGAGAAGCTGGGCCAGGGCGAGCTGTACACCGAGGGCAAGACCGAGGACGACTGGGGCGAGGCCTTCTGGAACCTGAGCGAGCTCAGCAAGCGCTGCAGCTGGGAGGAGTTCTGCCGCAAGGGCTACTATATCGTCCCCGTGCCCGAGGATTATGAGGAGCATCCCGCCTTCCGCTGGTACTATGAGGACCGGGACTGCGACACCCAGGACTACCTGAACCCGAAGATCAAGGCCGTGAACAACATGAACAGCATGGAGCCCACCGAGCATTCCAAGGAGCTGGGCACCTACTCCGGCAAGATCGAGTTCGCCTCCGAGGACCTGAAGAAGCTCAGCCCGGACGACGACGAGCGTCCCCCGGTGCCGCACTATATCCCCTCCTGGGAGGGCCATGAGACCGAGCTGTACAAGAAGTACCCGCTCCAGATCATCTCCCCCCATCCCCGCTTCAGCTTCCACACCCATTACGACAAGCACGCCAGCTGGCTGAACGAGATCCCCGTGCACCGCGTCATCAAGGACGGCTATGCCTACTGGCCCGCCCGCATCAACCCCAAGGACGCCGCTGACCGGAACATCAAGAACGGCGACCTGGTGGAGCTGTACAACGACCGCGGCAGCGTCATCTGCATCGCGGACGTGACCTACCGCGTCCCCGTGGGCGTCATGCACTCCTACGGCTGCTCCGCCAAGTACGATCCCCTGGTGCCCGAGGTGGGCGCCACCGACCGCGGCGGCTGCGTGAACATCCTCACCAACAAGCGGATGCTCTCCAAGAACGCCCCCGGCATGGCCCCCAACTCCTGCCTCATCGAAGTCCGCAAGTGGGAAGGCTGAAAACGAGAATCTGAACAGAAGGAGTGAAATGATCCGTGAGATACGGTTTTGTCTTTAACATCGAGCGGTGCAACGGCTGCTACTCCTGCTTCCTGGCCTGCAAGGACGAGCATACCGGCAACTGCCACAAGCCCATCTGCGCCCCCACCTGCGAGGGCGTGAACCTGATGAAGCTCAACGAGATCGAGTACGGCACCGGCAGCAAGGTGAAGGTGGACTACGTGAACACCATCTGCCAGCAGTGCGCCAACCCCGCCTGCATGCGGAAGTACCCCGACCAGGTGTACAAGCGGCCCGACGGCATCGTGATCATCGATCCGGAGAAGGCCAAGGGCAACCGGGACATGGTGAACGCCTGCCCCTACGGGGCCATCTTCTGGAACGAGAAGGAGCAGCTTCCCCAGAAGTGCACCATGTGCGCCCACATGCTGGACGCCGGGGAGAAGGTCACCCGCTGCAGCGAGTGCTGCCCCAACCAGGCCATCCTCTTCGGGGACCTGGACGATCCCAACAGCGAGATCAGCATCTACGTGAAGGAGCATAAGGACGAGCTGGAGCAGCTCAAGCCCGAGCTGGGCCTGGGCCCCGCCCACTACTACCGCCGTCTTCCCAAGCCCTTCATCTGCGGCGAGGTCGTCTGCAAGGCCTGCGGCGAGGACATCAAGGGCGCGAAGGTCACCGTCACCTGCAAGGAGTGCGGCAAGGTCTACGAGACCGAGACCGACTTCCTGGGCGACTTCGAGGTCCGGGGCCTGCCCACCAACAAGTTCTTCACCGTGAAGATCGAGAAGGAGGGCTACCAGACCAAGGAGCTGGAGTGCCGCACCGCCGCCGCCGTGAATCTGGAAGAGATCTGGCTGGAGAAGAAATAAGCTAGGAAGACCCGCACCGGGCCGAGCCCGGTGCGGGCTTTCCCCGCAAATCATAATTTTTGAGTGCAGAGGAAGAAACATGAAAGAGCTGAGAGAAGTTGTCATCGTTGACGGCTGCCGCACCGCCGTGGGCAGCATGGGCGGCGCCCTGAAGCCCCTCCACGCCCTGGATCTGGCCGCCTGCGTCCTCCAGGGCACCCTGGACCGCACCGGTCTGGACCCCAAGGAGGTGGACGAGGTCATTCTGGGCCAGTGCCGCCAGACCTCCGACGA
>JAEEGI010010151.1_pt1 | contig 20478 bp, 19 predicted proteins | sample 8958751 | NCBI WGS metagenome assembly JAEEGI01 (sample SAMN16246545, study PRJNA631951) | gut metagenome | biome: gut microbiome; feature: rumen; material: KS-attached | host: Bos | place: Iran: Karaj | collected 2018-10 | reverse complement strand
ATATCAATCAAAAAAACAAAGGATAAGGAGAAACAAAACCATGTTGAAGATCAGACTGAGAAGAATGGGCGCGAAGAAGCAGCCTTTCTACCGTATCATCGTTGCGGATTCCCGCGCACCGCGTGACGGCGCATTCGTCGAGGAGCTCGGCTACTACAATCCCGCAACCGAACCCGCAGAGCTCAAGGTCGACAATGAGCGCGCGCAGGAGTGGATGAAGAACGGCGCACAGCCCACCGACACCGTTCGCGGCCTTCTGAAGAAGGCAGGCGCGATCGACTGATCGAGGCGGCTATGGACAAGCTCGTTGAGTTCATCGCAAAGAGCCTGGTCGATCATCCCGAAAACGTCAAGGTAACGACGCGCGAGGAGGACGACAGCATCGTCATCGAGCTCGTCGTCGATCCCGAGGATACCGGCAAGGTCATCGGCAAGCAGGGACGCATCGCAAAGGCGATCCGCGCGATCGTCAAGGCGGCGTCCATCAACGACGAAAAGAAGGTCGTCGTCGACATTCTGTGAGCGCAGCGTATTACCGGATCGGCGTGATCGTGCGTCCGCACGGCGTACACGGCGCGGTCAAGGTCGAGCCGCTCACCGATTCGAGCAAGCGCTTCCGCAATCTCAAGGATGCGTTTTTGGAGATGCACGGGGAAATGCGCCCCGTGCAGCTTTGCGTTTCGTCCGTCGCCCCGGACGCCGTGATCCTCACGGTCGAGGGCACGGAAACGCCGGAACAGGCGAACGGCTATCGCGGCGCGTACCTCTGCGTGGACAAGGCGCACCGCGTCAAGCTCCCGAAGGACTCGTATTTCGTGACCGATCTCATCGGCTGCGAGACGTTCGACACCGACGGCAACGCCTTCGGCAAGCTCACCAACGTCTACGAGACCGGCGCGAACGACGTCTATGAGATCGCAAACGGCAAGCTGATGGTGCCGGCACTCAAACGCGTTTTGGCTGAGGTCGACACCGACAACGAACGGATCGTGTTCGACGCGGCGGTTTTGAAGGAGGTCGGGCTCTTTGAAGATTGACATTCTGACCCTGTTTCCGGAGATGTTCGCGGGCGTCATGCAGACGAGCATCCTCGGCAGAGCGCAGGCAAGCGGCGTCCTTTCGATCGAAACGCACGACATCCGCGCCTATGCCGACAACAAGCATAAAAAGACCGATGACTATCCGTTCGGCGGCGGCGCGGGGCTCGTGATGATGGCGCAGCCGATCTTCGACTGCATGGCGGCAGTCTGCGGCGAGGAGCATCCGCACCGGATCCTTCTGACCCCGCGCGGCAAGCTTTTGACGAGCGAACGCGCAAAGGAACTTTCTAAGCTCGACCGGCTCGTGCTTTTGTGCGGGCATTACGAGGGCGTGGACGAGCGCGTGAACACGCTGATCGACGAGGAGATCAGCATCGGCGACTATGTGCTGACCGGGGGCGAGCTGCCTGCGATGGTGCTTGTGGATTGCCTTTCCCGCTTCATTCCGGGCGTTTTGGGCTCGGAGGAGAGCGCGGAGGACGAATCGCACACGAACGGGCTCCTCGAATACCCGCAGTACACGCGTCCGGCGTCGTTTCGGGGCTTGGACGTGCCGGAGATCCTCTTGAACGGTCACCACGCGAACATCGCAAAGTGGCGGCACGAGCAGGCGATGGAAAAGACCCGCGCGGTCCGTCCGTGCCTCTTGGGCAATTTCGGGAAAAATCCCGCAAAATAAGCAAAATTGGGGCTTGCATTTATCCGAAAGCTATGGTATAATGCGCCTTGCGACATCGGGCGGTCCGCCGACAGCATTGATCGTGAACGCCTGTTTCAAATAGAAAAAAGGAGAAAATCAAACATGTCCGACATCATTCGTGAACTCGAAAAAGAACAGCTCCGCAGCGATCTGCCCGAGCTGGAAGTCGGCGATACCGTTCGCGTTTTCGTGAAGGTCGTCGAAGGCAACCGTGAAAGATTGCAGAACTTTGAAGGCATCGTCATCAAGATCCAGGGCGGCGGCATCCGCAAGTCCTTTACCGTTCGCCGTATGTCCTACGGCATCGGCGTCGAGCGTACCTTCCCGTACCACAGCCCGCGCATCGGCCGCATCGAAGTGGTCCGTCACGGCGTGGTCCGCAGAGCGAAGCTCTTCTACCTCCGCGAGAGAAGCGGTAAGGCGGCGAAGATCCGCGAGCGCATCGACGAGAAGAAATAAGTTTGACAAAACAAAAGGAGCCGACAAGGCTCCTTTTTGCGTACCCCCGGATGGTATCCGCCTCTGCGGAATGAAATTGTACCATGCTCAGGATGACACACGAAAAACAAGGTGCCGCGGGCATAACATGTCTCCTGCACGGAGGGAAACCGGGGTCAGTTTCCCCTATAATGAACATACACCCAAAAGCCTTCCCCCACCCGAAAGGGGTGGGGAAGGTGTCAGCTTTGCTGACGGATGAGGGGGTCCACAAGATCGCGGTCTCCCGTGCTTATACGTTTGTCATCGTGAACACAGCATCCCCCCGGCCTGTCATTCTGAGGAACGGAGCGGGCGAAGCATCCTTTGGAATATAACAAAACGCCCTGCGAGCGGGGCGTTCATTCGTTTCGGTTCGGCTTGTCGGAAAGGCAGAGGACCTAATCGGCGCTGATGTTGCAGAACCCTGTAAGCGTGATCAGACGCCGGATCGGCATTTCGTTTTCGCCGCTTTCATAACGGGAATAGACCTGCTGCGTCGTGCCGAGGACCGCAGAAGGCGCTCGCGGCGTCAGGTCATTTTCTTCCGCAATTTCCGGATCCGCTGCGCACAGTATTCTGTCTGCCGCATTTGCTGCTTCATATGATGTGTTATACCGCGCATGCTGTATTGACATGATACAATATGTAGTGTAAACTTTATTTTAGGGTATCGGATCAATACCGAAAGCACTTTTTTTCACAGAAAACGGTATGCGGACAATTCTGCGGCGCGCGCATACCTCCCAACGATCGTTGCCGCCCGGGGGAGAACGAACATGAAAAAACTGTTGTCGATCATACTGAGCGTTCTGATGCTTATGGCGCTGCTGCCGTCTACGGGAGTTGCAGAAACATCTGCCGAGTATAACGCTTTCAAACAAATTGTACAAAGAATTGATAGTCAAAACCCATACAAAGCACCACAAGCTTATCGTGTCGAATGGGATAAGGATAATGGAAGATGGATTAATTATCAAAAGAGAAAACATCCTGGTATTTGTAATATATCGGCTACCACAACCTTATTGAATAGACGTTTAGCTTATGATAATAAATCTGGGAAATTTACGATCGAAGATTCTCTCAGGTCCAATGGATGTACCAAAATCAAAGGACCTTATAATTGGATTAACATTTATAAAAACACCAAAAAGAAAAATGGATATTCATATTCCGGAGATTCGTGTTATTGGTGGGAAAAAACGTATACAAACAGTGATGGCGTACAGTATACAACAAAGCACTTAAAACCAAGCACAATAGATAGCGAATACATAATTGCACAGCTTATGCAACATCCGGAAGGGATTGTTTTCTATCTTGATAAGGTAGGTCATGCAATTGTTGTAACTGATTACGAAAGAGATGGTAATAAGGTAAAGTTTTATGTGAACGATCCTGTCAATAACACTAACCATCAGCTTTTCACAAATTGTTGGGTAGCAAAAGAATATGGACTTAGCAACATTTACGATAGAGGCGGTTCCGTTGTAGTTCTGAAGAACAGCAGTGCGGTTCTCAGCGATCCCGGTTCGGACTATCTTGCGCAATGCAGGGAATACACCACTTACGGGTCAGTTAAAGCAAACGCATCTGTAACATTGTGGACGTTACCCTGTGAATCGTCCGTTTGCTCGGCGTCGACGGCTAATGTTTCTTATGCAAGCGGGAAAACGTTTACAGTAACCGGTTTATATAAGAACACAAAAGGACAGTATTGGTATAAAACGGAATACAATGGTGAGAAATACTTCTATTCCGGAAATACAAGCTGGCTCGGATGGGATAATTCGGATATTACGTTGACAAACGGCGTTTATCCATCGCAGCTTACACAAGGCAACTCGTTCAGCATCGGCGGAACGATAGCCAGTCGATACAATTTGATTATAGATTTATATGCGAAATGTTATTATGGTTCATCGACGAGCGGTAATCCTGCCATTTCGAGTTCGGACGAGGGCGTCAATACAAGAAATTATGGTTTACAGGGATCAAAACTGGATAATAATCTGAAATTCGGACAGCTTTCCAACGGCAGCTATACATTTGTTCTTCTTTACCGAGCTAATTATTACTACTCTGAGGATGGCACGACTATAACCGGCAAAAGCGCCTCTCGTGTGTTGCATTCCAACGCTTTCTCTGTCGGTTCTCCGGCGACATATACCGTTACGCTCAATCCGAACGGCGGAACCGTGTCTCCTTCGAGCATTACGGTCACATACAACAAAGCGTACGGTTCTCTTCCGAACGCATCGCGCACGGGATATAGTTTTGACGGTTGGTATACTTCCGCAAGCGGCGGATCGAGGGTAACGTCTACAACGACTGTTACGACCGCGGCAAACCATACGCTGTATGCGCACTGGACGGCAAGGACCTATACGGTTTCGCTGAATGCAAACGGCGGCAGCGTTTCGCCGTCGAGCATCACCGTGTATTACGGATCCTCCTACGGGTATTATAACAGCCTTCCGACGCCGACGCGTTCCGGTTACAGCTTCAGCGGATGGTATACGGCGGCAAGCGGCGGATCCTATGTTTCCAATTCGACGACGGTCACAACGGCGGGGAATCATACGCTGTATGCGCATTGGAGCAGCACGGGCATGACGGTGTATTTTGACGCAAACGGCGGCGTCGTTTACACAACGAGCACGATAGCCTATTATGGGCAATCATATGGGTGGCTTCCCGAGGCGACAAGAACCGGCTACAACTTTGATGGTTGGTACACATCGCCGACCGGCGGTTCTCAGGTAACGACCTCGACCGTTGTATCGACGACGTCAAGTCATACGCTGTATGCACATTGGACGGCAAAGACCTATACCGTTACGAAAATTAGAGAAAATGGCAATTCCGTGTCAACGTTTACTGTTACCTATGGCAGTCCGTATGGCGACGAGCTTAACTCTCACCCGTTGACTGTGAATTCACAATTCCTCGGATGGTTCACAGAGCCCGAAGGCGGCACACAGGTAACATCTGAAACGATTGTAACGACCGCCGGTGATCACGCTCTTTATGCGCAGTACGATTACAGGATAACAGTTATCGGCTGTATTGACGGCAGCGCCAAAATAAATATTATAGGCAAAGGATCGTTCGACGTCTACATCAATGGGGAAAAAATAGTCGATGATTGCGATACATACTTGCGACAGTACATTCAAAGGGATCCGGCAGGCACATACGAGGTAAAAGACATCAGAGTCGGTGACGGATATAGCTTTGCGGGCTATCCAAGATCACCAAGAACGGGCACGCTGGAAACCGGAAAATATGTCTATGTGAATTTTACTGCCGTACACCCGGATGAGTGGCTGGATGCGCATGAACCGGAGGAGTATACGAATGACGGCAACACATACCTGTTCTTCAGCGAACCGGCGACGTGGTACGAAGCAAAGACGATCAGCGAATACCTCGGCGGTCATTTGTTGAGGATCGACAGCTATGCTGAAAACTCGTTTATCAACAATGTAACGGATCAGGCGGAATGCTGGCTCGGCGCAATGGATGTAACCTATGGAGAAGAACTTGAGCGCCTGTTTGTATGGAATGGGGATGGATCGGTATTAGAGTCCTATTACACGAACTGGGCTTACGATCAGCCCGGAAATGACACGAATAACGACGAGGGCGGCAGCAATTTCGTCTACATGACGTCAGACGGCGAATGGGCGACGACAGCCGGCTGTACAAAGCGTGGTTTCGTCTGTGAAATCGAACCAATCGAATCAGATATTGATTATGATTATATTATAGTCACGCTCGATCCGAACGGCGGCGACGTGTGGCCGGACTGCACGGTCGTCGATTACGGCGAAGCTTACGGCGAGCTTCCGGAGCCGACATGGGACGGATACACATTCGTCGGCTGGTATACGGATCCGGAAGACGGAATGCTGATCACGGAAGACTCGATCGTCGAAGACCCCGATGATCACACCCTCTATGCGCATTGGGAAGAGGACGCCGCGTACGTTACCGTCACGCTCGACCCGAACGGCGGCGAAGTTTCGCCGGACAGCATAACTGTCATCTACGGCGAAGCTTACGGCGAGCTTCCGGAGCCGGAATATGAAGGATACACATTTGTCGGCTGGTATACGGATCCGGAATACGGAATGCTGATCACGGAAGACTCGATCGTCGAAGACCCCGAGGATCACACCCTCTATGCATATTGGCTGGATGGTGATCTGATCCCGTTCGATGGCTGGATCGAGTGGAACGAGGAGGACGTTGATTTCAAAGGCACCACGCCGTATGTGATCGCGGATGGCTTGCCGTGGGAGCCGCGGTTCACCGTCTATGACGGGTACGGCAATGAAGTGGACGAAAGCTGCTATGATTACGAGTACTATGAAAACTGCGAAGCGGGCACGGGCTATGTGTATGTGGTCTTCACAAACGTCTATTACGGCGCTGAATTGGCGTGGTTCAAAATCTATCTGCCGGCAACGACGGCAACAACGGTTGCAAATGTAAGTAACGGCATCAAGATCACATGGGCGCCGGTGGAAGGCGCTGCGGGCTATGTCGTCTACCGCAGAGCATGGAGCAGCACGACCAACGGCTGGACGACGTTCGAGCGCTGGAACAACACGCCGAATCTGAGCTATGTCGATACGGCGGTCTATGCGGGCACGCGGTATCAGTACGGCGTCAAGGGATATTTTACCCGCCGCATCGACCCGATATCCGGCGCACAGATCGGCGGCAACGTCGGCGACAACTATAACCTCGGCATGGTCGGTCCGCTGAAGACGACGGTCCGCATCACCACGCGCACGCTGAGCAGTCTGACTGCGGGCAGCCGGAGCTTTACCGCGAATTGGGATACTTCCAAGCTGTTTACGGGCTATCAGATCAAGTATTCGACCGATGCGAATTTCAAGAGCAATGTGAAAACGACCTGGATCAGCAATTGGAGAACGGGGCAGACGACGATCAAATCACTGCAGAGCGGCAAGACATACTATGTCTGTGTCCGTTCCTACCACATCTTCGAGGGCGTCAGTTACTTCGGCGAGTGGTCGAATGTGCGAAGCTGCAAGGTGAGATAAACATGATAAAGGGGCTTTCGGAAAGTCCCGCAGGAAATGGCAAAGACTCTCGGGGGAGATCCTCGGGAGTCTTTTTTGCGGGATGATACCGAAATACAGTACGCCGAAGCAGGGGCGCCTATTCTTTGCGCTCAGTCCTTTGCGAGCGATTGGAGCGTCTCGCCCGCGACGCGCCAGATCGTCCATTCGTCCATCGGACGCGCGCCGAGGGAGCGGTAGAAGTCCATGCTCGGCTTGTTCCAGTCGAGGCAGACCCATTCCATGCGTCCGCAGCCGCGTTCGACCGCGATCGCGGCAAGCCGCTTGAGAATCGCCTTTCCGCAGCCTTTGCCGCGGTATTCGGGCAGCACATAGAGGTCTTCGAGGTACAGCCCAGCCCTGCCCACAAAGGTCGAGAAGTTATGGAAGAACAGCGCAAAGCCAACCTCCTTCCCGTTTTCGCAGGCAAAGAGTACTTCGGCGGCGTGCTTCTCAAAAAGCCATTCTTTGAGCAGTTCTTCGGTCGCGACGACCTCGTCCGACATCTTTTCATAGGCTGCAAGCTCTTTGATAAAATGCAGGATCAGCCCGCAGTCCCGTTCCTCCGCTTTGCGGATCGTCAATCGTTCCATATGTCCCTCCGTCACTGCTCCGGCGCGTTCAGCCAGTATCGGATCCCCCAGGTCTCAAAGCTCCATTCGTCCGAATACGCGTTGCATTCGTAATCGACGTACCACAGAAGCCCGTCTTTTACAACGAAGTTCGTCGGATAATAATCGATGTTCAGCCCCGCCGCCTTCGCCTTTGCCGCCATATCCCGGACGTCCGCAAGGTACGGCTTTGCGCTGCGTCCGCTTTTTACGATCTCAAAAACGGTCTCGCCCGCGATGTATTCCTTCACGATGCGCTCGGTCTCCGGATCGATCGCAAGCAGCTCCGGAATGCGGATCCCGGCTGCTTTGAGACGCCCGTAATCGTGCCGTTCGGCTTCGAGCTTGTTGCCGAAGGTATAATAGCTGCAGGGCTCGTGGTGGATCTGCTTCAGCACGAACTCGCGCCCGTCCCGCTCGGCAAGATACGAATACCCGCCTTTTCCGTGTCCTAGCAGGCGTTTGATGCGGTATTCCGTTCCGCAGACCGTCATCGTTTCCTCCATACGCGTCCCTCCGCCCCGGATATTTGTCGGTTCTTCTTCAGTATACGGGAATCCCGCAGGACCGTCAAGCCCGCCTTTTTTGCGGCATTTCACGCATCGATCCGCCGTCTTTTTCGACATACCGAACAGCGCAAAAAATACTTGACATTTTGCTTTTGCCGTCGTATAATGACTCTCGTGTTTTTTGTATATGATATATCGCTGACGCGAACCGCGAGGCGAACCGAACCGAATACGCATTCGAGCAAAGATGCAGTGAAAGATGAACGTCAGGCGTCCATCCGCGGGGACAACTCCCCTCGGGCGGACGCTTTTCAAATGAAGAAATGAAGGAATGAAGAAAAGAAGAAATGAAATAGAGGAATGAGGAAATCAAGAAATGAGGACTGAAGGAATGGCTGTGAAAAAGTACATTTTTGTGACCGGCGGCGTGGTCTCCGGTCTTGGCAAGGGCATTACGGCGGCGTCGCTCGGAAGGCTTTTGAAGGCGCGCGGGTTCAAGGTCGCGGCGCAGAAGCTCGACCCGTACATCAACGTCGATCCGGGCACGATGAGCCCCTATCAGCACGGCGAGGTCTACGTCACCGAGGACGGCGCGGAGACCGACCTGGACCTCGGGCACTATGAGCGCTTCATCGACGAGGATCTGAACCGGTACTCGAACCTGACGACCGGCAAGGTCTACGCGAACGTGCTCGCCCGCGAGCGGCAGGGCGGATACCTCGGCAAGACGGTGCAGACGATCCCGCACATCACGGACGAGATCAAGCACTTCATCTACCGCGTCGGCGAGAAAACGGACGCGGACGTCGTGATCACAGAGGTAGGCGGCACGATCGGCGACATCGAGGGACAGCCGTTCCTTGAAGCGATCCGGCAGGTCGGACGCGAGGTCGGACGCGAAAATGCGATCTATATCCACGTCACGCTCGTCCCATATCTCAAGGCGAGCGGCGAGCACAAATCGAAGCCGACGCAGCATTCCGTGAAGGAGCTTCTGGGCATGGGCATTACGCCGGACGTCCTCGTGCTGCGCTGCGACGAGCCGATCACGGACGACGGAATCTTCGAGAAGATCGCACATTTCTGCAACGTCGACCGCGACTGCGTGATCGAAAACCTAACGCTCGACACGCTGTATGAAGCGCCGCTGTACCTTGAGCAGGCGCATTTCTCCGACATCGTGCTTCGCAAGCTGCATCTTTCGGCACCCGAACCGGACCTTTCGGAATGGCGGGAAATGGTCGAGCGCGTCAAGCATCCGAAGGGCGCCGTTTCGGTCGCGATCGCCGGAAAATACACGCAGCTGCACGACGCCTATCTTTCGATCGTCGAAGCGCTGAAGCATGCGGGCTACGCGCGCGGCGTTTCGGTCGAGCTCAAATGGATCGATTCGGAGACGTTCACGCCGGACGATGTGAAGGACGTCGACGGGATCCTGGTCCCAGGCGGCTTCGGCAGCCGAGGGATCGAGGGCATGATCCAAGCGGCGGGCTATGCGAGAACGCACGGACTTCCGTATTTCGGCATCTGCCTTGGCATGCAGATCCTGTGCATCGAATTTGCGCGGAACGTCCTCGGCTGGGCGGACGCGAACTCCGGTGAGTTCGATCCGGAGAGCCGTCACAAGGTCATCGACTTCATGCCTGGACAGAGCGATGAGGTCGACAAGGGCGGCACGCTGCGGCTCGGAAGCTATCCGTGCATCGTACAGCCGGGCACGACGCTCTCCCGCTGCTATGCGCTTGACGCGATCGCGGAGCGCCACAGACACCGCTATGAGCTCAACAACGAATTCCGACAGCGACTTCAGGAAGCAGGTCTGACGTTTTCGGGCGTTTCCCCGGACGGGCGCCTGATCGAAGCGGCAGAGATCAAAGAAGCGCCGTTCCATATCGGCGTGCAGTATCATCCGGAGTTTAAGAGCCGACCGAACAAACCCCACCCGCTGTTCCTCGGATTCATCGAGGCGGCACAAAATCATCAATTACAAGGAGAAAAATCATGAAGCATTATACTAAAGAGGACATTGTCCGCATCGTCAACGAAGAAGACATCGAATTTATCCGCCTGCAGTTTTCCGATATTTTCGGACAGATGAAGAACGTGGCAGTCACGCGCTCGCAGATCGAAAAGGTCGTGGACAACAAGATCATGATCGACGGCAGCTCGATCGAGGGCTTTACCCGCATCCACGAATCCGACCAGTACCTGAGACCCGATCTCAACACCTTTGCGATCCTGCCGTGGCAGCCCGCCATGCACAAGACGGCGCGGCTGATCTGCGACGTCTATAACCCGGACGGCACGCCGTTCGTCGGCGATCCGCGCTATGTTCTGAAGCGGACGCTCCGCCGCGCGGAGGAGCTGGGCTACACCTTCAACGTCGGTCCCGAGATGGAGTTCTTCCTCTTTGAAGCGGACGACAAGGGACTGCCGACGTCGCGCACCGCGGACGCGGCGGGCTATTTCGACATGGCGCCGATCGACCACGGCGGCAACGTGCGCCGCGAGATCTGTCTGATGCTCGAAGAGATGGGCTTTGAGATCGAAGCGAGCCATCACGAGGTCGCCGAGGGACAGCACGAGATCGACTTCAAGTACGAGGATGCGCTGACCGCCGCCGACAACATCCTGACGTTCCGCATGGCGGTCAAGACGATCAGTCAGAACTACGGTCTGCACGCCACGTTCATGCCGAAGCCCGTGTTTGGCATCAACGGCAGCGGCATGCATGTGAACATGTCGCTGTTCCGCGACGGAAAGAACACGTTCTTCGATCCGAACGGCGAGAAGCAGCTCAGTAAAGATGCGTACAGCTTTATCGCGGGCGTACTGACGCATGTGCGCGGCATGGCGGCGATCACCAATCCGCTCGTCAATTCCTACAAGCGCCTCGTCCCCGGCTATGAAGCGCCGTGCTATCTTGCCTGGAGCGCGTCGAATCGCTCGGCATTGATCCGCATCCCCGCCGCGCGCGGCAGCTCCACGCGCGTCGAGCTCCGCTGCCCGGACCCCGCCTGCAACCCGTATCTGGCGATCGCGGTCTGCCTTGCCGCGGGGCTGGACGGCATCGAAAAGGGCATGACGCCGCCTGCGGAGATCACCGAAAACATCTACCTGATGACCGACACGGAGCGCAAGGCGCACGGCATCGCCAGCCTGCCGGGGAACCTCTTGGAGGCGGTCGAATGCCTTTCCGCCGATCCGCTGATCGTAGACACGCTCGGCGAGCACGTCTTTACGCATTACACCGAGGGCAAACGCCGCGAGTGGGACGAATACCGCACGCGCGTGACCGACTGGGAACTAAAAAAATACATGCTGGTCTATTGAGCCCGACCGGATCGGACAGGAGGAAGCCGTTATGAAGTTCACGAAGATGCACGGACTTGGCAACGATTTTCTGCTGATCGCAGGTCCCGTCCCCGAAAACGCGGCGCATCTTTGCGCGGCGCTGTGCGATCGGCGCCTCGGCGTCGGCGCGGACGGGGTGATCTTTGTCTCACGCTCACAAACGACGGACTGCAGGATGAACATCTTCAACGCCGACGGCAGCGAAGCCGGCATGTGCGGCAACGGCATCCGCTGCGTCGGCAAGTTCCTTTATGAAAAAGGAATGCTGCAGAAGGACTGTCTGACCGTGGAAACGCAATCCGGCGTCCGGACCTTACGCTTACGGATCGAACACGGGCAGGTCGCAGGCGTCGCCGCGGACATGGGGCGCGTCCGCTTGGAACAGGCGCCTGTGACGCTGCCGGACGGCATGGGGACGGGGATACCGGTCTCGGTCGGAAATCCGCATCTGGTGATCTTTTCCGATGCGGCCGAGGACCTGCCGCTTTCCGTCCTCGGACCCGCGATCGAACACGATCCGCGCTTTCCCGGCGGGATCAATGCGGAATTTGTCCGTGTTCTGTCCGACACGAAGCTTCGGATGCGGGTCTGGGAACGCGGCTGCGGCGTTACGCCCGCCTGCGGCACGGGGGCATGCGCTTCCGCCTTTGCGGCAGTCAAGCAGGGACTTTGCCCCGCAGAACGGCGCATCGAGGTCGTTCTGGACGGGGGAAGCCTGTTCGTCACGGTCAACGCAGACGACCGCGTCACCATGGAGGGCCCTGCGGCGACGGTCTTCGAGGGGGAGGTCGCGATATGATCCGTTCCGCCTATACACAGCTGCCGCCCGCCTTCTTCTTTTCCCGTCTGACAGACGCCGTTTCGCGCTATGCCGAAAACCATCCGGACCGGCGGCTGCTGCGGCTGGGCGTGGGCGACGTCAAAGGTCCTCTGGCGCCTGCGGTCATCGAAGCCTTGCACCGCGCCGCAGAGGAGCAGAGCCGCCCGGAAACCTTTCACGGCTATCAGCCGGAGACCGGCACGGACTTTCTGAAAGCGGCTGTAGCGGCTTACTACCGGCAAAGGAACGTGACCCTTTCCGCCGGCGAGATCTTCATCTCCTGCGGCGCGGCGGACGACCTCGGGGCGATCGGAAACCTGTTCTCCGCAGACGCGCGGGTGCTGGTGACCGAACCCGCCTATCCCGCATACGCGGACGTCAGCCGCATGGCGGGAAGACCGATCCTGCATCTTGCGGGAAATCGGGAAAACGGTTTTCTGCCCCTGCCGACGGCGGATACGGACGCCGACCTTGTCTTTCTCTGTTCTCCGAACAACCCGACCGGCGCGGCGTATACCCGGTCGCAGCTTAGGAAGTGGGTCGACTGGGCGAACGCGCGGCAGGCGGTCATTCTGTTTGACGCGGCGTACGAAGCCTTCATCCGGGACGCGGAGGTCCCCCACAGCATCTACGAGCTCCCGGGCGCAAAAGCCTGCGCGATCGAGATCTCCTCTCTGTCCAAGACGGCGGGCTTCACCGGCATGCGACTGGGCTATACCGCAGTTCCGGAGGCGCTGGTGCGGGACGGCTGTTCCCTGCGGGACATGTGGACGCGGGACCGGACCACACGGACCAACGGCGTCTCCTATATGCTGCAGCGTGCGGGCGAAGCGGCGCTGTCCCCGGAAGGTCTGCGCTTCAGCCGCGAGAGGATCGCCGATTTTCAGGAGAACGGGCGCATCCTCTCCGAAACGCTCCGAAAAGCCGGCGTGCGGTTCACCGGCGGACGCAACGCCCCTTACCTTTGGCTTCCGTGCCCGGACGGTCAGAGCGGATGGACCTTCTTCGACCGCCTGCTGGAGGAGGCGCAGATCGTCGTGACGCCCGGCGAGGGCTTCGGAGAAGGCGGGGAAGGGCATGTGCGCCTCTCCTGCTTCGGCAGCAGAGAAGACACGGAGGAAGCCGCAGGAAGGCTTTTGACATTTTTCAAAAAAAGAGTATAGTATATACGGATACCGTATCGGAAGGGAGTATCATTTATGTGTGGAATTGTCGGATACACCGGAACAAAGCCGGCTGCGCCGATCCTTTTGGAGGGACTGAAGAAGCTTGAATACCGCGGCTATGACTCCGCGGGGCTTGCAGTGCGCAGCGGCGATGCGCCTGCCGAGGTCGTGAAAGCGCCCGGAAAGCTCAGGAATCTGATCGAGATGACCGATGACGGGCGAACGCTGCCGGGCTTCTGCGGGATCGGACACACGCGCTGGGCAACGCACGGCGAGCCGAGCCGCGCGAACGCGCATCCGCACGTTTCCGGCAACGCCACGGGCTCCGGCTCCGGTCCGGTCGAATCGGACGTGGTCGGCGTACACAACGGGATCATCGAGAATTTCGAGGAGCTCAAGCAAAAGCTTCTGAACAACGGCTACCGCTTTTACAGCGGCACAGACACCGAGGTCGTGATCAAGCTCGTCGATTACTATTACAAAAAATACAAGATCGGACCGATCGACGCGATCAACCGCATGATGGTCCGCGTGCGCGGCAGCTATGCCCTTGCGCTGATGTTCAAGGATTTCCCCGGCGAGCTCTACTGCGCCCGGAAGGACAGCCCGCTGATCATCGGCGTCGCCGACGGCGAAAGCTTCCTTGCCTCCGACGTCCCCGCGATCCTCAAGCACACGCGCGACGTTTATTACATCGACAACCTGCAGTCCGCAAGGCTGCTGCCGGGCGAAGCGCATTTCTTCGATCTGAACGGCGACGAGATCACGCTGCCGCTGACCCGTATCACCTGGGACGCCGAAGCCGCGGAAAAGGGCGGCTACGAGCATTTCATGATCAAGGAAATCCATGAACAGCCGAAGGCGGTCCGCGACACGCTGAACAGCATCATCAAGGGCGGCAGGATCGATCTTTCGGCGGCAGGCGTCGACAAAGCCTTTCTCGAACGGGTCGACGGCATCCACATCGTCGCCTGCGGCTCGGCATGGCATGTCGGCATGCTCGCGCAGTATGTGATCGAGGACCTTGCGGAGATTCCGGTGCGCGTCGAGCTTGCGTCGGAGTTCCGCTACCGGAAAACGCTGTTTTCTCCCGGCGCGCTTGTGATCGTGGTCTCGCAGTCCGGCGAGACCGCGGACAGCCTTGCCGCGCTGCGTGCGGCAAAAGCGAAGGGGGTCCCGACGCTCGCGATCGTGAACGTCGTCGGCTCGACGATCGCGCGGGAAGCGGATCATGTGCTGTATACGCTTGCGGGGCCAGAGATCGCCGTCGCCACGACCAAGGCGTACAGCGCGCAGCTCGCCGTGATGTACGCGCTCGCGATCGAGCTTGCGAACGTACGCTTTAAGCTCGAAGCCGCACAGTACGACGCGTACCTTTTAGAGCTTTCCGCACTGCCGGACAAGATGGCGCGCGCGCTCGAAGACAAGGAACGCATCCAGTGGTTTGCATCGAAGCACGCCAACGCGCGGGACATCTTCTTCATCGGGCGCGGGCTCGACTACGCGATCTGCCTTGAGGGAAGCCTTAAAATGAAGGAGATCTCCTACATCCACAGCGAAGCGTACGCCGCGGGCGAGCTGAAGCACGGCACAATCTCCCTCGTCGAAAACGGCACGCTGATCATCGGCGTCCTCACGCAGCAAGACCGCATCGAAAAGACCGTCAGCAATATGGCGGAGTGCAAAGCGCGCGGCGCGTACCTCATGGGGCTGACCGGCTGCGGCAACTACAACGTCGAGGAAGCCGCGAATTTCACCGTCTACGTTCCGAACGCCGACTCGCATTTCATCGGCAGCATCGCGATCATTCCGCTGCAGCTGCTGGCATACTATACAAGCGTTGCCAAGGGGCTCGACGTCGACAAGCCGCGCAATCTTGCGAAGAGCGTAACCGTCGAATAAAACTGATCCACGCAAAAAGCGGGGCAAATCGCCCCGCTTTATTCGCATTCGGACTCAGCCGATCCGGATATAGGACTTGTAGACGTAGCCGGTCTTGCCGTTAAAATCGATCGCGATCCAGTTGCCGGAGCGTCCCTCGACCGTGAAGGTCTCGCCGTTCTTCGCCGTGCCCAAAAGCGTCGAGTACTTCGTTGCTTTTGCGCGGATATTGACGTGGTTCCGGCATCTGATCGTGCCGGTCTTGCCCTCGATCGGCTCCTGTTCGCCGTCCGAAAGCTTCACATAGCGATGGAATACATACCCTGCCTGACCGTCGTCATAGTCGATCTTGATCCAGTTGCCGGAGCGTCCGAGCACGTCATAGATCGCGCCCCTTGCCGCGGTGCCCAGGAGCTTTGATTTGCTCGTCGCCTTTGCCCGCACGTTCGCCGCGACCTTACAGTTGACGATCATTGCCGTTTTGCCGGAAGGCGCGGGCTCCGATCCCTCGCTGTAAAGCTTGATATACGTTTTGTACACATACCCGTCGGTGCTGCCGCTGTAGCGGATCTTGACCCAGCTGCCCGCCGTTGCAAGCACCTTATAGGTCTCGCCGCGCTTTACCGTGCCGAGCAGTTTGGACTTGCTCGTCGCCTTTTCGCGTACGTTCGCCGCCGTCTTGCAGTTGACGATCCTGCCGTTCTTGCCTTCGACCGGCGTATCCTCCGCCGTTCCCGTAACACGGATGTAGCTCTTGAACACAAAACCGTCCTCGCCGTCAAAGTCGATCTTGACCCAGTTGCCGGATCTTCCCAAAACGTCGTACGTCTCGCCCTTCTTCGCCTTGCCCAAAAGCTTCGATTTGCTCGTAGCCTTCTCCCGGACGTTGACCTCCGTTTTGCAGTTGACGATCGTGCCCTTCTGCCCTGCGGCGCGAGATTCCTCCGACGCGACGCTCTGCGCGCCGTCTCCCTCTGCGATCGCTGCAGCGGGCAGCGCTGCAAAGAGCAGCATAACGGAAAGCGCCAGTGCCATCCATTTTCTCATACAAAAGCCTCCTTTGCGATACGGTCCGTTTTGTCTCTCTATTATTAAGACGCCGGAACCGCGAAAAAGGTTGCAGTTCCTTTTCGCCTTTCATGATACCCTGTAAATGCGTCCGATTTGTCACAAAAGCATGACCGGGATGTCACAGAGTTGTAAATTCTGCAATAAGGAGCCGGCTTTCGGCGCTTTTTGGCCCGCTGAAAACCGGACGCGCTGAACGGCTTTGGCAGACTGAGCGCATACGCTCGTATTTTTTATTTTTTGGCAAAAAAGGGGTTGACAAAACATATACCTCGTGTTACGATGTATTACGCAAAGAGGAGTATTACACGAAAGGAGGTATTCGATGGATATCCAGTTGAAGCGAGGAATGCTGGACGTGTGCGTGCTGGCGGCGATCAAGGATGAGGATTCCTACGGCTATAAGATCATCAAGGATCTGAAGCCGTACGTCGAGCTTTCGGAATCGACACTGTACACGATCTTAAAAAGGCTCGAAGCGGCGTCCATGCTGACGACGCGGACCGCGGAGCACGACGGCAGGCTTCGGAAGTATTACCGCATCACCGACGCCGGACACCGGCGGATCGAGGAGTTCAAGAGGGAGTGGAAGGAAGTCATTTCCATCTATCAGTTTGTAACCAAGGGGGAGGAAGAACATGCTTAAACAGGAATTTCTGAACGCGCTGAAGGAGGGGCTCAAAGGGCTTCCCGAGAAGGATATTGAAGAACGGCTGACGTTCTACGGCGAGATGATCGACGATCGGATCGAGGAAGGACGTACGGAGGAGGAAGCGGTCAAAGAGATCGGAACGGTCGACGAGGTCGTGCAGCAGATCGTGGCGGAAACGCCTTTGACCAAGATCGTGAAGGAGAAGATCAAGCCGAAGCGCAGGATGCGCGCGTGGGAGATCGTATTGCTGATCCTCGGCTTTCCGCTGTGGTTTCCGCTGCTCGTCGCGGCGGGGGCGATCGTGCTGGCGCTGTACGTTACGCTGTGGTCGCTGGTGATCGCACTGTGGGCGATCGAGATCGCGTTCATCGTTTCCGCCGTTGCGCTGCTTTGCGGGGCGATCGTGCTCTTTGTTTCGGGACACGGCACGACCGGGCTCTTTGCGCTCGGCGCGGCGCTGATCCTTGCGGCACTTTCGATCTTTCTGTTCTTCGGCTGCGTCGCAGCAAGCAAGGGAACGGTCCTGCTTGCGAAGAAGATCGTGATCGGCATTAAGAACCTGTTCGTCGGAAAGGAGCGTACCAAATGAAAAAAGCAGCTTTGATCATTGCGGCGATCCTGCTTATAGCGGGAATTATCATCGGCGTCGTCGCGCTTGCGTCGGCAAAATTCGATTACCATATGTTTGAGACCGTACCGTCGGAGATGAAGGATTACCCGGTCGAGGGGGAATTCCACCGCATCGAGATCCACGGGAACACGGAGATCATTCAGTTTGCACAATCTTCTGACGGCACGGCGCACGTTCTGTGCCGGGAGACGAAACGGAACACGCACACCGTCAAGGCGGAGGACGGGACGCTGAAGATCATCTCCGAGGAAGCGACCGGAAGGCACAGTTTCATCGATATCTCGTTTGAAAAGGAACTGATCACGGTGTATCTGCCGAACGACGCCTATGAAATGCTTTCGATCGAAACGCAAACGGGCGACGCGGAGGTGCCGGACTGGCTGACGTTCGGAAGCGCCGTGATCCACGGAAGCACTGCGGACGTGCGCTTTGACGCGAAGGCCGATCACACGCTTTCGATCGAAACAAGCACCGGGGACATTTCCCTGAACGGCGTGTCGGCAGAGGCGATCGCCTGCACGGCGACGACCGGCGACGTCCGGATGACGAACGCCGTCTGCCGCGGCGACGTATCCGTCAAGGTGAGCACCGGCGAGACGATCCTGAACGGACTGACCGCCGCAAGCTTTACCTCCGGCGGCAGCACGGGCGACATCGTGCTTGAGGATGTTCTGATCGACGGGACGCTCTCTGTGGAACGGAGCACCGGCGAAGTAACGTTCCGGAACAGCGACGCCGCGGAGATCAAGGTGAAAACAAGCACCGGCGACGTGACGGGCACGCTTTTGACGGACAAGATCTTCGAGGTGCATTCGTCCACGGGCGATATCCGCGTGCCGGATTCCGTTGCGGGCGGCAAATGCGAGATCACGACCACGACCGGGGATATTTCGCTTCGGATCGCGCCGAAAGCATGATTTTTGCAAAAAAACCGTGTTTTTCCGAAAAAATACCTAACGTAAGGTATTGCTCATGACGCTGCGTCATGTGCTATAACGGCGGTGAAAGGAGGCGAAAACGATGTCGCAATACACAACCGGTGAGATGGCGAAGGCGTGCGGCGTGACGGTGCGGACCGTGCAGTATTACGATACGCGCGGGATCCTGACGCCGAGCGCGCTGAGCGAGGGCGGACGGCGGCTCTACGACGACGGCGATCTTCAAAAGCTCAAGATCATCTGCTTTCTGCGCGAGATCGGTCTTTCGATCGACGTCATCGGACAGCTTTTTTCGGAGGAGCATCCGGAGAACGTGATCGAGGTCCTTTTGGAGCAGCAGGAGCAGGAGCTCAGAACGGAGCGCGGCGCGCTGGACGCAAAGCTCGAAAAGCTCGCAGAGCTTCAAAAAACCGTCGCGGACGCGAAGCATTTCACTGTGGAATCCATCGGCGATATCGCGATCACCGTGACAAACAAGAAAAAACTGAACCGCATGTATCTTATGGCGTTCCTGCTCGGTCTGCCGCTTGTTGCGCTGCAAATCGCGGGGGTCCTGCTCTGGGCGCTCGAGGGGATCTGGTGGGTATTCGTCCTCTGGGCGGCGCTGGCGATCCCGTTCGCGATCGTGTTTTCGCGGTACTATTACAGGCACGTCGCCTACGTTTGCCCGGAATGCCATACCGTCTTCCGTCCGACGTTCCGCGAGATGTTCTTTGCATCGCATACGCCGAAAACGCGCCGGTTCACCTGCACGTCGTGCGGACATAAGGGCTTCTGCGTGGAGGTCTGGGGAGGCGACGAGGCATGAGCCGAACGAAGAGAGCGCTTCTCTTTACGCTGGCGCTGCTGCCGGTCGCGCTCGTCGCGGGCTTCTTTGCCGCGCGGTATACGTTGAAGCTCGTCGACCCCGCGCTTCTGAATCAGGCGGTCGAACAGCTCGGCGGCGAAATGGCGCTGCTTGCGATCACCGTGGTGCAGACGGTCCTGTATGCGCTCGTCTGCGGGTTTTTGGGCTATCTCCTGTCCGATCGGATCGGTCTTGTGCGTCCGTTCCGCTTTGCGAAAAAGCCGCTTTGCATGACGCTTGCCGTATCGCTGATCGGCGGCGCGGTTTTGAGCCTCGACGCATGGACGTTCGGGCGGTGGATCCAAAAGGTCGGCGCGTCGTACGCGGCGACGGGCATGTTCGACGCCGACACCTGGATCGCTTCGATCCTGTACGGCGGGATCATCGAGGAGGTCATGATGCGGCTCTTCTTCATGAGCCTGATCGCCTTCCTCGTATGGAAGATCTTCTTCAAAAAGCGCGAAACCGTTCCGACCGGCGTTCTGATCGCGGCGAACGTCGCCGCGGCGCTGCTGTTTGCGGCGGGACACATTCCGGCAACGCGAATGACCTTTGGCGCGCTTACGCCGCTTCTGCTGCTGCGCTGCTTCCTCTTAAACGGCGCGTTCGGGCTGCTGTTCGGCAGGCTGTACCGTAAATACGGCATCCAGTACGCGATGCTTTCGCATCTTTTGCTGCACATCGT
>JAEEGI010010147.1_pt1 | contig 20482 bp, 7 predicted proteins | sample 8958751 | NCBI WGS metagenome assembly JAEEGI01 (sample SAMN16246545, study PRJNA631951) | gut metagenome | biome: gut microbiome; feature: rumen; material: KS-attached | host: Bos | place: Iran: Karaj | collected 2018-10 | reverse complement strand
CCTTCGGTCTATCTCCCTCGCGTCTCAGCAATTCAAGTAAACTTGATTGCATTCGCCGCTCGGTCGATTCATCTAATGGTTAGGATACAAGATTCTCAATCTTGGCATAGGGGTTCGATTCCCCTATCGACTACTCAAAAGCTCCAGTTTCTGGGGCTTTTTTCGTTTTTATACACAGTTTGTCTGGAGTATACCTAGTTCTTTTTCTCTGTCGTAGAATCTCATATTTCAATGCCTGTTAATTTAATGCGCATTAAGTTAATGTCGGTTACAATGATAGTGTCACACGAGGGTCAGGAAATTTGTGACAAAAGGTTACACCCCTTTGAAATACAACTGTGATCTGTGATCTGTGATAGCCCAAGAAGTGAAGATAAAGTGTTAATAAAATACAAAAGCAGACAAGGAATGTTGCTTGTCTAAAAAATAAACACTATCTTTGCATGATATAAGATAGTTACTGCCTAAAAGATTGCCGATATGGCTACTAACAATGAACTCGACATCATCGCCCGTACCCGTTCCGAAGTAATGAGCAGCCGGGAACCAACCGGTGAGAATCTGTTTCTCGCGTGGGGCTATCCTACGGCCATTATGCTGTTCCTGGAGTTCTCCGCACTGATATTGTGGAACGAGGTCTGGTGCCACTGGATATGGTTGGGCATCCCCCTCATCGGCGCACCGCTGATGATTCACTTCCTACATAAGGACTACGCGCGCACCGGGCGACGGACGCTCGACGCGAACGTCATCCTGAAGATGTGGATCTACGTGGGCGTCGTCAGCTGCTTCGGCGGCATTATGATGGGTGTCACAGGTGTCTTCACGCAGGGCTACTGCACGTTCCAAAGCCTTCTCATCTCCATGGGTTGCTTCATCACGGGCATCATACTGCGCTTCCGGCCGAAGACTGTGTGCGGCATCATCGGCACGGCACTGTCGTTCTGCAGTCTCTTCTTCCAAGAGGAGCTGTGGCCGTGGCAGTTGTTCATCGCTTCCGTCATTGCAGTCATTACGCTGATTATTCCCGGACATTTATTCAAACATTACGTCAAGAACTATGGCATTTAAGTTTCCCGTCATCAATCCGCTGCTACACAACGAGCTGCGGCTGAAAATCATGGTGGCCCTCGACAGTCTGGAGAGTGCCAGTTTCATGTACCTGTGTGAGATCACCGATGCCACACGCGGCAACCTGAGCGTTCAAATCACGACGCTCCGCGAGGCAGGTTATTTGGATGTGAGCAAGAGCGGCAGAGGCTCATCCTCCCGTTCCGTGTGCCGAATCACCCACAAGGGTCACGACGCTCTCGAGGCCTACGAACAAGGTCTGCGCCGCCTCTTCACCGAGCAGGTACCCGAGAACGACAAACAAGAAACAGGATAAAACAAATAACAAACAAGAATATCAGAAGATAAAAGAAAAAATTTAATATCAAATAAGCAATATGAAAAAGATTCGTAATCTTATTCTTGTCCTCCTGTGCGCAGTCGCGCAGGGGACATGGGCGCAAAAAATAGAAAAGCCTACAGATCTCACTTGCACACTCACGCCAGGCGACGGCACCGTGGCCACCCTGAGCTGGACAGAGAACGGTTCAGCAACAGACTGGATTGTGGCCTACAAAAAGTCTATCGACGAAGACTTCACCGAGGTCAATGTCACGGATAATCCCTATACCCTGACTGGTCTTACCCCCGAGACGGCTTACACCGCCAAAGTTCGCGTCTACAATGGTACGGACTATAGCGATTGGAGTAATATGATCACTTTCACACCCACTAATGCACATACGCTGACGGTGAACGACGGAACGAACACAAACAGCTATGTTCCAGTATATGGCACATGGTGTGATGCATACTTGAAGTGTGAGTTTATCATCCCGGCTGCCCAGCTTAATGAGATGGAAAACTCAATCATTTCACGGATGTCATTTTATCTTTCTTCCTCTGCAGGAGCTGCATGGACAGGCACATTCCGTGTGTTCCTCAAGGAAGTTGATGAAACTACACTAAGTGCATATTTAGGTTTAGACAATGCCACCGTTGTTTATGAAGGTACACTTGACGCTACATGCAGCACTATGGATATTGCTTTCCAAAACGATTTCTCCTACGACGATGGCAATCTCTTAGTAGGTGTTTATCAAATTGTTAAAGGCAACTATAAAGCCGCATCTTTTTATGGTATAAATGCTACCGGTGCAAGTATATATGGCTATAATTCATCCAACATAGAAAGCATATCTGCAACACAACAGAATTTCCTGCCCAAGACAACATTTACCTATACGGCAGGCCCGGCTCCTGCTGTTGAGAAACCCACCAACCTCGTTGTCAGTAATTTGACAGACAAACAGGCTACGATTAGCTGGACATCTGCTGAAGACGCATGGAACCTACGCTACAAGGAGACAGATGCCGCAGACTGGACGGTTGTAGAGAACCTCACCACAAAGACTTATAATTTAGAGAATCTGATGGCCAACACTACATACAACGTTCAGGTGCAGGCTGTCAAAGGCGATGAGACGAGCAAGTGGAGCAAGGTAACGTCGTTTACCACAGGGAACGGTATCCCCTACCGCCCGGCCTTCACCAGCGGTCTGCCTACCGGGTGGAAACACTTCTCTGGGAAGCTGTCTGACGTGCAGACAGGAACCGAAACACTCACTGAGGTCAATCTTGGCGGTGAAAACACATGGTACGTTTCTGGCAGCAAAGCCTACATCTCCTTGTCGGGTATAAAGGCCAAGCACTGGCTTGTCACCCCGGCTGTCACGCTGGGTCAGGCCAGCAACCTATCGTTCGACCTTTGGATGACGGGCTACTATAGCAGCTATGACCCGTCGGATATTGGTACCGATGACAAGTTTGTGGTGCTCGTTTCCGATGATGACGGTTCCACCTGGACTGCAATAGCCACGTGGGACAACGCCGGTTCGGAGCGTGTGCTCAACGACCTGACCAAAACAGCCTCTTCGTTTACGCTCAACTTCCCCGCTGCCTACACAGACAAGACCGTCAAGGTGGCGTTCTATGCGGAGTCATCGATCAGCAATGCTCCCAACTACCTGTACTTGAACAACGTGGTATTCGATGATGCCAACCGCTGCATAGAGCCTACAGACCTGACATCTGCCAATGTCACGAACCGTACGGCTACCCTAAGCTGGTCGTCGGAAGGTGATCGATTCAACCTGCAATACAAGACGGGCGACGGCGAGTGGACCAGCGTTAACGGCATCAATGCGAAGAGCTACAACCTGACAGGACTCACGCCAACGACCACCTATACCTTCCGCGTGCAGACCGTCTGCAGCAGTACGGAGCAGAGCATCTGGAGCGAGGAGGCTACGTTTACCACCATGTTCGGCATCCCGTTCACCGAAAACTTTGCCTCCGGCAGCAGGCCTACGGGCTGGACTTCGTACTCGGGACTGATGAGCGAGGTGCTCACAGGTGCTACTAACCTTACGGAGAGCGCAGGTGCCTGGGCATTCAACAGCTACAATAACGAATACTATGCCTATACCAACCTCACTTCTCAGTACGCAAAACAATGGCTCGTCACTCCCGATATCATCGTGGACGTGGCCAACAGTCAGCTGACCTTCGATTTGAAGCTGTATGCTCAAGACCAGTTGGGCACTGATGACCAGTTTGCCGTGCTTGTCTCTACCAATGAAGGCACAACATGGTCGCAGCTGGCCCTATGGAACAATACGACGGCACGAACGTTAAATAGTATTTCTAATGAGGGTGAGCAGATGGCCATCAACCTGTCGGCCTACGAGGGCAAAACCATCCGTCTGGCCTTCTATGCAGAATCTACCGTGGCCAATACCACTGATAATGACACTAAATCCATCCGCATTAGTAACGTATTGGTTGATGCGACGCCTGCCGCCGACACCCACCGCCCACAGTCGCTGGCCGTCAGCAGCATGACTAATAACAGTGCCACTGTGACATGGGCTGCCGATGATGCCGTGACGGGCTGGAACGCACAATATAGAAAACGTAACGCCGTTGTTTGGTATGACGCAACCGTCACTGGCAACTCATGCTCGTTTACCGTGTCAGCCGGTAACTGTTACGAGGTACGGGTGCAGGCCGTCACTGCCGACGGTACCAGTGGATGGAGCACTGTGATCTTCGACACCGACTTACCCGAAGGTGACTGTAGTATCAGCTATAAGTTTAAGTCAACGGACCAGACTTCGGGCTGGAACGGCTCTGCTGTCAAGGTCGTTGATACGACGACGGGCATTGTGGTGGCCAGCCTGACCCTCGGCGCAGGCAAGGCAGAGGAGACAGGCTACCTCCCCCTGTGCAACGGGCGCAAGTACAAGTTTGTTTGGGCACCGACAGAAGACTACGAAGGCCAGGCCTCCTACTACTTCTACGATGTCAACGGCGACGAGATATTCTATAAAGACGAAGAGCTGAGGCTCAGCTATTCTAAGCTAAAGGAATACACGATGGACTGCACCGCCGTCACCTGTCATCAGCCCACGGACTTGAAAGCTACTGAGGTGGGCTTCTACTCCGCTACGGTGAGCTGGGAGCCGGGCGACGAAGACCAGACGTCATGGGAAATATGGTACAGTGGATATACAGATACTCCTCCTGCGTCACCTACTGTCACAACTGTGACCACAACTACTTACACCTTCAACAACTTGTACGCCGACTATACATATTATATATATGTACGTGGTGTCAAGGGCGAGGAGAAGAGTAAGTGGAGCCGCCTCCTGCAAATCAGGACGAAGAACGCCAAAGCCTTGCCCACCGACCTGATAGCCGGTGCAACAGGCTACGACACAGCCGAGATTAGCTGGACGGTCAATGGCGCTGAGACGAAGTGGAACCTGCTCTATGGCCCAGATGGTGGAACTGTTTCATACGTCAATGGTCTCACCACCAACGGGTATACCCTCACTGGACTGACGCCCAACACACACTACTATATGCAGGTGCAGGCTGTCTACGATAACAATTCCGTCAGCAACTGGACTCCAAGTCCGATGGCAGATTTCTGGACGGCCGATGACAAGGCCCTGCCCGAAAACGTGGAAGCCGATAATGTCGAGTTCACGACCGCCGACATCACTTGGGTTGCCTACGGTGCAGAGACTAAGTGGAACGTGCGCTACCAGCGACGTGTGACAGAGGATTTCGAATTTGGCTTGCCCACCCTGTGTACACTAATTGACAATGATGGCGACGGTAAAAACTGGTACCTCAGCGATGATGAGGAATCCTACTGTCATAGTGGCAACTACTGTATGGTATCAGCAAGCTATAAATCTGGTCAAAACCTGACACCCGACAACTGGCTCATCACACCACAGTTCCAGTTAGGTGGCTCCGTCAAGTTCTGGGCGCGTGGACAGGATCCCAACGATTACAAAGAACACTTCGCCGTCTATCTGTCCACTACGGGCAATACTGTTGATGATTTTACTACTGTTGTCTTGAATGAGACTGTTGCCACTTCCACCTACACGCAATACGCCATTGATCTGAGTGAATACAGCGGTAAAGGCTATGTAGCCATCCGTCACTTCAACTGTAGCGGACAGTTCCGTCTGAACATTGACGATGTGACCATCCTTGAACCCAATGAAACTGATGAATGGACGGTAATAGAAGGACTGACAGAAGCAAAGTGTTCCCTCACCGGGCTGACCCAGGGTACCGTGTATGAAGTGCAGGTGCAGGCTGTCTACGATGACGAGAGCACCAGCGACTGGACGGAGAGCTGTGTATTCGGAACTCTCAACTTAGGCACTGTGGCACTGGCCGACGATGACAGCCAGAGTGAGACGAAGAATGCTGAGATCATTGAGACGTTGGCCGGCATGGGTGTACCTGTAAATATAGGCCTTGCCGGTCGCACTCTCTACAAGGACGGTGACTGGAATACGATCTGTCTGCCGTTCGACCTTAGTGCAGATCAGATCGCTAACAGCGACTTGGCTGGTGCTGACATCCGTGCTCTGAGCACAGCATCGTTCTCCGACGCAGGCGTGCTGACGCTGAACTTCACACCTGCCGCACCCGCCGAAGGAGCAGTCACCGCCATCACTGCCGGAACACCTTACATTATTAAATGGACTGCTGCGAACGACTACGTGGATGACAATGACCACAACGTATGGCAGCCCGTGTTCCAGAACGTTACCGTCGACAAGACGACGCGCAACAAGGAATGTGACCTCGGTGGCAACAAGATAATCACCTTTAAGGGCACATATACGAAGCTGGGCTATACCGCCGATACACCGAGGATCCTCTTCCTCGGTGGTGCCAATACGCTTTACTATCCCAAGGCAAATGCAAGCATCGGTGCTCAGCGTGCGTATTTCGAATTATCAGGCCTCACCGCCAGTGAATCGACCAACACCGTCCGCGCCTTCGTCCTCAACTTCGGCGACGAGACGACCGGCATCGTTTCAATTGAAAATGGAAAATTGAAAATTGAGGCTGGCGCTTGGTACTCCCTCGACGGTCGTAAGCTCAGCAGCAAGCCGACTCGCAAGGGCCTCTACATCCATAATGGCAATAAGGTCGTGATTAAGTGAGAATAAGGCATAGCTACCAAAAAGAGCGGACCTCCTTTCGAGATTCGCTCTTTTTCATTGCCCTCAAATGTTACCACCACCCCCTTTGAAAAACAACTGTGATCTGTGATCTGTGATAGCCCAAGAAGTGAAGATAAAGTGTTAATAAAATACAAAAGCAGACAAGGAATGTTGCTTGTCTAAAAAATAAACACTATCTTTGCATGATATAAGATAGTTACTGCCTAAAAGATTGCCGCGATATGGCTACTAACAATGAACTCGACATCATCGCCCGTACCCGTTCCGAAGTATTGAGCAGCCGGGAACCAACCAAAACTATGGCATTTAAGTTTCCCGTCATCAACCCCCTGCTCCATAACGAGCTGCGACTGAAAATCATGGTGGCCCTCGACAGCTTGGAGAGTGCCTGTTTCATGTACCTGTGTGAGATTACCGATGCCACACGCGGCAACCTGAGCGTTCAGATCACGACGCTCCGCGAGGCAGGTTATTTGGATGTGAGCAAGAGCGGCAGAGGCTCATCCTCCCGTTCCGTGTGCCGCATCACCCGCAAGGGTCACGACGCTCTCGAGGCCTACGAACAAGGTCTGCGCCGCCTCTTCACCGAGCAGGTGCCCGAGAAAGACAAACAGGAAATAGGATAAAACAAATAACTAACAAAAATATGCATAACCATATGAAGTATTACCACAATCTGGCGCAGACAGCCCTAACGCTGCTCCTCGCCCTGCTCACCACCGCCGTGGCTTGGGCGGATGTAAAGTATATAGGCACGGGCATCACCAATGGTTCCTCAAGTAGACCCGTCTATGCGACTTACAAATACTCCGTTTCGCAGCAGATTTATACTACCGCACAGTTAGGAAGCCAGCCATTCAATATCATGAGTATAGGCTTTTATAACAACTATTCTAATGTTGTCAAGCGTCAGGTGGATATCTATATGATGGAGACGGATAAGAGCGCCTTCAGTAGCACGAGCGACTGGGTAGCCGTCAGTGCCGACAACCTGGTGTTCAGTGGTGAGGTGACCTTTGCTGCCGCCGGGTGGAACACCATCGACCTCACTTCGTCGTTTGCCTATACTGGCACCAAAAACGTGCTTTTGGTTGTCAACGATAAGACGGGTGAGAAGATATCTGCTTCATCATTCTCTGCGTATTGTCGTGTTACATCCACCCTATCAGACTATCAAAGTCTTGATAAGAACAACGACAATACCAGTTACAATCCGTCTAATATAACGGTCACTGGTTCACGGAATAAATCTGTTAACCAACTGCGTCTGGTTACAGGCACCGCAGCATACGACAGGCCTACGTCGGTGGCAACTTCTAACATCACAGCTTTCTCGGCCACAGTACAATGGGAAGGAAGCGGCTCAGCATGGAACCTACAGTACAAGGCAAATACTTCGACAACGTGGACCGAGGTGAACGGTCTGACCTCCAAGAGCTATACGTTAGAAGGGCTTGATCCTGAGGCAACCTATCAGGTGCGAGTACAGACCGTTGGCAATGATGGCGTTTCACTCTGGAAAGGGCTGACATTCACCACCGCAGCCTCTTCCATCGCAACACCTACTAATTTGGCTTGTACTGCCTATACCAGCACTTCTGCCACTCTTTCCTGGACGGAGAACAGCGGAGCCACCGCCTGGCAGATATGCCTTAACAACGACCAGAGCAGTATTTATAACGCTGGCACAAATCCTTTCACTATAGACAACCTTGCAACAGAGACTACCTATAGTGCAAAGGTTCGTTCTGTTAGTGGCAACAACTACAGCGCATGGAGTAACCCCGTCAGTTTTATGCCTACGCCATATCTCTATATTGGCTCGGCAACTGGAACCAATGAATACCTACCCGCTAATGAAGGACAGAAATATTCGCTATCAGAGCAGATTTACACCCTCGCTGAGTTAGGCACTTCACCCTGCACTTTCACAAGTGTAGGCTTCATGACTTCCACTTCTGGAGAATGCACACGATCCTTGGATATATATATGGTGGCGACAGACAAAACAGCTTTCGATGGTGGTACAGACTGGGTTCCTGTATCTGCCGATGACCTCGTATTCAGTGGCGATGTAATGTTCTCTCCCAATGTATGGACTACCATCACGTTCGATGTTCCCTACGTACATACTGGTGAGCATGGTTTCGTTCTGGCTTACTACGATAAGACAAACTCCACTGTTTCGAACCGCTATATGTACTATTACACCGCATCCGATTACCAAAGTCTGTATAAATATGACTCTACCCCCCTCGGCCTGTCGGATTTGTCAAGCATCAGCGGTTCTCGAACTAAGAAGAAAAACCAGATACGCCTGATGCCTGGCGACTATCCCACTTGCTTGAAACCTGCGACTATTGCAGTCAGCAATCTTACACCGCATACTGGCACCGTGACATGGGAGGACAACGGTGACGAGTGGAACCTGCAGTATAAGGCTGACGGTGATGTGGATTGGACTGTAGTCAATGGTCTGACACAAAACAGCTACAATCTTTCCAACCTCACTGCAGATGCCAACTACACCGTGCGGGTGCAGAAGGTATGTGGGCCTAATGAGGTGTCAATTTGGAAGGTGCTCACGTTCACAACACCCATCTCATGTAATGCACCCACCGACCTTGCCTGCACAGCTGTCACTGGTAATACTGCGACACTTGGTTGGACGGCCAACGGCGAAACCGCCTGGCAGATTTGCCTCGACGGCAACGAGACAAACCTCATCGATGCCAATACGAACCCCTTCACCTTGACCGGCCTCACCGCTGAAACCTTCCACTCCGTCAAGATGCGGGCCGTTGGCGATGGCGTGAGCCGATGGAGCGATGCCATCACCTTTGAGACCACCGACAAGGTACGTATCGGCTCTGGCACGGCAACCGACCAATATGTTCCCGCGCCTATGAACCGTTCATACTCTGTGGCACAACAGATTTACATTGCTTCAGAACTTGGCGGCGTGGCTAAGAGTATTGAGAGCATTGACTTCTACAACAACTCTGACAACAGTGTCACACGCACAATAGACATCTATTTGAAGCATACGACAAAGGCACAGTTTAACAACAACACCGACTGGATTGGAGTCACTGTCGACGACTTAGCGTTCAGCGGTCAGGTAACCTTCGCCTCAAAGGCTTGGACCTGCATTCCGCTTGACGTCCCCTTTGAGTTCAATGGCACGCACCATGTAGTCCTCACTGTTGACGACAATACGGGAATTTCCTCTGGCAGTCGTAATTTCTATTCTTTTGATGAGGGTTACTATCAAACACTCTATTATTGGGATAGTAATAATGGCAACCCCGATCCGACCGATATGTCAGGCTGCCAGGCAGGCATGGGAACGTCGAGGAACCAGATTCGCCTATTGATGAACGAACCAGCTGTATGTCCTCAGCCTACAGCGTTCACGGTGAATAACATAGGTGCACACAAAGTCAGTCTGAGTTGGACGGAGAGAGGACAGGCTACGAAATGGCAGCTTTCTCTGAACGATGACGAGACGAACCTCATCGAAGTAAACAAGAATGTCTACACCTTGACTGGTCTTAGTCCTGAGACGAACTACACTGTGAAGGTGCGCTCAGTCTCTAACGGGAACTACAGCCGCTGGGCTGGCCCCGTAAGCTTCACCACCACTGCTAATCAGGCTCCCAGTTATCTTTTAGTCAACAACACTAGCCCCTACAGCACAGAACTGAGCTGGTGGAACAGAGGCGACGGCACCGCATGGAAGATTGCATATAAGACTGCTGCCGACGCAGATTTCACCGAGATAGATGCCGACAGCAACCCCTTCACTATCACCGGCCTTACGCCACAGACCGAGTACACAGTAAAAGTGCGCGAGGTCATAGAGGGCGAGACCTGTCCGTGGAGCACCACATTGAACTTCACGACGCTCGAAACCAATCCTGTGCCGTTCGATGTAGCAGCCTATCCGCAGCATACCGCTGCCACCGTCACGTGGACGGGATTCAGCGAGAGTTATAATGTACGCTACAAGACAGCCCATGCAACCGACTGGCAATCCTCTATCGCTGTCACGGAGGCCACAGCCACTCTCACCAACCTCACTGCTGCCACCGACTACGTATGTCAGGTGCAGGGCATCACTGGTGAGGCTGCATCGGACTGGTCTGCCGTCACTGAGTTTACCACCGTCGCCGCATCTACAAAGGTGTTCATCACCGCTGGCAATTGGAATGAATCTGCCAACTGGGAGCCGTCGGGTGTGCCAACAGCCACCGACGATGTAATCATAGCCGCTCCCGCCGTCATCCCCGCAGGCTACTTGGCCACAGCCCGGAACATCACTATCGAAGGCGATGAATACGGAGGCGGTGGCAGTATGGCCCGTATGGTGCAGTCGCTCTCCTCCCCTCTCGGAGACGGTGTAAAACGCTCAACCGCCACCAGCACGCCCTCCATCACCATCAAGGACGGCGGCCAGCTGCGTCACGCCACCGACGATCTCTTAGTGACTGTTGAGAAGAACATCACTGGCTACGGTACAAGTACCACAGGCGGCTACCTTCTCCTCGGCCTGCCTCTGAACGATTTCCTTTGGCCGGCCAACGTCGAGGGCATGACCTCCGGTGACTATGACCTCTATCACTTCATCAATGCCACTGTACAAGGGTGGGAAAACTACAAGGTCACGAACTTTACCTTCTTCCCCAACAACGAGAGTGCCTACCTCTATGCTAACAGCGCTAACAAGACACTTGCGTTTACTGGGCGAACCGATGCCAACAATGAAAGTGGTTTCACCAGCGGTGTCTATGTTGATGCTGCTAAAGCCGTCACTCCGTTCACCAACGGCTGGCGCATCTTCGCCAACAACAGCGTCTGCAATGCTTATGTGCAATATGAAGATGGCGAGAACAATACACTGACAGCCAATTTCTACAAGATGAACGCAGCGGGCAATGGCTTATCACTCTACAAGAACTATGTCATCGTGAATCCCGGAGAGGCTATCTTCGTCGAGGTCTCGGCATCGGGTCATCTCCGTTGCAGCTATGAACCGCTCCACGACGCTCCCACCGCCGAAGCAGGCACATACTGGTTGCCGCTCCTGCCACAACACGGACAGACCGTCGACCATGTTCTCCTGATAGATGCAGCTGCCAACTCCAGTGCGATTACAGCTCTCAGCGGGCAGACTGTCAACGTAGTCCTTGCCAACCGCACGCTCTACAAGGACGGTAACTGGAATACCCTCTGCCTGCCGTTCAGCATCGATGACATGGACATCGCCGACACACCCCTTGCCGATGCCAAACTCATGAGCCTCGCCAACGTGAACAGCAATACTGGCTTCGACTCCTCGACTGGCACGCTCACTCTCGACTTCGTGGATGCCGGAGAGATCGAGGCTGGCGTCGCATACATCGTCAAGTGGGAGACAACTGGCGATCCCATCGAGAACCCCGTCTTTAAGGGCGTCACTATCACCACCGATACTCCCGCCGACCATAAGACGACCAGTCAGGACGAGAAGGTAAGCTTCGTGGGCACCTATGACCAGAAGAACTACACCGACGAGGACAAGAGCGTCCTCTTCCTAGGTGGCGCCAACACCCTCTACTATCCCAGCGGCTCGAATCCGACCACCATCGGTGCATTCCGAGCCTACTTCCAGCTCAACGGCATTACCGCCGGTAACAATACTAATCCCGTCCGCGCCTTCGCCCTCAACTTCGGCAATGAAACGACCGGCATCGTTTCAATTGAAAATGGAAAATTGAAAATTGAAAATGATAACTGGTACGGTCTTGACGGTCGTAAGCTCAGCAGCAAGCCGACTCGCAAGGGCCTCTACATCCATAATGGAAAGGCGGTCGTGATAAAGTAATGTCACCCCTTCTGTGACAAAAAGAGCGGACCTCCTTTCGAGATTCGCTCTTTATTATTGCCATCAAAGGTTACACCCCCTTGAAATACAACTGTGATCTGTGATACTGTGATAGACTCCTCGTGTGACGTAGTGGCCCCCGCCTATTTCAACTTCGCATTGTATCTCAGTCCGACTTTGCCATCGAGAAGCAACTGACGCGACAGGACATTGTCGGTCGTGAGCGTCTGTCCACCACTAAATACGTGATCGAAATTGTAATTCGTCAACTGGTCTGCTACCTCTGCACTCATGCTATATGTTCCTTCGCCTGTATAGGATATCGAGTAGTCCTGGCTCTCTTCCGAAATGCGAGTCACCGTAAACTCACATTCAATCTTGTGCTCAATATGACCGTCCAGCAGACAGTTGTATAACTCGATGAAATTGTATTTGTTGACCTTCTTGACCACATCTTCCTTCGTCTGTTCCTCGAAGAAATGTATGGTATTGATGGTCACCTTACCCTTGGCTTCATTGCCTTCGAACTGGGCTATGACATCATCACCGATACGGACGAGACCCGAATTCTCAACCTTGATATGGTCGTGGCTCTTAAACCAACGCTCCAGTTCTTCCTGGAAACGGACATTTCTCTGAACGCTGCCATCAAGCAATATGTAAGTCTCCATACCACTCTCTATATCTGCACTACCATATCCAAAAGTCTGTTTACCTGTGACGGTGATATCAACGGTCACAGAATCCGGATCATAAGTCAGCTCCAGAGCCTTCAGATGCGGCGCCTCTATCTCCACACCGCCATTGGCCAGATCAATGTCGCATATCACCTTACCTTTCGCCTTGGGGATAGTAAAGTCATAGGTTGCCTGCTCCACATCATCCTTATCAATCAATGTCACGTTACACGGCACCTGGTTATGAATGATGGAGAAGGCCGAGAGATAGCCAATCTGCGAATTGCCGTGATTATCGACCGTGTTCGACCACCTCTTCTCATCCTTGATGCCTCGTGGAATCTCCGTGAACTTCACCTTCCATCCTGCATATTTCGACGTCTCGTCTTTCCCACAGTCTGAATCCTTGATACGCACCAAGACGGAGGTGTTCATGATATCGGCGAAGTTCTGGAGTGTCTTCTTATATTCCATCTCAGCCTTCGACTCCAGCTTCTTTTTGATGCTCTGGAAGACAGTGGGCAGTTCGTAATTCATCAGATAGGCATAATACTCGTCGGAAATCTCCTTCTGAGTCGCTTCGTCAGGATAAGGGTATGAACTTCCGAACAAAGGACGGTTGCCTACCTGATCCATACAGAATGTGAACGCGTCTGTCGTCTCTTCCCAGAAGCGTTCCGTATAGCGGTGCACGGCCTGTTCTATAAGCATAAAGAGCCTGTCTTGGTCCATCTGTCTTTCAAAGGCAGGATAGAAGTAGTCGAACCAGTCTTTCTTGGAGCGGTAGGCTTGGCCTAAGTAGGCCGACTGATTACCAACGGCTCCTTGTCCTTCCGGCGTATAGTAGAAGCCGTAAGCCCGGTTGAGTTGTTCCTTCTTCATTTCATGAACGGTGGTACCCAGTTTCTCCAGGGCCACACCGATGAAAGCTGCCATACCCATCGAGGCCGACATGATGCTGGTGCCGATGGCCGATGCCATCTGTCCTGTGGCGAAGCCCAGAATCGTCTTCAACGTATTGGCGGCAACACCTGTGTCGTCACCTCTGATATCGGCACTGATGACATCGAGTATGGTAGCCGCTGTTCCCAGATAACCTACTGCGTCGACACACTGGCCCAGGAACTCTGATTCCAAACCGAGTCCTACTAACAGGTTGTATCCTCCGTCGATGCCAAGTGACTGCCAGAGTCCCACATCGCTCTTGAACTTCATGATGGCCTGTTGTTCAGGCTCATCGGAAGATACGATGTCAAACAGTATCTTCAGCGACTCATTGACGAATCTGGCTTGTGGGATCATATATTCAGCGAATACAGACAGCCTTGTCATGCTGGTGCTGTCGTTATGGACCGCGAAAGCACTGAATACCGAGAGATGGTCGGTCTTGATGACTGCTGCTCCCAGACTGTTGTCGTACTTGAAGGGCACGGGCATCCACTCGCCGGTCTCCTCATTGAAGTAGGCCGCCATTGCCAACTCATCATCGTTTTTCTGAAGCGGTATCATGATCTCAGCCGTACCACTGAGCTGATGCACCTCACCGGTGTCTGTCAGCAAACAGACTTCGACGGTCTGTGCACGAACGATATCATCCACAATCCGAGGCGTAAGCACGGAGTTACGGATACTCATCTGGGCATCACTGCTGATGATCGTAGGATCGAGTGTCACCGTACATTTTTGAGCCTCGGCAGTCAGCGTTGAGTCGTTGAGTTCGAACACTTCCGCATCCTCATAGACAAAGCCTGATGTCCAGGTAATACTGTCTACATTGACGATGTTGGTCGTAAGACTTTCCATATTTCCGTTTGTACGCTCCACCACAAGCGAGGTCTGTCCTGCCACCGAAGTATCGTCCATACGGAGGTCGGCTATCTCCTTGACGGGTATTCGGACATCCTTCAGGTTTTCACCATGCTGATGCACGACCATATAATACTCCCTGGTCTTTTCGAGTGCAGGATCATATTCCTGATCGCCCAAGATGCTGGGGAATCTGCGCCAGCCAGGGGCTTCTCTATAGAGGTCCTCAGTACCTTCTGGCACGTGGAGTGCGATGTCAGGCGAATTCTCGAAGATTTTGTCATTGAAGGTCGAATCGGTGATAACGGGAGGAACCACATGAAGACAGGTGAGGCCACCCAGTGTTTCACAATATTTGAATGCGCCCTCCATCTCTACAACCGTAGCGGGAATCGTGACATCATCATACCATCCGGTTCTGCCTCCCCTACTCGAAATGCTACCAGGCTCCATCCTGACCATTGTTTCGGCGAAAGGTAAGATTCTAATACCGATAGGCGATCTCAAACCACCAGTGAGCACCAGACTCGTATTGTTCTTATTATAGAGGAAAGCTCCTCCTCCAGAGAAATACGGATTGTTTTCATCTACCTCAAATCCCGCTACTTTATCACGACCCGTATAGGTTACAGACACAGCACCACTGAGGGCTGTCGGTGAGATATACCTGAGTGTCGGTGGAATCTTGAAATAGCCACTAGGCATTGTCGTTCCGAGGAAAGCCTCATCACCAATCGTTTCCACTTTTGCAAAATAGGGCATTTCCTTAAAATCATCACGGGAGAAAGTTGCAGCGTAGAATGCACGCTTGCCTAATGAGGTGATACATCCATACCAGTCGCCAGGACGGGGGCGTGTAATGGCAAACGCCTCTTCATCTACCACAAAAGCCGGACTCTTGCTCGTCACATCCGAAAGGTCACACATATAGAATGCCTTCTTTCCGATGCGCTTGATGTTCTTTCCGATGACCAGGCTCTTCACCTGCGTATAGGCGAACGCCCCGTCGGGCACCTCCTTCAACTTGTCGTTGAGGATCAACGTGTCAATATAGGTATAGAAGAACGAGAAGGGTTCTACCGTCTCAAGATTCTCACCGACCGTCATTCTGTCGAAATGGCCTTTACTATAGAAAGCAGTCTGACGTATACTGCTGACCTTATAGGTGATACCTTCGTCATCAGTGACCGTTGCCGGAATGTCGAGCACGTCGCCTGGTTCACCCTTTTTCAGGCATTCAACGATCTCTGCAGTTCCCGCTTCCTTGAACACCTCATACTTCAAGTCGCCAATCTCCTTAATAGCAGGGTCGTAGGGGCGTATGCCGCTGATCAGATAGACATTGCTATGGTACATATAGCATAAGGCATATTTAAAATAGCCATCACACAGGCCTCCCCAGCCGTAATTAAAATGGTAATAGTCATTGCTCGTATAGCCATCAACGACTAAAGCGTGCGGATTACCATAGCCGCCGCAATACAACACAGGACGTTTCTTGTTCAGATCGGCCTTCAACACCCCTTGCAGGTCCGAAGCCTTATCCGCGTGATGCTCCTGGATACCCATCTCGTAGTCCTGGTTATACCCGAAGTTGGCCGTAAAGGCGCCGTGGTAAAAGTTCGTTGGACTGCCTTCCGGCGAATATGTCGTACCGAAAGCCCTGCCGATATCGGCGATCAGCTTGGCCACGGCATTGACTTGTGTTTCATTGTAGTTCTCATAATAATAGTCGAGCATATTGTCCCAATCGTAGACGTGGCCGGAGAAATCCTCTCTGCCGCCACCTTCTGCGGACACCGTGCCCATCGACTCCTTCGGCCACTTCCAGTAGTTCATCACCTGGGCGACGGCAACTGGATAGCAACCGGCCGGACTGCCGTCAGGACAAAGCATATTATAAGGTGCGCCTTGGTCCCACGCCGTTGTCAGCAATGGACCTACCACAATCGTTCCCAGTTCTTCATTTTCATTCTGAGATGCCCTGGTGGCGGAAATAGGATGCTGACGCAGTTGATCCACTGCTGCTGAATAACCATCCAGCAAGTATTTCAACTGGATGGGAGCATCGTCGTAGCTGAATGAACCGTGATCGCAGTAGCCCAGCACATTAGCCTCGGCACCACTCTCGCCAGAGACGATCACGAAACCCTGATCGTTTCCGAGATTCACGACATATACGTTGGCCTTGACCGGCGTGTCCTTTGACTTGATGGAATACGCCAGCTTAGGCTCCATCTGCAGCACCGGAGCCTTGGCACCTCTCGCTTTTGCGATGTTCTGACTACTATTGACTGCAAATTGAGAGGCTATCTTCAGGGCCTGCTCTGTAGTAATGTCGCCGGCCTTCACTGTGCAGACTGCGACGATCAGCGTTATGAGGAGAATGGATGTTTTCTTCATTGTCTTCGTGTTTTTAGGATTATACTATTTGCTTCCGCCGTCGTCGAAGCTGATTTTCTGTAACAGGTAAACGGGCAGCTGCACACTGGTCTTTGAGGTTGTGAGAACCAGGTCGTTGCCGCTGTAGCTCACCACGGGCTTGTCGGCGAAGTCGAAGGCTTCCATGCTGCCGTCTTTCTTTGTCAGAAGAAGACGGTTGTAATGAATGCTCATCTTGTCAATGATGATATTCAGGATGCCTACGATATCGGCTGCGTTGACCGATCCGTCGCCGTTAACATCGGCATTCTGGAACACGAAGTTCCCCGATGCCCGATTCAGAATGTGATTCTCTACCACGGTGACATCTTTCGAATCTACCGTCTTGTCGTTGTTCGCGTCACCCTTGAGAATGTCCTGGGCACTGGCTGTGGCGGCTGCCAGTACAAGGGATAGGAGGAATAGGAGTCTCTTCATAATGAATAGTTCATGTTTTTATTTAATAGCCGAGACTGAAATCAATAGTCAAGCCACCTTCATTTTGTTCATTACTATAAGAATAAGTGGTGGAACCGTTATCCGTTTCACGACTTCTCACTATTACATTTGGATATGTGCCAGAGCCCCTAAAGCTGATATAACCATAGGTGGGTGGCCCAACATTAGAATAAATAGATCCCCAGTCATAGTCCCATGACCTTGCTTCCAAATCGTCGGTTGGCCTGGGTGATATGCGATTGAAGGGAATTTTGCAGTCAGCCAATTCAATTTCCTTTTCCCGATGGAATGTTCTAGTGTAATCCCCTCCTTTAACTGTAGAATTAGAAATCTCTTTAATACTCCCTGATACTACATGCGGCTTCCCGTCAACCATTTGGACTGTGAGAGATAACTGCGATTTGATGGTGCCAGAGTATATAATTCCATCTTTCGTTTCATTGTAGGAATGCGAACCTGTACCAGTAATGGAATAATTCCCATTAGAGCCTGAACATTGTATAGTAACAGGATTAAAATCGGTAGAATAATTACCTGATACACTCACTCTGGCATGGGTGAATGATGCTGGAAGCACGTAGGCTTTTGGTAATATTGAAATGTCTTCTGGAGGATCTGCTTGGTATTCCAAGCCAAGGGTCTTCATATAGGGAAAGATAGGATACACTCCCACAGGTACATTGTCGAAGGTGATGGTACTGACCTTCTCCTTGCTTGAAAAGAAGTGTGGCAATGTTTCATATTGACGATCGGAATATGAATTTGTGTAATCAAATATTAGTGCACCAATATAGGTAGGCAGGAAGGTGAAGCCCTCTGTTGTCAAGTTAGCCGTAACGGTACCGCCTGAGACGGAATTTTGCCAGTCTGTGGTAGAACACTCTATTTTAGTAAGCTTTGGAACTGCTCTGAATTCCGCCGTGCCAAGGGATATGTTCGCATCGAAGAGCCTGTGGTTTTCTTTGTCCTTGAAGAGATAGCCCAGTGTGGCGTTAACTTCCATATCCGCAGAAAGGGGAGTCACCGTCAGCGACATGTCCTTGAGGATAGTGCTCGACGCTGAGCGAATAAAGTCGGTACTGAGCTTTATCTGGCCTTCAACCTTGGGACCAATGAAAAAGTCAACACCAAGGCGACAGAAGAGCAAATCCTCAAACCAAGAACACGTCTCGATGTTGGCACTGAGTTTAAGTGCCGTCTGGAGGAATCCCTTGAGAGTGATATCGGCCTCGGCAGTGTTAATGACATCGGGAGTCGCTTCCTGATTAGAGGCGTTTCTTGTCATATAGTACTGCAAGGGCAGAGGAGCGGCAGTGTCAATGACATAAACCTGCTTGACACCAAAGCCCATCGATGGGAAGGTGAGTGTTGCAGACAACTCTCCGCCGCCACGAATCACAAGTGAGGGAACGGGCAATGTCTGGAATATAGGACATGCTGCGGGGAACGGAATGGATTTCAGGAACTTGGGCACTCCATCTACTTCCACTTCGAAATCCTTCGATGAGCTGATGCCCACTTTTGGCGTGAGCTTGAAATCGGAGGGCTGTTCCAACTTGATATAGACGCGACGCCACCCCATGTTATAGGTGGCTTTCAGACCAACGGTCAGTCCAAGATCGGCTCCAAGGTTGATCTTTACGCCAGACTTGGGCTCCCACTCACGAGAGATGTTTTTGCTGAAACTAATCAGATTCAGTAATCCCGTTTCTCCGCTGCCACGTGTGGCACTGGGCATCCCGTCCTCGTCGCAACCTGCTATGCGACGACGCGTCTTACCTTTATCATCCACATATACCAACTCTGTGGAAATGAACTGTTCGAACACATCACTAAAACTGTCCAGTGGGTTTAGGAGCACTTGATAGATGTCATAGTAGCCGTCACTCTGATCCTCGACCTCATAGATTTTACCGCTAAGGCCACCTGCGCCATAGACCTCCTCATCGAAGCCTGCAACGACGTCGTCCACTGCAGGAACATAATGATGACTGCCTTTAGGGAATGTGAATATCAGGACCCAGCGGTCATCGACAGTGACATTGGGCGTAATACCCATTTTGTCGAGATTCCTGAATCGCGGACTGAAACGGATCTCCGGTTGCTGGAAGCCGATGCTGTCGATGGCGACAAGGGGAATGCGGTAGAGGGAGTCTTCCGTCTCCACCTCCTGGATCACATAGTCGTCGTGCTCCACACCGTCGAAGTCGGTCTTCGACAGATTCATGCGTTTCACCTCATCATAGAAGAATCCGTTGAAGTCTCCGTCGTTGCGGTAGATGTAGAATGCCTCCTGTGCCATCAGGCTCTGGCCTGCCGACAGCAGGAGCATCACGGCCATCAGACCCCTGAATATATGCTGTCTTTTCATCGCTTCTCGAATTTATATTGTGAATCACCGATCTTTACGTAATATGTTCCCGCAGGCTGGCCAACCAAAGATACTTCTGTGGAAGTGTCGCCAGAGGTCTTCTGGGAAGAGAGCTGCCTGCCGTCGGCGGTGTAAAGTTCCACGACCGTCCCCTTGGGCAGGCCTTCGAAAGACATCGCGTCCTTACCCTGACGATAGACGGTCTCGCCGGCACGGACCTTGGCCTTGCCGATCTCGTCGTAGGCTCCTTCAAAAGTATAGCGTA
>JAEEGI010010129.1_pt1 | contig 20482 bp, 19 predicted proteins | sample 8958751 | NCBI WGS metagenome assembly JAEEGI01 (sample SAMN16246545, study PRJNA631951) | gut metagenome | biome: gut microbiome; feature: rumen; material: KS-attached | host: Bos | place: Iran: Karaj | collected 2018-10 | reverse complement strand
TTGAAAGCGCCGTATACCGAACGGTAAGTGCGGTGCTGTGAGAGGACGGGAGCTAATCACCAATGCCATTAAATTAAGGATTTTTGAGTCTGATTTACCTCCTGAAATCCGAAATGTGCATTGCTGTCTTTGTTGCACGGAGTACAAAAATCGGAACCGTCAATGGCGAAGACTCTTAAGTTCTTAAGGTTCTTAAAGGACTGGAACATATCATTAAAAGCGAAGAGCAAGTCTTTAAGTGCCTCCGGCTTTAGATTGGCTTTCTGCTGAACAAAAGCAGAGGCTGTCATTCGTTCTTCTTTGACGGGGAAACTGTTGAAAATCTCAGAATTAAGAGTGTTCCCTTCCATATTAAGAATGAATTTAATAAGCATATCTATCGGAAGTTTGCGATTTCGGGAGAAATCACATGAAGGGTGCACTGAATAATTTTGAGAACAACAAAAAGTGATGTCAATCGCATCACTCAATAAATTCTTAATATCATTTGTCTAATAAATGCTTTTAGTCGTAATGTTTATCCACCTCAACCGATAAAGTATCGTGAATGTGGTAGTTAAACATAAACGAGGACTAATTGTCCCCGTTCTACGCCAATATATGAGTTGCAACCTACGGGCGGTGGTCTTAAAATTACCACTTACCAAGTTAAGGCGCTTTCCGTAGGATTTACCCTCAACTCAATTGTATTATAACAATATTGTGCCAAAAGTCAATAGCTTTTATACGAAATAATTAAAATCTTCGGGATTAGGAATATAGCGGTTTTCTAATGGAAACTCAAAAACACATTTTATTCTTCCTAAACGTTTAAGTTCTTTAATATCTTCGCTAAATTCACCATTAAAAAGGGACCCATAAAAAATATTTGAAAACACATCAGTTATCTGAATTAGTCTATTTGCCTTTGAATCAAAATATTCAGCGACAAAAGTCCCCTTATAATTGATCTCACCCACTAATTCAGTATTTATATATTCATCTAACTGCATTTTTGAATCTGTTTTCAAATTCCTGTTATCTAAATTTAATCGGCAATCTTCATTAGGCATAAATCCCTTACGAATAAAATAGCACAACGCTGTCTTAAGAGGATAATTGAATGCACGTTCCTTGTTTTTACAAAATGTATCAGTGAGCCTGTTGTTGATCAATTTTATATAATAAATTTCATAACTCGCACTATTTTTGAAAAAGTCAATAAAATCATGCCTCAACTGATCATCAAAATAAAAGCCCTTTAATTCAAGTAGTTTATCTCCAATAAACATTTTATTATCAACATCTAACTCTTTTAGCCTATTCTTGTATTTGTTGCAAAATTTTTGATATTTACCCTTTAATGTACCTTTACCTAAAACTCGTACTAAAGTAATCACGAAGTAGGGGTGATGCTCATTATGATTATTTACAGAGCCTGATTCGTCAATACATATCAACATTTTTTAAAGTATCTCCTTACGTAAGCGCTAACAGAGGTATTCTAACATAATAAAGTGCCTATGTCTATTTTCTCATTAAAAAAAGACCCATACTTGTTTCTGGGAAAAGTAGGGGCCCTCATATTATTTAAAATTCCCTTAACCTAATGACATTGTGTGTGAACTGTAACCAAGCATTTCATGCGCTTTCGACCATGCCAAAACAAACTTGATTATTACTTCCCGTTGCTATATAATCAGTTAAATACTATGGAATTGTAGTAATTGAATGAGATCGCTATTAAATAACTCAGATTTTGTAGTTAAAACGGTGTCCTATTCTTGAAAAAAAAAAATAGAGATTAGCACTCAAATATAATCATGTAACATTCAATAGGCGTTGTATGGCAGATGTCAATACAGAAATTAAACTATTGATCAACTTTGAGATTTTTTCATCCAGCCAAGTTTTTCAATCATCAGATATAAATTCGTACGTGTGAATAGAATGAAAAGAGAGAAATTGTTCAATTCAACAAGGCGAACGCTTTGCTAATAGAAGGTTTCTATTATTAATGATTATTCTTCAGTATGCATAGTTATGGTCGGACACAAAAAATATGGAGGTTAAGAAGCAGTATAGCTTAAAGTTTATCTGCGGCGCTAGTTTTCATGGAGAGAACGTCAAGTAGGATATAAGGCTAGGGAGGAAGTTCTCAGGTGAGTATAGAGAGTTTCTAATTGTGTAAAGGAAGAATGACGTGAATAACAATAACGAGAATAACAATAACGAGAATAACAATAACGAGAATAACAATAACGGAAATGTATATTGGATAACAGGCTTATCCGGTGCGGGCAAAACAACCATCGGAATAAAACTGTATAACTATCTTAAATCGAAGAAGGATAATGTTATCCGTTTAGACGGAGACATCATGAGAGAGGTATTCCAAAATAAAGATTATTCCGCTGAAGGAAGGAAAGCTTTGGGATACCAGTATGCCCGTCTTTGCAGAATGCTCTCTTCACAGGGAATCGATGTTGTAATATGCTGCATTGTAATGTTCGATGAAGTGCGTGAGTGGAATAGGGAGAACATACCAAATTATCACGAAATCTTTCTTGACGTAACAATGGACGAGCTTATAAAACGTAACCAGAAAGGTATTTATACCAACGCAATGAACGATAAGACTCAGAGTGTCTATGGAATAAGTATCAATGCAGAGCTACCAACGACTCCCGATTTAGTTATAAAAAACTATGGGAGTATCTCGGCTGATAATGCTTTTGATATAATAGTGGAGGCTTTCGAACTGTAAATGAACGAGAAGACGGTATATGCATGCTTTTGCACAGATATAATACATGAGGGCCATCTGAACATCATTCGTGAAGCAAATAAGCTTGGAAAGCTCACAATAGGAGTGCTGTGTGATGCCGAAATGGTTAGGTACACACGTTATTTGACCAAGAATACTGAAGAGCGGGTAAGGATGGTTGAGCATCTGGACGGAGTTGAAAATGTAATCGTTCAGAATTCGCTTTTATATGATGATGTGATTTCTTCATTAAAACCAGATTACGTTATTCACGGTAGTAACTGGCAGATAGGTCCGATGTCGAAGATACGAGACCATCTGATAAAACTGCTTGATATATATGGCGGTGAACTAATAGAAATCCCTTATACACATAATCCGTCTGTTCAAAAAATTGACAAGAGAATGAAGGAAGTAATGGCGATGCCGGAGTTTAGACGGCATCAACTTAGAAGAATTCTTAATATCGTTCCTATTGTCAAAACCATAGAAGTGCATAGCGGACTGACTGGTCTAATTGCTGAGAAAACAATAGTTTCTACTGATACTGGCATTGATCAGTTCGATGCAATGTGGATATCGTCTTTATGTGACAGTACTGAGAAAGGCAAACCAGATATTGAGCTTGTTGATATGACTAGTCGTTTTCGTACTATCAATGATGTAATGGAAGTGACAACAAAGCCTATTATTTTTGATGGAGATACAGGTGGCCTTACTGAGCACTTTGTTTACAATGTAAGAAGCCTTGAGCGCATGGGAGTTAGTGCGGTAATCATTGAAGATAAGATAGGATTGAAGAAGAATAGTCTGTTCGGTACTGAGGTAGACCAGACACAGGATAGCATCGAGCATTTCTGTGAGAAGATTACAGCAGGCAAAGAAGCTCAACTGTCTGATGATTTTATGATTATTGCAAGGATTGAAAGCCTAATTTTGGAAGCAGGTATGGATGATGCTATAGCAAGGGCAGAAGCATATGTTACTGCAGGGGCTGATGGTATCATGATCCACAGTAGGAAGAAAGAGCCTGCCGAAATACTCGAATTCTGCGATAAGTTCAGAAAACTTGACAAGAAGACACCTATTGTTGTAGTGCCGACCAGTTTCAATACCGTCACAGAGGATGAGTTAGCTTTGCATGGCGTGAACATTGTGATATATGCCAATCAATTGCTTAGAGCGGCATATCCGGCGATGCAGTCGGTAGCGGAAAGCATTTTAGTTAACCACAGGGCTAAAGAGGCAGATGACAGCTTGATGCCAATAAAGCAGATCATTACATTGATTGATGAGATATAAGAATCGAGAGAGTCGAGGAAATCAGGTCGGAATTAAAAGGAGATACCTAAAATGAGTGAAACGGGAAACAAGGTTTATGATTATGACAAAATGGGGAAGGATGTGGACCTTGCAGAGCGTGTCAGGCTAAAAAAGGCAAATAGAGATAATCTCTATTCTTTAGAACCGCCATTTCCAAGATCGAATTTCCTGATCGAGTTATCTAACGCATGTAATCATGCCTGCATATTCTGTACGCATCAAAAAATGCGTAGAAAGATAGGGCGTATCAACAGAGATCTGTGTTATGACATTCTTCAGCAGGCATACGATCTGGGAACTAGAGAGGTCGGGTTTTATGCAACAGGTGAGCCATTTATCATCACGGATCTTCATGAGTATATAAAAAAAGCGAAAGAAATCGGATATACATATGTGTACTTGACATCTAATGGTGCTTTAGCTACACCGGATCGAATCAGACAGGTTATAGATGCGGGGCTTGATAGCATCAAGTTTTCCATAAATGCGCCGCAGAGGAAACTTTATAAGTTTATCCATGGTCATGACGACTTTGACACCGTGATGAATAATTTAAAGTATCTGAATAGCTATCGCAAGGAATCCGGGAAGAATTATAAGATTTATGTTACTGGAATACTTACAAAGTTCACAGAAAACCTACAACACAAGTATCACGAAGTATTTGCTGACCTTTGCGATCAGGTAGTATTTAAATATGTTTATAATCAAGGCGGTTATATGCCGGAGATTGATTCGTTGCTACGCTGCAATTGCGATAAAGAAACATATAGGCGTTGTAACCTCCCGTTCGATGCAATATCAGTGACATATGAGGGATATCTTTCCATAGAGAATGCAGACTATGAAAATATGCTGGTTGTGGCAGATCTTAACAAAGTTTCTCTAAAAGAAGGTTGGTATGGGGAAAAAATGAAGGAGATGCGTCGAAAGTTTATGGAGGATAATCTGGGAGGAACGCTTTGTGACGGATGTGTACATCATGAGTGCAGACCTGCAACTGCAATAACTCCTGAGTGTTCAGATGTGGAGGGAGAATATAACTTCTTTGACGAACCGGTTAGAAAAAGGATTGAGGATACTGAACTTACAGTTTATGTTCCTATGGCTGCTGATATTATTCATCCGGGGCATATGAACATCATCAAAACTGCCGCAGGATATGGGAAAGTTATTGTAGGACTGTTCACTGATGATGCAATCGCCTCGTATAAGCGTGTTCCATATATGTCTTATGAGCAACGCGAACAAGTTATTGAGAATATAAAGGGTGTATGGAAAGTAGTGCCACAGTTGACCAAGGACTATGAATCAAACTTAAGAGAGTATAAACCGGATTTTATGGTTCATGGAACAGACTGGCGAGAAGGACCACTTGCTGAAGTAAGGCAGAAAGCAATTGATACAATGGCAGAATGGGGCGGTCAGGTAATAGAGCCTGAGTACACGAAAGGTATATCATCAACAGAAATCCAGAAGAAGATTGCGGAGAGAGCTAAAGAGAGTGAAAAGGTAGCGAGGACATGAAAGTAGAAGACTTTGTAAAGATTATAGATTCTGACTTTTATATAGGGGTGCCGGACAGCCAATTAAGATCGCTCTGTGATTATCTCTATAACGCTTATGGCATTGATGGAAAGCATCATATTATTGCAGCAAATGAAGGAAATGCAGTAGGTATTGCAGCAGGATATCATCTTGCAACCGGGAAGATTCCTGTTGTGTATATGCAGAATAGTGGTGAAGGCAATGCTATCAATCCAATGGCAAGCCTTCTAAATGAGAAAGTTTACGGTATTCCGGTTGTGTTCGTCGTAGGTTGGCGTGGAGAACCTGGTGTGCATGATGAACCACAACACATTTATCAAGGACAGATAACCACAAAACTTCTTGATCTTATGGGTGTAGAATGGATGGCGGTAGGATCTGATACGACTGAAGACGAGGTGTCAGAGCGTATGCAAGATTATAGAAAGAAGCTGAATGATGGACACAGTGTAGCTTTTGTAATTCGCAAGGGTGCTTTGGTATATGATCAGAAGGTTAAGTACGCAGGCTGTGATGGAATTAGTCGTGAAGAGGCAATTGAACATATTGTTGAGGTAGCTGGTGATGATTTAATTGTTTGTACGACTGGAAAAGCGAGTCGTGAACTGTTTGAAATCCGTGAAAGAAGACATGAAGGACATGAGAGGGATTTCCTTACAGTAGGATCCATGGGACATGCAAGTTCTATAGCATTGGGTATAGCATTGAATACGGATAAGAGAGTGTGGTGTATTGATGGTGATGGTGCGCTTCTTATGCATATGGGGGCTATGGGAACAATTGGTAGTTTGAAACCGCAGAATTTTGTTCATGTCGTTTTAAATAATGGTTCTCATGAATCTGTCGGTGGGATGCCGACAGTGGCTAAAGGTATTAAAGCTGGAAGGTTGGGAAGTATAGCTGAGGCGTTAGGGTATGAGGATGTTTTTTGGGTGAAGACACTCGAGAGATTGGATATAAGACTGAAAGAAGTAAATAAGAAGAGAGAATTAAGTTATATTGAGATTGAGTGTAAATCCGAATCAAGGAAAAATCTGGGACGTCCTACGATTAGCGCTATAAACAACAAAATGAACTTTATGAATAATCTTTCGTAATGCTTTAGGAACCGAAACAAGAAGGGTATTCATGTAAATCCAATACAATAAAAGATAAGGAGTAAAACAATGATTATACGTGCAAAGACTAAATATTTGTTTGAAGGACGTACGCTATCGGAAATAAAGAATAATAATAGTAAATTGAATTTAAGTGAAATTGATAATAATAAGATAGTTTTAAATTCCTACCCAAGAAGACTGGTTTTGGAATTGACTAATGCTTGCAATCTTAATTGTGTTATGTGTGGCAGAAATGTTGCAGAGTTTAAGCCGATGTTTTTTGATATGGAGACGTTTCGCAGTCTAGAGCCGGTGATGGATAAAGTTGAAGAAGTTACGTTGATGGGATGGGGAGAGCCAACTATACATCCGAATTTCATTGAAATGTTAGAGACTATAAATAAACATGGGGCAAGAATATACTTTTGCTCAAACGGAATGAATTTAAAGAAGATTAGAAAAGCAATCTTTGATAATCATGTAGATGTATTTGCTGTATCACTAGACGGAGCTACCGACGAGACAAACAGTAGGATAAGAAGAGGATCAAAGATTAATCAGATCACAGATGATTTAAGAAGCATTGTAAAAGAGAAAAAGGAAAGAGGGCTTAAATACCCATGGATTAATTTTGTGTTTTGTGCAATGAATTCTAATATCCATGAACTTCCAATGCTAGTTGAACTTGCCGATGAAATTGGGATAGAAGAAGTCAAAGTGGTATATTTGACGGTATTTGATAAATCTCTTGAGAATGAAACCCTTTGGGGAAAAAATGATATGATTCGAGAGTATTTTCAAAAGGCAGTGGAGATAGCAGAGAAAAAAGGTATTATAATGAAACTACCTTATATTCCCGGCGAAGATATTGCAGAAGATAAATTTCACAAAGATTGTTATGACCCTTGGCGAGATTTCTTTTTAGGGTCGGATGGGTATGTCAGACCATGTATGTCTACGCCTGTAAAGTTATTTAAATATGATCCCAATAAGGATTTTATGGAAATGTGGAATGATAAGGAATATCAAAGGTATAGAAGATATGTAAACGATCAAAATAACATGGATGAGCCTTGTAGATTATGCTATCAGTCATCTTTCTGCAATTGGAACAGGGAATCATCGTTTATTAGGTATGGGAGCGCATTTTCTCCTGAGTGGAAGGAATAAAAAAATGAAAGTTGTTATTTTAGCGGGGGGACTAGGGACACGAATTAGCGAAGAATCACAGATTCGACCAAAGCCTATGGTTGAAATCGGCGGAAAACCTATTTTGTGGCATATCATGAAATACTATTCCTTTTATGGATACAATGAATTTATTGTTTGCTGTGGGTATAAAGGGAATATGATTAAGGATTATTTTACAAATTATTATGTACGGTCTGCTGATGTGACATTTGATTTTGCATCACAAAATAGAGTAACAATTCATAACAGCATTGTGGAGCCATGGAAAGTAACATTGGCAGATACTGGTGAAGCAAATATGACGGGTTCCAGAATCAAGCAGATTCAAAAATATATTCCAGAAGGTGAGCGTTTTTTCCTCACTTATGGTGATGGTGTTTCAGACGTTAATATTAATGATTTGGTAAAGTATCATAATGATAATAACAAAATGATGACGGTCACAGCAGTTCAACCGGGGAGCCGGTTTGGAATCATGAATTTTGGGGATAATCATATTGTGAAGAGTTTCGAAGAAAAGCCGAAGGAGGACGGTAATTGGATTAGTGGGGGATTCTTTGTTCTGGATTATTCTGTTTTTAACTACCTATCCGAAAAGGTTGATTTTGTATTCGAAGAGGATGCTATGCCTAAAATAGCGGCAGATGGGGAAATGGTTGCATACTTACATCGAGGTTTTTGGCAACCAATGGATACGCTGCGAGACCGTAATCTTTTAGAAGAACTTTGGAAGAGTGGAAAAGCGCCATGGAAAAAATGGGATTAGACAAATGAAAAAATTCTTTGATGGTAAAAGAGTACTCATAACGGGGCATACTGGGTTTAAAGGAACTTGGTTGGTGGCACTTCTTAAATATCTTGGTTCTGACATTAGTGGGTTTTCATTGCCAAATAGCAAGACGAGGTTTTATGAAAGTGTTCAAAGCCATATAAGAGATTACTATGGAGATATTAGAGATAAAAAAGAGCTAACTAAAATAGTGAAAATGGAAAAGCCGGAAATAATCATTCATCTTGCTTCTCACTCTACCGTAAATCAAGGGAAGGATTTGACGCATTATATCTTTGAAACTAATGCAATGGGTGTTGTAAACTTGTTCGAAGCAGTCAGAGAGGTGCCTTCGGTCCGCACTGTGTTGATTGTTACAAGTGATAAGTGCTATAGAAACTTGGAGATGGATAGAGGATACACGGAGGATTATGGCTTTGGAGCGCAGGATCCCTATTCTGCAAGTAAGGCGATACAGGAACTAATAACAGAATGCTATAGAAATTTGATTTGTAGAGATGAAGGTAGGGATGTGAAAATCGCTTCAGCAAGGGCAAGTAATGTGATTGGTGGGGGCGATTTCAATCGATCAAGATTATTTCCATATTTAATTGATTGCGGTTTGAAGAATAAAACTGCAATTATCAGAAATCCAAACGCAATAAGGCCGTGGCAAAGTGTTATAGATGTATTGTCAGGATACCTTAAATTAGTGATGAAAGCATCAGAAGGGGAATACTTAAATAGATATTGCTCTGCATTCAATTTTGGACCAGAGCCTAATTCATTTGTGTCAGTACGTGAAATTGTAGAGATGATACAAGAGGAGTTCCCTGACTTGAGTTATCAGATTTCTGGAGAAAACTCTGTGACAGAGACAAAAGTGCTTAAACTTGACAGTTCAAAAGCAAAAAAATTGTTGGATTGGCAGCCAAAGTTTTCCCTAAATGACACCATATCCATGACATGTGAGTTTGAAAAGCAGTTTAATAGTGGGTGTTCCGCTAAAGATATATGCAAACGATACATCACTAATTATTTTGAGAGGTAATATGGGAAAGTTTAACGAAAGTAAAACAAGGGAATTTGCAAGACGGGCGAGGATAGAGGTTGCTAAAGTCTTAAATAGAACAAAGGACTCACATATAGGAGGCGGATATTCGTCAATGGATATTCTTGCTGTTATGTACACGTCTATTATTGATAAAGAGTTCTTAGATGATCCGAATAGAAATGTTTTTTTATTAAGCAAAGGACATATTGCAGCAAGCTATTATACAGTACTTGCACTGGCAGGTATCATTCCAGAAGAAGATTTAAACAAACATATTGCAGACGGCGAGTTCTATGCAGGACATACTCGAAAGTATCGAACGAATGGAGTCAGAGGTGTTGAAATGTCAGCAGGGTCTCTTGGACATGGTGCTAATATTGGCTTGGGTATGGCTTATGCTAAAAGACTGCAGCATTTAGATGGAACTGTCTACGTACTTCTAGGCGATGGGGAATGTAACGAAGGGTCTGTTTGGGAAGCGGCTATGTTTGCTTCAAAATTAAAGCTTGGGAATTTGATTTTTATAATTGATCGAAATAGGCTTCAGTCATATGGAAGCGATGTGGAAGTGTGTGATATGGGGGACATGGGATCAAAATTCAAAGCCTTTGGATGTAATGTGATTGAAATAGATGGACATGATTATAAGCAAATATATCGTGCATTATCTACGGGTTCTGGTAGGAATCAATCGTCTCCCACAGTAGTAATCGCAAATACTATAAAAGGATGCGGTTGCTCGTTTATGGAAAACAGACTGGAATGGCATTTTAAGTCGCCCAATGATGATCAACTGATACTCCTTATGAAGGAATTGGAAGAAATATGAGAAAAACATTTGTAAATGTACTAACTGAGTTATCCAGAGTAGACGATAAGGTAATGTGTGTTATCGGAGACACTGGATTTTCGGTTTTCGAGGATTATGAAAAGGAATTTAATGGTCGCTTTATAAATGTTGGGATAGCTGAACAAAACTTTATTAGTTTTGGAGCAGGACTTGCGGCTATGGGAATGAAGCCTTTTTTATACAATGTTGTTAGTTTTATGTGGTATCGCGCCTTTGAACAAATAGAATTAGATATTTGTTATCAGGAAAATCCAGTAGTTTTAGTTGGTGTAGGTGGAGGCCATGCGTATGGTCCAGCAGGACCTACACACCACGGCTATTTTGATTTGGCACTATCTACACAGTTGCCAAATATGAAGGTATATTGTCCGGCTGATCCTGTTGAAATGAAGGCAGTGATGTATGAAGCATACAGGGATAACGGGCCATCGTATATAAGAATAGGGAGAAGCGTGGATCCGGTTATACACGATAAGCCTATAGAGTATATTACGGGAAAACCGATAATAGTCAGATATGGTGTTGATACTGTAATTATTGCGACAGGAACAATGGTAAAGGATGCTATTAAAGCACATGAAATTCTGAAGGAGTATGGAATCTCTTGTGCAGTCTATAGTTTGCCATCTATTAAACCTATTGAGGAAGAGTGGGTAATGAATCTTTGTGAAGAGTATTCCTGTATTTTTACGTTAGAGGAACATAGTGAAAGAGGTGGATTGGGGGACGCAATTTTAAATATACTCTATAGGAACGGGGAGACATCGAGGCTTCATAAATTTGGATTTCCGGATACATTCGCGCCAGTAACAGGAAGTAGAGATTATCTTAATAGCATATATGGAATTGACGCAAATAGTGTTGCTAAAAGAATAAAAGAGAAACTGTGATGGTAAGTGAGGAAGAAACCATACACAGACAAATCCTAATGGTCAAGGCAAAAGGAGAATATTCGATTGGCAGATATGAAGAGAGACTATCTTTGAATTAAACAGCGTATTCAAAGCGGTATGTAAACAGCAAATGATTTTTGACAGAGTGAGGAATAAATGAGCGTAATAACAGAAATATTTGAAGAATTTCATAAAGTAAGAAATACAATTGAGGTTCCCATTGATGTAATGCAACAAGAACTGGAAAAGTATAAGGGGAAGGTATGTCTCTACGGTGCCGGAAGTGCCGGGATTGCTTTTTTGTATTATTTAAGAAGAATTGATGTTGAGCCGTGTTGTTTCATTGATGGAAATCCCAAACGGTGTGGTGAATACTGTGAGGGTATAAAAATTGTTGGTGCTAAAGAAGCTTACGAAAGCATAGGTGGCGAAGCACTTGTTATAGTAACAATCAATACAGATGGGAAAAGATATTGTAAAAGCTTTTCGGAAGAACTTAGGAGGGGCGGACATACTGCGGTTCATAAATCTCTTAGGGATGTAGGATTTGAGAATGTTATTGATTATACATATTTCAGGCGTTGCCACGAATTATTTCAGGGGGATCCGTATAACTTACCGTCATGCTCAGATGTGAATATTATGGAGCAAAACCAGAATAAGATTGAGAAAGTATACGGATACTTGGCAGATGACCTATCAAGAGAAGTATATGAAAAAATACTTTACTTCAGATTGATTGATGATTCGATTGCTGTTCCGACGATATCGCAAAATGAACAATATTTTGAAAGGGATATATATAAGCCCTCGAAAGAGGAAGTATTTGTGGACTGCGGAGCATTTAATGGTATTAGTCTACAGACATTTCTGAAAAAAAATAAAGGCGTTTTTAGTTATTATTATGGATTTGAACCAGATAAGACTAATTTTGTAGAACTAAAAAGTTATGTGGATGGATTACCATTAGATATAAGGAATAAGATTAGTATCTATAATAAAGCGGTATATGATTCAGAAGGTGGAGTAAATCTTTATGAACTTCAGGGTCCGGGAAGCTTTGTGGCTGATATAGGGAAGACAAAGGCAGAGACTGTAACTATAGATAAGGTGATAGGAGGTAGTAAGGTTTCGCTTATCAAGATGAATATTGAAGGATCTGAACTAAAAGCTCTGGACGGTGCAAGGGGTTCAATTATAAATGATAAGCCCAAGTTGGCTATAGCAGGATATCATAAAACATGGGATTTATGGGAAATACCTCTTAAAATATTAAGAATAAGAGGAGACTATAGATTTTATTTAAGATCATATATGAATCACATATCTTTTGTATATTATGGAGTATGACTTATGAGATATATTTCATGGAATGGATTAGGGAGAATATCTCAAATAGGCTTAGGAACAGCAAGATTTGGCACTGTTATTGATGAGGATTTATCCTTTGAACTGATGGATTATTATTTCGAGCATGGCGGTAATATAATTGATACTGCGCGGAATTATTATGAGTGGACGGAAAATGGAAGAGGGAAAAGCGAAAAGACAGTCGGAAAATGGGTTTCAGATCGGAATGTAAGAAATAGTATATTGATAAGTACAAAGGGCGGCGTGCGAAATGAAAAATCGGTTTTTATTTCGGATTTGTCCAAAGCTAATTTGCTAAATGAGGCGATGGAGAGCATGGATTCTCTTTGTACGGATTATATAGATACTTATTTCTTACATAGAGATGAACCAACAAGGGAAGTTTCGGAGATTATGTATACGCTTGCAGAGGTTAAAGACGTTACAAAATGCAAGTTACTTGGAGTTTCAAATTGGAGAATTGAAAGAATAATTGAAGCAAACGAATACGCAAATGAGCATGGATTACCGAGAATAGAAACAATTCAAACATGGTGGTCGATTGCTGATCCTATATATGAGATGTGGAAAGATCCAACAGTAACATGGATGGATGAAGATACATATCAATATGTTAATGCTAAAGGTTTGTTAACATTTGCATATACATCACAGGCAAAAGGCTTTTTTCAAAAAGCAATAAAAGAAGGTTATGATAATATACCTGAATTGTTAAAGGAACGTATTGTGTCAGGCGAGAATCTGAGAAGACTAAAAAAAATAGAGGGATACTGTAAAGAACACAAAGTTGATCCTACATCTGTGGTTAATGGATATATTACGCAGAATCGCATACCAGCTGTGGCTTTAATCAGTTGTTCTTCGATAGCTCATCTAAAAGAGATTATTGATTCTACTGACGACTGTGTTGATCCATTGTGGCTTAGTCAGTTTGATCCTATTGAAAGCGTATAATAATGATGGAATATATAATATATGGTGCAGGATATTACGGTTTACACTTTTGTGATTTGTTGATAAAAAATGGAATAAAGGCGACAGCTATTTTGGATAAAGACAAATCCCTATGGGGGAAAAGATGGAAGGGCGTACCCATTAAGAGTCCAAAAACAGAAGAGGGAAAGCAAATGAAGGTGATTATATGTAACGCGGACATCAAAATATGCGATGCTATAAGAACCGAATTATTAAAAGATGGATTTGCAGAAGTCGAGAGTGTTTATCAATTTGCTCAACACGAGAAGAACATTGGAATATTTAAATCACAAAGAATAATTATTTGTGTTGATGAAAAAGAGCTTGAAGAAAACATAGATCATATAGAGGAAGTCCGTAATCTGCTTCAAGATGAGGAATCAAAGAGAACATATATACAAATAATAGAATCCTTAAAAAGTAAGTCATTTGATGGAATTAGCAACAGACCATTATGCGATCAATATTTTCCGGAAGATCTATGTATGCATAAAAATGATGAGGTTTTTATTGACATAGGTGGAGGACCAGATGGAGATGTATTGAAAGAATATCTTAAGCGATATGGTGATAATTTTGCGCATTATTATCTCTATGATTGTTGTGACTATATCAACAAATTATATCATTACAGATCAGAAAAAATCACGATTGAGAGAAAGGCGATTGGTGATATTGATAGCGAGGTATATGTGGAGGACTTCATGGGAAAGAATGCACTGATTAGCAGTGATGGGAATCAAGCTGTGAATATGTTTCGTTTGGATGACCTGGACTACATGGAAAAGGTTAGTTTTTTGAAGATTGATGTTGAGGGAGATGAATGTAAAGTAATAGATGGGGCATGGAATATGATAAAAAAGAGCAGACCAACGATTGCAATAGCTCTATACCATAGATTGAAAGACTTTTGGGACATACCAATATATTTAAATAGCAGGTTATCGGGGTATAGTTTTTTCTTGAGAAGCTATATGGGAGTTAGTGAAACAATTTTATATTGTATTCCCAACAATAAGCAAAATATGAAGAGAAGGGATGTTCAAGTTTATGCATAAAAAAATAGCATTAGCAGGACCATACATTACAAAAAAAGAAGAGGATTATGTCCTTGATGCAGTCAAGAATGGTTGGTATGAAACATACGATATGCATATCCGCAGACTAGAAAAAAAGTTTGCTGAATTAGTTGGTTCAAGGTTTGCAATAGCAACTTTTTGTGGCACACATGCACTTCATCTTGCTGTGATAGCCCTAGGTTTGAAACCCGGAGACGAGGTCATTTGTGCGGATCAGAGTTATATAGCTACTGCTCAGGCAATTTCATATGTTGGAGCGGTTCCGGTATTTGTAGATATAAAGCCAGACACGCTTTGCCTAGACCCTAAAAAAATTGAAGAGGCAATTACAGATAGAACTAAAGCTATTATGGTTGTTCATCTGGCTGGATTTGCTTCAGATATGGATAGAATAGTAGAAATAGCCAGAGCTAATAATTTAAGAATTATAGAAGATGCCTGTCAGGCGGTCGGTGTAAAATATAAAGGGAAGTATTGTGGAACTATAGGGGATATAGGGGCATATAGCTTTCAGGGATCAAAAATTGCGGTTGGCGGAGAAGGAGGTATGCTTGTTACCGATAATGAAGATTTTTATAACAAAGCACGTCACTATGGTACTTTTTGCAGAAATGATTCAATAGATTATTTGTGGTCTGACGACATAGGATATAATTATCGTATATCAAATGTGACAGCTGCTTTAATCTTAGCTCAGATAGAAAGAATTGATGAGTTAATACAAAGAAAAAGGGAAATCTTCGAATGGTACAGAAAATATTTAAAACCAATTTCAAAAATTAGAATGTTGTTTCACCCAGACGATACTGAGTCAAATTATGCATATGTTGTAGGTTATTTAGATGAAAAAGACACAATAGAAAGAGATTTGTTAATATCCAAGATGATAGAGAATAATATTTATCTCCGCCCTGGATATCCATCAATGAGTCTAATGCTAAATTATGAAAGGCGGTTTTCGGTTTCAAATTCAGAGCATTATCATAGGCACGGTCTGGTATTTCCAACCGCGATGAATCTTGAGGAAGATGATATAAAATATGTATGTGAAATGATGAATAAACTGCTTTGAGATATGAGTTTCTAGATTAGATATAACACAAGAATGTGTTTATTACTATGAGGAGGGTGCGGATGAATTGCAGAATATGTGGCAGCACGATTGCTGCCAAAGAAAAGTTTCCAATAAAGATTACACCAGAAAAACTGTTTTCAGCATTTATAGTTCAAGAGGTAGAAAAAAGAGATTTTTATTACTGCTCAAAGTGCAAACATGGACAGATCGAATCCATATTTGATGAAGCATACTTTGATAGTTATAGCTTACGGGAAGTAGTTGATGTAGAAAAAGATGAGGAAGATCTGTTTAAAAATTCAGTTTCTTCGAAAAAATTGGGGGGGGGTACTGGTGGTCGCTATGATATGATTTTAAGGAGAATAAAGGAAATACGTCCTACTGCAAATAAATTCTTAGATATAGGATGTGGTGTGGGGGACCTGTTACTTGATGCCAAGAAGTTTTTTTCTTATGTAGAAGGGATAGAACCATCAAAAGCACAATGTGAAATAGGACGTAAACGCGGGCTGAATGTAAAGAACGGATATTTTGATAGTACTTTTTGTGGAAGAGAATACGATGTTGTGGTTTCCACTCAGGTATTGGGATATATTGATGATTTGACATCACACATAAAATTGCTGAAATCCGTATGTGCTGATTATGGAGTTGGATATATAGAAGTACCGAATGGAATGAAAATAGTTAGAGGGAAGATATTTTGATGTATTTGCAGAACAACTAAACTATTTCAGTGTTTATAGCCTTACAAAATTGCTGACAGATAATGGGTTTACTATTTTGAGCATTGAAGAAACTCGTAATGGAAATCATTTTAATGTCGTGTTCCAAAAGCTACCGGAAATCACAACTTTTAATATAACTATTGAGAATGACCAAGCTAACATAGAAAAAATAATGAATCATAATGCGAAAGTTGGAATATGGGGGGCGGGCATTAAAGGTAGAATCTGGCTTCAATTGAATGTTGGATTGAAGGGATTCAAAGAAAAAGTAGTAAACATATTTGACAGTGACCCTGATCTTCAAGGTTTGTATGTAGCCAACTGCAATAAAACCATTTGCGTTCCAAATGAAAAAAGTGTAAATCGGTGCGACTGTATAATAGTTACAGCGATAGAATATGAAGGCGAGATAGTAAATATGATACGAAATAACTTAGGTTTTCAAGGTGTAATCTATTCGATCAGGGATTTACAGAGACCTTTATAGATTCATTGTAAAGCAGATCAAAGATGTGACATATGGCGTATAATAATCGGGAGAAAGTATGGATAAAGTAAATGTTGCATATACGATAGATGAAGAGTACATATCTATTCTAGGAGTGGTTCTCCTTTCGTTAAGAGATAATAACGAGGATGTAGACATAGATGTATATGTTGTAATGCCTATAGATACAATTAATGATGAAAATAATAATCCTTACAGCAATTTAGAGACAGATCATTTCAAGGTTTACATTATTAGAATAGATGAAAAAAAATACTTCTCCGGTTATAAATATAAAAAAATAGCACATATTTCAAAAGCTACAATTTTTAGACTATTTATTGATAAGGTGATTCCCCATAATATTAATAGAATCATCTATATGGATGCAGACACTTTAAATGTTGGGGAAATTTCTTCGCTATATCATTACAATATGTGTGAAAAGGTTGTTGGGGCAGTCGTAGAAGTAGCTGAAGAGGATATTGTATTTATTGATTCAAATCAACGATACCTATACGGATATTATGAAAGTAAGGACGAGTTGCTTAGTAAGTATTTTAATGCTGGGGTGCTTTTGATTGACTTGCAAAAATATAGGGCAAATGAAATCGGCGATAAGTGTATTGAACTTCTTAAAAACCACGCAGAATTTGTTTGTGCTGATCAAGATGCATTGAATATTGTATTAAAGGACAATGTATGTTATTTGAATCCTAGATGGAACAGAATCTGGAGAAGGGAACTTGCTGATGGAAGCATAGGAACTGGATGCTTATCAGAAACGTTGGATGATATTAGAATAGTTCATTATTGTACTGGCTGGAAGCCTTGGCGAGACCCAGAGTATAAGTTGTCGGATTATTTTTGGAAAAAAGCATATAATAGCCCATGGTATCCTGAGTTAATTAAACGTATGAAGGCGCGTTTGGAAGAGGACTCTGATACATGGCAATACAGATTTCCCTGGGAGAAAGTGAATGCTGGAAAGAGTATTGTCATATATGGTGCAGGAAAGGTAGGGCATGCTTTCTACACTCAAATGATGCGAACTAAGTACTGTGAGGTATTGTATTTTGTTGATAGAGAAAAAACTTCTATAGAAGAAAACAAAGCAAGAGTAATTGGGTTAAGTGAGCTTGCAGATGTTTATGTTGGAGAACAAATAGTTGTTGCAATTGGTGATGCAACCATTAGAAAGAAGGCCGCAGAGGAGCTTAGTTCTACTATTAACATAAATCAGAACCTTATAATATACAATTATAAAATATGATTCGGATAGAATAATCACATTTGGGTGTATATAATGATTGATTATAATGCAAAAATAGAAGAAATAGTTAGGAAGTATGATTTAGATAGGCATTATCCAAAGTATAGGTCATGCTCTGATGCAATACAAATACTAAGACGGTACTTTCAGGCAGTAATATCAAAGGTACTTATTGTAGGAAATGACACAGTTGCATTAAAGTATGTGGAATCGTTTCTGAAACCACATGCAGAATGCGATATGTTAAGAGTTGTTAATCCACTGGATTTAAAGAATGATTTCGTTATAAATAAGTATAATAGTAGTGAGAAGATTTATTTGGTATCTTATGAATCCGCCGATGAAATCATGTCTATTATTCGAAACTCCGGAAGGGAAGTGATTTGGGTATTTGATATTTTAAGGAATAACGGAATTAATATTGAGGGGGAATTCTATCAGTTCTATGATCCAGCATTTGATAAACCCTGTTTCAATGAGAATGGAAATGATGAGGAGTATATAGATAGTGTTGAATTTATGCGATTGAGAAAAAAGTACAAGGAATCAGCTGATGCTGACGAAAAAGAAGTACTAATAGAAAAAATGTTTTTTATTGCTTTGCGCATGAGAAACTTTATTATGCTTAATGAATTATCAACAAGGATAAATGGCAGGTTAAAAGATTGTTATAGAGAGATTGAAATATTGATAGATATGCTAAAAAAGTCTATCAAGTCACGAAACATGAGAGATGTTATAATCTATTGGCTAGATGCAATCCCGGTAAATGAGGTTTGTAATATGAGTTATCTGGAATCGAGAAAAGATAACGCATATTGCTTTGATAATGCATATACAGTAATGCATTATACACAAGCAACCTTAAAAACAATATTAACTGGTAAGCGACCGGTCAAGGATGGCATGATCCTGTTAAACAAAATTGGAAAAGATCAGTCAGAAATATTAAGATATCTTGAAAAGAGAGGATATGATTTTAAGGTCATAGGGTCATATTTACAAAGATACTTGGACGATGAGTATTATACAAAATATGTAAGAGAGGCTTCAGCTTGTTCAAAAGTATTCTGGGAGGGTATGCTTTCTCTTGTTGATAGTAAAAGACCAACAGTTTTTATTTTCCATGCCGTGCCAGAGGGGCACGGCCCTTTCTTAAGCATATTAAATGATGAAGTAAGTGGAGATGAAAAGTACAAAACAAATGCAAGAAATGATTTAGATACGCAGCTATCATATTATGATTCTTTTGTCAATGAGTCGACAGCTCGTATATACATGAGTGACCATGGAAGAACCAGTCCAAAATACTATTTTCAGCCTTTTCTTATGGTGTGGAGAAAGAGATGGACTGAAAGACATATATACGACATTTTTTCATACCTTGACTTCTCTGAAATCATTAAACAAGTCGTTGAGGGAGAGGAAATCAATATAGAAAACTATAAGAGAGAATGGGCGCCTATTGAGGGATGTGATAGATATAATATTAATCATATTGAGGATATGCTATTAAGTGAATCTTTCGATGAATTCTTATATCTTGGATATATGGGGGTAATAGACAAGGAAAACATATATATAAAGTATAGGAATGGATTGGAGTTTTATTCAAGACGGGAAGATCTGCCGGATAAGGGCAGAGATGTTGATATATATACGAAGTCCAGAGATGATATATTAAAAATTAAAGAATATAGAGAAATAGTTGATTCATTTCCTTATGAATTACTTCACAAAAAAAAGTTTGAACTTTCATATGTGATAGATGAAATAGGGACAAACATAGTAGAATACAGAAAGCGTTGTAAATATGTATTTAATAAATTGTTAGAAGTAATGCCACTCGGAAAAATTGCACTTCGTACGGGAGGTGAGTCCTCATTAGTTTTTTTGGGGTGGATATCTGAAGCTAATCGAAAGAAAATCGGAGGTATTATTGATAGAGATGATAATTGTCTTTGTGCGACTTTGGAAGTTCCTATCTGGCATAGCCCAGACAATATCCCGTCAAATATAG
>JAEEGI010010146.1_pt1 | contig 20484 bp, 22 predicted proteins | sample 8958751 | NCBI WGS metagenome assembly JAEEGI01 (sample SAMN16246545, study PRJNA631951) | gut metagenome | biome: gut microbiome; feature: rumen; material: KS-attached | host: Bos | place: Iran: Karaj | collected 2018-10 | reverse complement strand
CCACAGACCATGTGGTCTTTCTTCTTATTTAAAAGGAAAATATTGTTATGGAATTTAGTGAATCTCTAAAAAAGAATAAAGACTTCACGCTCGTGTACAGAAGAGGTGTGTCAAAAGCTAATAGACAGCTTGTAATGTATATCTACCATAATAATACAGATCGAAATCGTATTGGAATTTCTGTAAGTAAAAAGGTTGGAAATTCAGTAGTTAGGCATCATTTGACGAGACTGATAAGAGAAAGTTATAGACTAAATGAAGAGATGTTCAATAGTGGTTTGGACATTGTAGTCGTTGTAAGAGAAGCCGCAGCTTCCGCTAATTTTGATGAAATACAAAAATCCTTGCTTCATCTTGCAAATCTTCACAAAGTAACTCGTAAATAATTGGAATCATCTTTTCTATCATGTTGAAGAAGTTATTTATATTTTTAATTAAGTTTTATAGAAAATATTTGTCACCAATGAAAACCACCAAATGTCCTTATTGTCCTACATGTTCTGCTTATGGACTTGAAGCAGTTGAAAAATATGGGGCTATTAAAGGCGGCGGTTTAGCTCTTTGGAGAATTATTAGATGTAATCCTTTTTCGCATGGTGGATTTGATCCGGTTCCTTAATTAACTGGAGGTTTTACGTTGAGCGATTTATTACTTACCGCTTATGGTGGTTCTATCCTTGGACCTATCGCAGTATTATTAGGATGGATTATGGATAAGATTTATGTTTTACTTGCTAGCATTGGCATTGAAAACATAGCTCTTACAATTTTTATTTTCACTTTTGTTATCTATCTTTGCATGTTCCCACTTACTTACAAGCAGCAGAAGTTTGCTGTTTTAACTCGTAAGATGCAGCCTGAAATGAAAGCTATTCAGGATAAGTATAAGGGTGCAAAAGACCAGGATAGTATGCAAAAGCAGCAGATGGAAACTCAGGCACTTTATGATAAATACGGTATTTCACCAACTGGTAGCTGTGTTTACATGTTAATCCAGATGCCTATTCTTTTTGCTCTTTATAGAGTATTCTATAATGTTCCTGCTTATATTACTTCTGTAAAAAATGTATTTACAGAGCTTGTTAACGGAATTATGGCTACAGATGGATTTGCAAAGACTATGACTAATATTGCAGATTCAGCTAATCTTAAAAATATTAACTATGATTTTACAGTTAGCGATAAGACTGTAGTTTCTAATTATTTAGTAGATGTTCTTTATAAGCTTCCTTCATCAGGTTGGGATGCACTTACAAATGCTTTTCCTGATTTAACATCATCTATTGATACTGTTGTAGCTAAGCTTGAAAAGATTAACTATTTATTTGTACTTAACATTAGTGATACTCCACTTAATCTTATTAAGTTTGGATGGGCTTCAGAAAAGAAAGATTTTCTTTTAATTTTCTGTGCTTTGCTTATTCCAGTAATATCTTATTTATCACAGATGTTAAACATTAAGCTTACTCCACAGTCTACTGAAGGACAGTCAGAGCAGATGGCAGCACAGATGAAGACAATGAATCTTATGATGCCACTTATGTCACTTTTTATCTGCTTTACAGTTCCTGTAGGTCTTGGTTTATACTGGATTGCTGGTGCTTTAGTTCGTGTAGTTCAGCAGTACTTCTTAAATAAGCATTTTGAAAAGATTGATCTTGAAAGTATCATTGAGAAGAACAAGGATAAGGCAGCTGCTAAGGCTGAAAAGCGTGGCATTCGTCAGGCTCAAATTTATGAAGCAGCTCGTATGTCTACAAAGTCTTCAAGCACTTCAATGACTGACAGGGCAAATCTTGTTAAGGATAATTCTGAAGCTTTAAAAAATGCAGAGGAATTTAGATCAAAGGCAAGTTCAAATTCTCTTGCAGCAAAGGCTAATCTTGTAAAAGAATTTAACGAAAAAAATAATAAATAAGGGGGATATAAAATGGAATTCAAAGAGTTTACAGGTAAGACTGTTGCAGATGCTCTTACTAATGCAACTGTTTCATTAGGTATTACTTCTGATCAGGTTAAATACGAAGTTCTTGAAGAAGGAAGTAATGGTTTTCTTGGAATTGGTTCTAAGGATGCAGTTATCAAAGTTGTTATTTCTTCAGAGGAAGATCCTAAAGAAGTTGCTTTAGAATTTTTAAATGGTGTTTTCGAAGCTATGCAGCTTGAAGTTAATATTTCAATGGATTATGAAGAGTCTGATAAGACACTTTCAATTGATTTAGCTGGTCCAGAGATGGGTGTTCTTATTGGTAAGCGTGGTCAGACACTTGATTCATTGCAGTATCTTACAAATCTTGCAGTTAATCGTTCATCTGAGAACTATACTAGAGTTAAGATTGATACTGAAGATTATAGACGTCGTAGAAAAGAGACACTCGAAAATCTTGCAAAGAACATGGCAAGCAAGGTTAAGAGAACAAAGAAGGCAGTTACTCTTGAGGCTATGAATCCTTACGAAAGACGTATTATTCATTCAGCACTTCAGAATGATAATAATGTTACAACTCATTCAGAGGGTGAAGAGCCATACCGCTACGTTGTTATTACTCTTAAGAAATAATTGATTTCAAGGGTTAGTCTTTATAATTAGGCTAACCCTTTGACTTTGTTTATTAATAAATTGAAGAATCCTTCTTTTATTTATTAATTGACAAATATGGAGGAGACTATGTATCAAAGTGATACAATATGCGCAATCGCTACATCATTAAATAGTTCTGGTATTGGTATAATTCGTGTCAGTGGAGAAGAATCAATTTCTATAGTTGATTCTATTTTTCGTGGAAAAAATAAATTAGCAGATTGCGACACTCATACCATTCAATATGGACATATTGTTGCTGATTCAGAAGTAGTAGATGAAGTTTTGGTAATGATAATGAAAGGACCAAGAAGCTACACTACTGAAGATACAATTGAAATTGATTGTCATGGTGGAATTTTAGTTCTTAAAAAGGTACTTAGTCTTTTAATAAATGCAGGAGCAAGAATAGCAGAGCCAGGAGAATTTACAAAAAGAGCATTTTTGAATGGACGTATAGATTTATCAGAAGCCGAATCTATCATGGATTTAATTTCTTCTAATTCAGAACTTGCTATGAAGAATTCTATAAAGCAGTTATCTGGTTCATTAAATAAAATTATTGTTGATTTAAGAGATAAGATTTTATATGAAACTGCATTTATAGAATCTGCTTTAGATGATCCAGAGCATTACGATTTAACTGGATACCCAGAGCAGTTAAGAGAAAAGGTTAATTCATTAATTACTACAGTTGATAATTTAATTAATTCTTTTAATTCAGGACATATTTTAAAAGAAGGTATTAATACACTTATTTTAGGAAAGCCTAATGCAGGTAAATCTTCTTTGCTTAATACTTTATCTAGAAGAGAGAGAGCAATTGTTACAGATATTCCTGGAACTACAAGAGATACATTAGAGGAGCAGATTACTATTAATGGAGTTTCTCTTAATATCATTGATACTGCAGGTATCAGACAAACCGATGATGTAGTTGAAAAGATTGGTGTAGATAAAGCAATCGATTCTATAGAAGATGCAGATTTAATTTTGTTTGTTTTAGATTCATCAAGACCAATGGATTCTGATGATGAATTTATTATAAATAAAATTATAGATAAAAAAGTAATTATATTACTTAATAAATCTGACCTCGATACAGTAATTAGCGAGGAAGATATATGCAATAAATATAATAAACCTGTTATTTCTTTTTCATCTGTAAGTATGGATGGCTTAGATACACTTGAGTCAAAAATTACTGATATGTTTTTTGAAGGTGAAGTTAAATCTGACGACACTTTATATATTACAAACTCACGTCAGGCTGGTTGTCTTTCAAATGCAAAGAATAGTTTATTGAATGTTATTACAAGTATAGATAATATGATGCCAGAAGATTTCTTTTCAATAGATTTAATGGATGCCTATAATTTCCTTGGTGAGATTACTGGTGAGACTATAGAAGATGATTTGGCAAATAAGATTTTTAGTACATTTTGTATGGGTAAATAATTGAGGTTAATTAAGGAGTTATTATGTCATACGTAGAAGAGTCCTATGATGTTGTTGTTATTGGAGCTGGTCATGCTGGATGTGAAGCAGCTTTAGCTTCAGCTAGAATGGGATTAAATACAATTTGTTTTACTGTTAGTATGGATTCAGTTGCATTAATGCCATGTAATCCAAATATTGGTGGAAGTTCTAAAGGACATCTTGTTAGAGAGTTAGATGCTCTTGGTGGACAGATGGGTATAAATATCGATCATACTTTCATTCAATCCAAGATGCTTAATTCATCTAAGGGTCCTGCTGTACATTCACTTAGAGCTCAGGCTGACAAAGCTGCATATTCTCTTAGAATGAGAAAAACTATGCAGGATACAGATAATCTTACTCTAAGACAGGCTGAGGTTACTGAATTAATAGTAAACAATGGAAAAGTTGAAGGTGTTAAGACTTTATCTGGTGCAACTTATCATGCTAAGGCAGTTGTTATTTGTACTGGTACTTACCTTAGAGCTAGATGTTTATACGGAGATGTTATTGAACACACTGGTCCTAATGGTTTGAAAGCAGCTAACCATTTAACTCAATCATTAACTGATAATAATGTAGAAATGAACCGCTTTAAAACTGGTACTCCGGCAAGAGTTGATAGTCGTTCAATCGATTATTCAAAGATGGAAATACAGTTAGGTGATAATCCTATTGTTCCTTTTTCATTTAGCACAAATCCAGATGATGTTCAGATTGAGCAGGTTCCATGTTATTTAACATATACTAATGAAAAGACTCATGAGATTATTAGAGCTAATCTTGATAGATCACCAATGTATTCTGGAGTAATTGAAGGAACAGGTCCTAGATATTGCCCAAGTATTGAAGATAAGGTTGTTCGTTTTGCTGATAAAAATCGTCATCAGCTTTTTGTTGAACCAGAGGGCTTAAATACAAATGAAATGTATATTGGTGGAATGAGTTCATCAATGCCTGAAGATGTTCAGTATGCAATGTATCATACTGTTCCTGGTTTGGAAAATTGTAAAATTGTTCGTAACGCATATGCGATTGAATATGATTGTATTAATGCTACTCAGTTAAAAGCCAGTCTTGAATTTAAAAATATTGATGGCTTATTTGCTGCAGGTCAGTTTAACGGTAGTAGTGGATATGAAGAAGCAGCAGCTCAAGGATTGGTAGCCGGAATTAATGCTGCATTAAAATTACTTGGTAAGGAACCAATGATTTTAGATAGATCTAATTCATACATTGGAGTTTTGATTGATGACCTTGTTACTAAGGAAACAAAAGAGCCATATCGTATGATGACATCTAGAGCTGAGTATAGACTTCTACTTAGACAAGATAATGCAGACATTCGCCTCTCTAAAATCGGTTACGAGGTTGGTTTACTTTCTAAAGAACGCTATGAACATGTAGTAGAAAAGGAAAGATTAATCAACGAAGAGGTTGCTAGAGTTAAAGAAATTAATATTGGAGCAAGAAAAGAAGTTCAAGAGCTTCTTGAATCTTATGGAAGTATTCCTCTTTCAAATGGAATCAAACTTGTTGATTTGATTAGAAGACCTGAGCTTGATTATGATAAGTTAGCACCAATAGATCCTGATAGACCTAATTTATCGAAAGAAGTTAGAGAAGAAGTTAATATTTATATTAAGTACGAAGGCTATTTGTCTAGACAGGAAAAACAGGTAAAACAATTTAAAAAACTTGAACAAAAATTAATTCCTACTGATATTGATTATGATGATGTATCAAGTTTAAGAATTGAAGCTAGACAGAAGCTTACAAAATTAAGACCAGCAAATATTGGTCAGGCTTCAAGAATATCAGGTGTAAGCCCAGCTGATATCTCAGTACTTTTAGTATATCTTGAGACATATAAAAGCAAAAATGCATCAGTTTAAGGGTATATAAATGTACCCTTAAAACCATTCGATTTTTTAGGAGATTTATGAGTAGAGATTATTCTTATTTAATTAATACTTTGGGTAACTGGAATTTTGAGTTATCAGAGCATCAGATTGAACAGCTTGATAAGTATTATGAATTATTAATTGAAAAAAACAAGGTAATGAATCTTACTGCTATTACTGAGTTTGATGAAGTTATAGTTAAGCATTTTGCTGATAGCTTATCAATCTGTACTGTATTACCAGAAGATGTTCATACTGTTTGTGACCTAGGAACCGGTGCAGGTTTTCCTGGCATACCTATGGCTATTGCTTACCCAAATTTACAGTTTACATTAATTGATTCTCTTAATAAACGTATTAAGTTTTTACAGGAAGTAGTAGATGCCATCGGTCTTACTAATGTTACATTAGTTCATGCAAGAGCAGAAGAAGCTGGTAGAGATAAAAAGTTTAGAGAACAGTTTGATTTAGTCGTTTCACGTGCTGTTGCTAATATTGCTACTTTATCTGAATACTGTTTACCATTAGTTAAAGTTAATGGGTATTTTATTAGCTTTAAGTCAGGTGATATTGATAATGAAATTAATGAATCAGGAAAGGCTATTAATAAACTTGGTGGAAATTTAAGTAAACCAGTATTATTTAGCTTACCTAATACAGATATTAGTCGTAGTTTTCTTATTATTAATAAAGAAAAAAATACACCAAAGGCATATCCTAGAAAAGCTGGAACTCCTAGCAAGGAACCACTTAAATAGGATAATGTTTCACGTGTAAAATTTATTATAAGGGGAATATGTATGATTAATGATTTTCTTAGAAAATATCAAGAAGAACTTATCTCTGATAAAATCCAATTAAAGGAAGATATGGATTTATTAGAGACTAAGATAAATGAAGAAAATAAATTTCTTATTCTTTTAGAAGAATCTAATGAATCATATTTCAAGGAATTTACTCCTAGAGATATTAACGCTAAAAATAATGAAAAAGCAGAAGAGGTAAGACTTACATTACAGGATTTAAATTCTAAGATGGATACCTTAAATCAAAAAATGAAGTTTTACGATGGAAGATTAGTAGAAATTAATGCACTTTTAAATAATACTGCAGTGGTAAATAGACCTGCTGCTGAAAATAATAATACTAATTTTGTTGCAGATAATGTTTCTAATAGCTTAGATGTAATCAAAAATTCGCTTGAAAGTATAAAAGATTATGTAGTTCTTGATCCATATCGTGCAAAAGTGGAATTAGAAAATATAATTTCTTCTATATAATGTTGTACAAACCTAAATATAGTAATGTTTCACGTGAAACATTTACACTAAATATCGGGGTCAAAACACAAAATATAGTATTTGGAAATTTGAATCAACTTCTATATATTGCTATTTTTAAGATAAGATGTTTCACGTGAAACATCTTTTAAATACTAATAATATAACTAGATATAGTAAATGCAAGCACAACTACTGGATATAATTGTCAATTTCTTTAGTAGAATTGAAAAATGTAGAATGATATAATGTAAACTATTCAGAGTTAAATATTAAAAAAGAGGGAGACAATAAATGAAACGAGTAATCGCAATTGCCAACCAAAAGGGTGGAGTTGGTAAAACAACAACAAGTATTAATTTATCAGCATGTCTTGCTGAAGCAGGTAAGAAGGTATTAGTTATTGACACAGATCCACAGGGAAATGCAACAAGTGGACTTGGTCTTGATAAAGATGAATGCGAGAATACTGTTTATGATTTAGTTCTTGATCAATGTAGTATTAAGGAATGTATGTATAAGGTGGAAAATATTCCTAACCTTACAATTATTCCATCTAACGTTGATTTAGCAGGTGCCGAAATCGAACTTTTAGGAATCAACGAAAAGGAATACATTCTTAGAAATGCAGTAGATTATGTAAAGGACGATTTTGATTATGTTATTATTGATTGTCCTCCTTCACTTAACATGTTAACTATCAATGCTATGACAACAGCTGACTCTGTATTAGTACCAATTCAGTGTGAGTACTATGCACTAGAAGGTATCAGTCAATTAATCCATACAATTGATCTTGTTCAGCAGAGACTTAATTCAAAGCTTAAGATTGATGGTGTAGTCTTTACTATGTATGACAAGAGAACAAATCTTTCTTCTGATGTTGTAGATACTGTTAAGAATAATCTTAATGCAACAGTATATCAGACAATCATTCCAAGAAATGTTAGATTAGCAGAAGCTCCATCACATGGACTTCCTATAAATCTTTATGATGAAAAGTCTGCAGGAGCAGAGAGCTATCGTAATCTTGCAAAAGAAATTATTGGGAGAAAGGATATATAATATATGGCAACTAAAAAGGGAGGACTCGGTAAGGGATTAGATTCTCTTATTGTAAATAAGAATGAAGGAGTAGTTGCTGTTAATCCAGAACAGCACGGTTCACCAGTTGAAGTTGATATTGATAAGGTAGAGCCTAATAAGCTTCAGCCTAGAAAAAACTTCGATGAAGATAAGCTACAGGATTTAGCAGAGAATATTAAGATACATGGAATCATCAATCCACTCTTAGTACAGGATAGAGGAAAGTACTATGAGTTGATTGGTGGTGAACGTCGTTGGAGGGCAGCACGTATCGCTGGACTCAAAAAGGTACCTGTTATCATTATGAATCTTAGCGAGCAGGAGTTCGTAGAGATTTCTCTTATCGATAACATTCAGCGTGAACAGTTAAATCCAATCGAAGAAGCTATGGCATTCGCTAGACTAATTGATGAATTTAAGTTAAAGCAGGATGAGGTAGCTGAAAGAGTATCGAAGAGCCGTACTACAATCACAAATGCTCTTAGATTATTAAAGTTAGACAAGCGTGTTCAGGATATGATTGTAGATGATAAGTTAACTACAGGTCATGCCAGAGCAATGCTTTCAATTACAGATTTAGATAAGCAGTACGAGTTCGCTGAGAAGGCTTTTGATGAAAAAATGTCTGTACGTGATGTTGAGCGTGAGGTAAAGAAGCTTCTTAGTGAAAAAAATTCTGATAAGAAGAGTAAGGGTATTGATCCTCAGCTTCAGGCTATCTATCATGATACACAAGAAAAGCTTAAGGGAGTTCTTGGTACTAAGGTTTATATCAATGCAAAGGATAATAAAACTGGAAAGCTTGAAATTGAGTACTATTCTCAGGATGAGCTTAACAGAATTGTAGAATTGCTTGAATCAATAAAATAGAATATATGTTCGAATGGAGAAATAATAATGATTGAACAGTATTTAGGAATAAACACTGATTATGTTGTAATAGGACTTGCTGCATTAGTATTAATAATGATGATTATGTTAATCGTATTTATTGTACAGATGCATAAGTTAAAAAAGAGATATAAGATTTTTATGCAGGGTAATGATGCAAAATCTTTGGAAGATACATTAGTTTATAGATTAGAGCAGGTTGATGAATTAATCGAAGCTAATGCTAGCAATGAAAGAAACATTGATACAATCTTTAAGAACATGAAGGATTGTTTCCAAAAAATCGGTCTCGTTAAGTATGATGCATTTAACGAGATGGGCGGAAAGCTTAGCTTTTCACTTTGTATGTTAAATGAAAAAAATTCTGGATACATAATTAATGCTATGCATTCTAGAGAAGGATGTTATACTTATGTTAAGGAGATTATAGATGGCAATTCTATAATACAGCTTGCTGAGGAAGAAGAGCAGGCATTAAAACAAGCATTGGGTGGTATGTAATTAATGCATAAATATTTACCAGCTATTGGATTTAGTAAACTAAATAATGATACTTTAAATGATTTGCTTCAAGAGATAAAGCTGAGACCTGATTATCAGGAATCAGCTATTGATTTTGAAGGAAATCAATTTGTTGAGCTTAGATATATGGTAACCGATAATGTTGGTTTGGTACTTAGAGGAATTTATAACGACGATGATGAATTCGTTTTAGATTATTACTATCCAACATTTTTTGGAGATACAGTTTCACTTGTTAATGATGTGGATATTATTAAACAGTCTGACAAGGATAATTATCAAGTCATGGTTGATGAAATCAGACTTGGTGTCAATCTAATCTTTCAATTACAAAATATGGGAGAGTATCTCAGAAACAATATCAAAGATGATAAGATTACTAATAAAAATGTTAGCTTAGCAGCTCTTTCTATGGATGGCAAAATCATACTTCCATTATACGATAATGAAAAAAGTCGTATTAAGGAGAAGATGAATAATCAAAAGCGTATTGATTTAGTTACCCAGGCAAGAGAGGGAAATGAAGAAGCTTTAGAAAATCTTACCATGGATGAAATTGATTTATATCAACGTATTTCAAGAAGAGTTACCCGCGAAGATATTCTTAGTGTGGTAACAAGTTATTTCATGCCTTACGGAATTGAAAATGATAAATATGAAATCCTTGGTGATATTTTAGAAGTAAAGTCAGTAATTAATCATCTTACAATGGAAGAACTATATTTAATGGTTATTGAAAGCAATGATGTAGTTCTTGAAGTATGTATAAATAAGGATAATTTATTAGGCGAACCATTAGTAGGTAGACGTTTCAAAGGAACTATTTGGCTACAGGGAACAATTGCGTTCTAGTTAGGATATAAGCATTGATTTTTATCTTTATGTAGATTAAAATCAAATAGTTGCTTGTTTGAGTAGCTCAGCTGGATAGAGCGTCCGCCTCCTAAGCGGAAGGTCGTGGGTTCGAATCCCATCTCGAACATGATTTAAAGAAGTCGATTTTATCGGCTTCTTTTTTTGTTATTTACTGTGAATAATAACAATTTGTCCACAGATATTTCGCAATAATGAGTTACAATACTTTTAGTGTGAAAAGTAGTCTAAAAATTGCAAATATTGTATAATCAAATTAGTAATTATTTGACAATGATTAATGCGGTTTAGAAGCACTTCTTTAGATTATTTCAAAAGGGGAGAAAACAATCAAAAGGAGGAAAAGCTAATGGCAGATTTATCACTTACTAAAGAACAGCAAGATACACTTGGAGAAATTGCGAATATAAGTATGGGTTCGTCAGCAACTTCTTTAAGTGCTCTTTTAAATAATTTAAAAGTAGATATTACGACACCTAAAATTGAGTTAATCAGAAAAAGTGAATCTTTAGATGATTATCACAATGTATGTGTGTTAGTTCATATTAATTATGTCAAAGGATTGTCAGGAAGTAACGTATTAATTCTTAAGGAAAATGATGTAAAAATTATTGCAGATTTAATGATGGGTGGACCTGGCGTAGCAGGTCCAGATGAAATTGGAGAAATTCAGTTATCAGCAGTTTCAGAGGCTATGAACCAGATGATGGGAAGCGCGGCATCATCAATGTCACAGCTGCTTGATAGAGTAGTTGATATTTCTCCACCAAAGACTGACAACATTGATGTTGAAAGTGTAAAAATTTTTGAGCGATTATTTGAATCACCAGAAGTGGATTTTGTAAAAATCACATTCAATTTAAAGATAGGTGAAGTAGTAGATTCAGTTATGGTACAACTGTATCCTATTTCCTTTGCACAGGATATGGTAGCTCTATTTGAAAAAAAGGATAATTAGGGGGCACAATGGACGAGAACGCTAAGAAAATTCAAAGAGAAATAGCCAAAGACAAAATTCAGGTAATCTTATCAAGTATTGCAGTTGCGGTATTAATCATCATGGAGTTTTACATAATGATTAATTTCAAAAGCAACTTTCTGGCAATGGCGGTTGGAATACTTCTGATGATAGTTGCGCTATTTTTCCTGATCAGTGCGCTTTTGGATATGTCCTTGAAACAAAAGGATATAGAACAGGAAAAATACGAAGAAATTTACAACGCACAAAAAGCTTCTTATCTCGTCATTAAGAAAAGCTTTGATGAAATGGAACAAAGGCTTCGTGCGATAGAAGAAAATAGTGCACTGCCAGCAGAAGATATTATCAATGCCCAAAAGGCAGTGGCGAAGGTAACTATTTCTCGAAGCAAAGAAAACACAGATGCCCTAATGAATTCAAATGATGAGCTGATTAATCAGCTTGTTAATATTCAGGAAAAGCTTGAGAGTAATAATTCTCAGATGATTGAAAAGCAACAATCAATCATCAAAGAATCAAATTTCGATATTCAACAAAAGATTGCAGCTTTAACAAATCAGCTAACATCGATTGAAGGCAAGATTCAAAATCAGGTTCCAGTGATGGCGGTACAGCCAATGCAACAGATGGCTATGCCACAGTCAATGCCAGTAGCAGAAGAAATTCCAATGCCAGAAGAAGCTGCAGTTCCTGAAGAAGTTCAAATGGCAGAAGAAATATCGATGCCAGAAGAAATAATGGAAGAAACATCAGCTGAAGAGCAAATGGCAGAAATGCCAATGGAGGAAGAACCTGTAGTTGATGACTTAGGTTTGGATTTAGATGCTGTGGTTGAAGAAGAACCACAAGCTGATGATTTAGGATTAGATTTAGATTCATTAACGGAGGAAGCCCCAGCTGAGAAAGTAGCAGAAGAGATTGTTGATGACTTAGGATTAGACTTAGATGCTCAGGTAGAAGAGGAGCCAGCGGAAGAATTAATTCTTGAAGAACCAGTGGCGGAAGAAATTCCAGTAGAAGAAACACCGGTGGAGGAAATAATAACAGAAGAGCCAGTAGCGGAAGAAGCTCCAGTAGAAGAACCAGTGGCAGAGGAGGTGCCAGTTGAGGAAGCTCCTGCTGAAGAAATAATAGCAGAGGAGCCAGTAGCAGAAGAAATTCCAGCGGAGGAAGCTCCAGTTGAAGAAGCAACGGCCGAAGAAATAGTAGCTGAGGAACCAGCTGCAGAAGAAATTCCAGCATCAGATCCTGGAGCTGACTTAGATGCTCTGCTTGAAGAAATAGGTGAAACTGTAGAAGAGACGGAGCCAGAACCAGAGCCAGCAGCTGAACCAGAACCTGAACCGGAGCCTAAGGAAGAGGCAATAGTTATTCCGGACGTAGGAGTTGACCTTACAGATCCAAACAGAGTAATGAGCCCAGATGAAATAGAAAAGCTATTTGCTAATATTTAAAACAGTGCACCTGTCTAATAGCAATAGGCAGGTGCTATTTTTAGGAATGTAAGAAAAAAATTTAAAAATTGAAAAAAAAGACTTGCAAAATAATCCGTAAGGCCTTATACTAATATACGTTGCTGAGGCAATAGAAATTTAATATGCGCGATTAGCTCAGCTGGCAGAGCACCTGACTCTTAATCAGGGTGTCCAGGGTTCGAACCCCTGATCGCGCACTTAACCGTCGATAGTAATCGGCGGTATTTTTTTATCTAAAAATAGGAAAAATAATAACTCCACTATAGAAGTGGAGTTATTTTACTATCTGCTAGCTATTAACTTAAAAATAGGATTTCCCATACTAGAAAATTTTTCTTCGTATTCAGTCATTACATTGCCTTCATTCATAGCTTCATCTGAATGCAAATCATAAGTAACAGCATCCAGCTTCCAAAGAGGATGATTGTTAATCTCATCAACTGAGAAATCAAATAAATCTCTGTTGTCAGTTTTGAATTCAATATGTCCATCCAAAGCTAAGATAGAATTATATCTATTCAAGAAAGTAGAAGATGTAAGACGACGTTTAGCGTGTCTATCCTTTGGCCAAGGATCGCTAAAGTTAAGGTATATTCTATCTACCTCTCTACACGCAAAGATATCTAAGATATCAGCAGCATCAAAACAAATAAATTTAAGATTAGGAATTTCTTCTCCCTCAACCTTTTGAACGGCGCGAAGCAATACACTTGTGTAACGCTCGATACCAATGTAATTGATATTAGGTTTTTGTTTTGCAAGTGTAGTGATAAACTGACCCTTTCCCATACCTATTTCAATGTAAAGGGGATTATCGTTATTAAATAATTCTGATTTATATTTGCCCTTAAGCTTAGAAGGCTGAGCTATACAGTAAGGACTGTTAGCAACAACTTCATCAGCACCTGGGATATTTCTTAATCTCATAATAACCTCCAAAAATAAAATCAGATAGAAGTATATCATAAATTATAGAAGATTTGTATTGCAAGTGCATAAAGTAAAAGATTATACTAGAAAAGCGTAAAGGAATAAGATCATGAAAATTAAAAAACATATTGCAAAGGCATTAGCCTTAATTACATTAATTTCTAGTTTTTCTGTGGGTAAAACCATGGAAGTGAAGGCGGCAGATTATTGGCCAAATAGCGTTGGAGTTGTAGCTGAATCTGCAATAGTAATGGAACAGGAAACGGGAACTATTCTATATTCCAAGAATATGGATGAAGAGCATTTCCCAGCCAGTATAACAAAAATAATGACAGCATTAATCGTCCTGGAAAATTGTGAATTAGACGAGACAGTTAAATTTTCTGCTGATGCTGTTTATGGAACAGAGCTTGGTTCATCAAGTATTGCCAGAGATGTTGACGAAGAGATGACTGTAGAGCAGACTTTATACGGAATGATGCTTGAGTCAGCTAACGAATGTGCCTATGCATTGGGCGAGCATGTTGCAGGCGATATACCATCCTTTGTAAAAATGATGAATGATAAGGCAAAGGAATTGGGATGTACACATACTCATTTCAATAACACAAATGGTTTGCCAGATGATACTCATTATACCAGTGCTCATGACATGGCGTTAATTGCCAGAGCAGCCTATTCCATACCTAAGTTTGCCGAAATTGTAGGAACAAAAAATTATTCTATTCCACCAACAAATAAGCATCCAGACCCAACTCCACTTAATAACCATCATCAGATGCTACATTATTACAAGACTAACAAGTATTTATATGATTATTGCTTAGGTGGAAAGACAGGATATACAGTTGTAGCAGGAGCTACACTTGTAACCTATGCTAAAAAAGACGGAATGACATTAATCTGTGTTGTTATGAAGGACACAACATCAGATCAATATTATGATACAACAAATTTATTCGAGTACTGCTTCGATAATTTCAGTACAGTTCATGTTGCAGATTTTGCATCGATATCAGAGGATAATACAGATATTACTGGTATCTTAAGCGAGAACAGCGAATTGATACAGGTAGATAAGGATGGCCTTATTGTAATTCCAAAGACAGCCAGTGTATTAGATGTTAATGCAGAGGTTGTGCCTTATTCTGATAAGAACAACAAATCTGTAATAGGACAGTTAAGATATACATACGCTGATAGAAGTGTTGGATTTGCTAACTTATTATTTACTAGTGCAGAAACAGGAAGCTACCCATTTGATAATCTTCCTGTTGAAAAGGGCGGTAGTGGTAAAAAATATATTCAGGTTAATTATCCAAAGATTGCCTTAATATTATTACTAATAGCGGCAGTGTTTGCATTGTTAATGTACATTAGAAGTAAATCCAGTGAAATACTTTTATTCAAGCATAGATACGAAAGTAGACACTCAAAGCCTTCCAAAAAGGGCATGATTATCATAAGAGATAATGGAAAAAAGCGTAGAAGACGCAGATAAAGACAAAAGAAGTCTTATATTTACAATAAAACGACAAATATCATTTAAAAAGACAGCCTAAAATTTACAGGCTGTCTTTTTTAGTAATAATGGACTAAAAGAAAAATGTTTTAACAAAGCAAACAACTCATCTATTTATCAAACTATTTATCATAATTTCAAGTTGTTGTTTGTTGCTTGTAAACAATATCAATCCGTTTGATGAGTTTATTATAGTGATTATTTTATCTGCAAAGGTCTCTGATTCTGAAAGCAATTGATAAAGATAATCCTTGTATGAGCCATCGCATTTAAGGAATAAGGTTTGATAATTATCAAATGGAGTAAGAACACAATTGCATTTATTCATCAAAAAGGCAATTTCTTTATCCTGGTTCATTTGAGCTTCTGTTTTATTGATTATGAAATATCCACGCTCATCCTTTGGCATATGTAGATTCTTAACTGCTCGTTGAACTTGCTTGGTTAAGCTGTCACTGGCAGGATATAGAGATTTAAAATATCCCATAAAATCTGAAGCACTTTTAAAGTGTTCATTAGTACCTCGTTCCAAAACTTCTGTCATTAAAATCTTCTTAATGATTTTCTCACATTCCTTACGAGAAGGATTTTTTCTAAGCCCCATTGTTTCTTCAGACATATTTTACCCCCAAAAAGACATCAATTTATGTACTAAGTTAATTATAGGACAGATATAGGCTAAATTGAAGACAACAACTGTTACAAAAAAGAATGTGAAGAATTGGTTAAATAATTGACATCATTTTATTTCAATGGGATAATGAAGAAAATAACCTCGTGGAGCAATTAGGAGTGGAAAAAATGGATAACTTATTTTCAAGGGATGAAAAGAAGCAATACCAGCTAGAACAAATCAATGATTTGGTAGAAAACAATGGTGGCCTAATTAAAACAAGCGAGATAGAAGCACTTGGGGTAGATTACCGAAGAGTGCTTAAGTTTGTGGAGGAAGGTTATCTAATCAGAGTAAAAAGTGGTTATTACACTACCAAATATTTCGAATGCTCAGAAGAAGAATGGATTTATAAGCTGTTCGGCGAGGATGGCATTCTTACAATAGAATCTGCTTTATATGTCTATGGTTATCTTAACGATAGGCCTTACAAATGGAGCATTGCTATCAATAAAAACACATCTAAATCAAGATTCCATATAGATTATCCAATAGTAGAGCCTTATTATACAGAGCCAGAAGTGCTAGAGCTTGGGGTGACCGAGACTAATTTTGCTGGCGGCAAAATGAAAATCTACACAAAAGAAAGATTAATCTGTGATGTTTTAAAATACCAGGAAAAAATAGATAGAGAAATTTTCAAGCAGGGTGTATGGGCATACATTATGGATGAAAACAAGGATGTTGCCAAGCTGATGGAATATGCCAAGGAACGAAAAGTGCTTAAAAAGGTACAAACGATGGTAGGCGTGTGGCTATGATTAATCGATTGGGAATAAAGGAAAAAGCAGAAAAACTGAATATTCCATTTAAAAATCTTCTGTCGGCAGCCGTAGGTGAACTGATTATTGAGCAGCTGGCTAATGGCAGATATTGTAACGAACTATATCTGTGCAACTACAACGAATTTAATTCTGATGTATATAAGGATTTGTGTATCACAAATATATATTATGAGTATGTGAAGGATTTAGATGAAAAAATGGCTGTCCTTTACATGCGAGATATATTAAAAGAAATCATATCAAAGGCTGCAACAGAGGGCTTTGTGGTTACCGGTTCAGTAGATGAAAACAAGATTGTTTTGAAAATCACCGTGGATGAAATGTATGTACCACTATATTTACATTTCAGAAAACACGGAGCCAGCCAGGAACCAGAAAAGATAACCCTTCATTTGATTGCCTACGAAAACAGAACTGTAGACGTATTAATCAATTCGAAGGAAGAAGAGCTGTCAAAGCATTTGCTTGAGATTATAGAAAAGCTGGAATTAATAAATGATATGGACCATTACATGACAGCTTACGAAATCCTTATATCAAATCCAGTGAATGGCAGAAAAGTAAAGGATAGATTATATTCACTTCTTCAGGAGAAAAATATAGCTATAGATGATACTAGAATTAAGATGCTAGAAGGCTATGGTGATTATACCTACATGAAAAAGAAGTGGAAAGTAGAATTAAGACAAAAAAAGAAGTCTGACCCTCAGTGGGCAGACGTAAATAAATGTCTTATGAACTTTTTAACACCAATCTGGGATACCATGGAAAAGAATATTGTATTCCTTGGAGATTGGATGCCACAGCTAAAACGCTTTTTAGATTAGCAAACAAAGTTGTGCTTAAGGATGGAAAAAACAGCATAGTAGTAAGACTGTCTGTCATTAACCTTATAAAATTGCTGTTCCATAGATACCTTTGAAATGTTGGCAATTTTTTCGGTATCAATAAGATTGGTATTACATCTTTCCTGAATATATTTTTTAGTAGTGTTTTTGAAGAAGATGCTTTTGAAAAGAGGACCAATACAGCGTTTGCTATAAACTCCGCAAACGGAATCTTCAAAATCATCTTTGAAATTAAATGTTGTAATATCATAATTATAGGACTGCTCGTATAAAAGCATAGCTGTACGAGGGTCCATAAATGGAGTATCAACAGACATAATAAATGCACGATCCCCAGTAATCATAGTTAAGCATGAAAGAATTGCGCAGTAAGGGCCACCGTTTCGAGAAATGTCTGGTATCTCCTGAGCATCAAGGCCAAGATGAGCAAGGTCGCCCCTTTCATTAACAGAAAGATAAACCTTATCAAAATAAGGGCTGAACTTATCATAGATATATTCAACCATAGTTTTATCTTCAAAAGGTAATAGAGCTTTTTTTGTACCCATGCGTGAGCTATCTCCTCCGCAAAGGATTACAAGAGTCTTGTTCATATGTGCCTCCGATATTAAGAATAAATACATTATATTGATTATTAATTAAAAATAAAAGTAAGAAATATGAGTTTAAGCAAAAGATTAGAAAATTACGCAAAATCGAATATGTACCCATTCCACATGCCTGGTCATAAACGCAGGCTTGAGGGGTGTTACGGGATAGACATGACAGAGGTAGAGGGCGTGGATGATTTGCACGACCCATCTGATGTAATAGCAGAAGATGAAAAGAGACTGGCAAAGCTATATGGAGCTGATGAAGCTTTTATGCTGGTGGGCGGCTCAACTGTTGGAAATCTATCAGCTGTTTACGCAAGTGTAAATGAAGGGGATTTAATACTGATACAAAGAAATTCCCATAAAAGTGTGTATAACGCAGCAACCCTAAGACATCTTCAGGTGGGTTACATTTATCCTAAAGTAGATGAAAATGGAATCTATGGGGCAGCAACCTTAGAAGAAATACAGTTAGCTGTTGATAAGACCAACAAGCCTGTGTCAGCAGTAGTGATAACCTCACCAACCTATGAAGGATATTATTGTGAGGTTGAAAAAATAGCAGATTATTGCCATGAAAATAATATCATCCTTATTGTGGATGAAGCCCACGGAGCTCATCTTGGATTTCATCATGAGTTTCCACATCAAAGCGCGCAAGCTGCGGATATAACAATCACCAGTTTACATAAGACACTGCCATCTCTTACACAGACAGCGGCAATGCTAGTAAATAAAACCAGGGTGGATGTTAGAAAAATAAGAGAGGCTTTGGATATTTTTGAAACCAGCTCTCCTAGCTATGTACTTATGGATTCAATAAGTAGATGCATAGATATAATGGAAAAATCCACAGATTACTTTGAGGAATATGTGGATAACCTGACGGATTTTTATAAGATAAGTGAAAAGCTTAAGCACATAAAAATCATAGATGAAAATAGCCAGCTTAAGGATAAGGGCAAGCTTGTAATATCAACAAAGAATGCAGGCATTACAGGCGTAGAGCTGGCAAAGATTTTAAGAGAAAAATATGAATTAGAGACAGAACTTTCAAGCTTTTCATATCTGCTGGCCATGACTAGTATTATGGATTCAAAAGAGGGCTTTGAAAGATTAAAAAAAGCTCTAATAGAAATAGATGAAACTCTTGCTGATGGGGAGATTTGTGTACCAATCACAAAAGTCATGAAACCTAATAAGAAGCTAGAGCTTTGGGAGGCAAAGAATGCCAAAAGTGAAGAGCTTGAAATAGAAAAAGCATCAGGTAGAATCAGCACATCAATGGTATGTCTATATCCACCGGGAGCACCAGTAATTGTTCCTGGTGAAGAAATAACAGAAGAGGCTGTAAGTATAATCATAAGCTCCATGAATAAAGGAATCCATGTGACAGGGTTAAATAATGGGCGAATCTGCGTTGTCAAATAGTAGACCGTGAATTATACTTGAGTTAGAAAATAGTGAAGAGGACATTATGGGAAGTATATATTGCATCATGGGCAAAAGCTCATCAGGTAAGGACACAATATTCAAGCTTTTGCTGGGAAGGGACGATTTACAATTGAAGCGAATCGTTTCCTATACAACAAGACCAATCAGAAGCAACGAAAAACCAGGTGAAGAATATAATTACGTTTCGTTAGAAGAAAAGGATGCTCTTGTAGCATCAGGTAAGGTAATTGAACTTCGTAAATACGATACAGTACATGGACCTTGGTTTTATTTCACAGTAGACGACGGGAAAATCGACTTAGAAAAAGATGATTATCTTGTAATAGGCACAGTTGAAAGCTTTGTAAAAATAAGGGATTACTACGGTAGTGACAAAGTTATGCCGATATATATAGAAGTAGATGATGGTCTTCGACTATCAAGAGCTCTTGATAGAGAACGCCAGCAGGCACAGCCAAAATACGAGGAAATGTGTAGAAGATTTTTAGCAGACCAGCAGGATTTTTCTGAAGAAAATCTTAAGGCTGCCAAGATAACAACATTGTTTAATAACGACGAGGATAGTCAGAATACAAGCGAAAAAATCGCTCAGTTCATAAAGAACAGAA
>JAEEGI010010142.1_pt1 | contig 20487 bp, 17 predicted proteins | sample 8958751 | NCBI WGS metagenome assembly JAEEGI01 (sample SAMN16246545, study PRJNA631951) | gut metagenome | biome: gut microbiome; feature: rumen; material: KS-attached | host: Bos | place: Iran: Karaj | collected 2018-10 | reverse complement strand
GACGCTTTCAAAGGTCAACAATGCCATTCAGTTCACCGCCTCCCTCAGCGCTTCCGCGTTTTGTTTCATCAGGTCCAGATACGTCACGCCCGCGTCGAAATCCGCTTTGCTGACGTTGTGACAGCTGTGCAGCAGCAGCTTTTTGCAGCCGGTCGCCGATACGATCGCGTCCGCAACCTTTTCGTCGGAAAACTCGATATAGAACACGCTCGGCAGCTGTTCCTCCTGTACGCGCTCGATCAGAAACGCGATCGTCGAAAGGCTGACCTCCTCGTTGCTCGAACACCCGGGCAGCGCCGCATAGTAGGTCAGACCGAGATCGTGCATCAGATACCGGAACGGGAAGCGTTCGGCAAATACGACCGTGCTGCGCTTCGCGTGCGCCGCAATGTCGTGAAACCGCTCGTCCAGCGCGTTCAGCTCGCCTACATAGCGCTCTGCGTTCGCGTTCAGCGTTCCGGCTTCCTCCGGCATCAGCTTGATCAGCGCGTCGCGCAGGGTTTCGACGATGCGAATCGCGTTTTTCGGGCTCGTCCAGACGTGCTCGTCCTTCGCGGTCTCCTCCTCTTCCTCCGCCTGCATGCCCTCGACCGTTTCCTCGTCAAGCGCATCGACGACCTCAAGCAGTGAAATCGCGTTGACCGCGTGATCGCTCCTGTTCAGAACGTCCTCCGTCCAGCGGTCGCTTTCGCCGCCGACGTAGACGAACAGATCGGCATGCAGGATCGTCGAGACCTCCGCAAATGTCGGATCGAAGCCGTGCACCTCGCTGCCGGGCTTGACGAGCATTTCAAGCTTCACGAGATCGCCCGCGATCGCGCGGATGAAATCGTACTGCGGAAAGATCGTGACCACGACCGACGGACGCGCGTCCTCCGGCTCCGCATGCCCGCAGGCGAGCGCCGCGCACAGAAGCAGCAGGCACAGCGCCCATGCCGTCATTCGTTTTCGGAATTGCAATTCTTTCACCTCTATTTGTTCAGCATCCGCGCGAGCGCCGTGCGGTGCACTACCATAGCCCCTTTCGGGCAGAATTCCTGACAGCAGAAGCACTTGATGCAGTTCTGCCGGTGGATCAGCGCCTTGCCGTTTTTGATCTCGATCGTATGCGCCGGACAGACGTTCGCGCATCTGCCGCAGCCGATGCACGCGCCGGTTTTGACCTGCGGACGCGATTCGAGACAGATGCGGATCGCCTTCTGCGTGAGCCGTCCGAACATCGTCGTATCGTTCACGAACAGCGTGCTGTTGCGGTTCCGGATACACTTGAATTCCGCGGGGCGGAACGCTTCCCAGTCTCCCGCAACCGAAAGGTCCTCAAAGCGCTCCGGCACCAGATCCCGTCGCTTCGCCGCCGCGATCGTCGGCACCTCGTACGGCTCGAGACCGATGAGCTTTGCCGCCAGCAGATCAAGGCAGTGCGGATCCTTCGAGGCGATCAGACAGCCGAGAAACTTCGGCGTCCCCTGCGTCGGTCCGTTGCCCTCCATCGCCGTTACCGCGTCGCAGATGTGCAGCACGGGTTTGAAATACTCGTCGAGATCGACGATCATATCCGCAAAATCGTTCGGGTTCGGGAACCGGTAGTGATACTCCGGCTTCATCGTGCCCGGGATCGTGCCGAACAGGTTCTTCGCCGCCGCGGATAGCGCCATCATGCCGTGCGATTTCAGCTTGCAGAAATTGATGATCGCGTCGGCGTCGTCGAGATATCGCGTATAGGTAAAGCTCTTCGCCTGCACCGCATGTTCAGAATACGCCTGCTTTTCGGAAAAATCACGGTTGAGCGTGACGCCGAGCGCCTCCGCCTCCTCGAGGCCCGCCATCGCGTACACACGGTTCAGGACCGCCGCGGTATAGAAATTGCCGGGGCTGTCGCCGATCGTCACGTGCGCGCCGCGCGCGATCAGAAGCTTCGAGAGCGCGATCAAAAGCCGCGGATGCGTCGTCACCGCGCGTTCCGGCTTCGCCGCCGAAACGAAGTTCGCCTTGATCGCGATCCGCATGCCGGGCGTCACCCAGTCGAGTCCGCCGAGCGGCTCAAGCACCTCGATCAGCGCCTGCGTGCAGTGTTCGTCCGCGTAATCCGCGCAGGAAACAATCGAAACGAGATCGTTTTTCATTCGGTCATCCCCCTCAGAAGCGCGATTTCCGCAGCGTATTCCTCCAGCTTTTCGTGCGGCGTTTCGAGGCAGAACGGCAGGTTCTTCAGCGCCGGATGGTTCACGATGCGTCGGAACGCGTCGAGCCCGATCTGTCCTTCGCCGATTGCGGCGTGGCGATCCTTATGCTCGCCAAGCCCGAACTTCGCGTCGTTGATGTGGAGAAAATGCAGGCGGTTGAGCCCGATGATGCGGTCGAATTCCGTCAGCACGCCGTCGAGGTCGTTCACGATATCGTAGCCCGCCTGAAACACATGGCAGGTGTCGAGACACACGCCCACGCGCTCGCTGAGATTGACGCGGTCGATGATCGCCTTGACGCTCTCGAAGGTGCCGCCGATCTCGCTGCCCTGACCGGACATCGTCTCGATCAATACGGTCGTGTCGGTCTCGTCGGACAGAATGCGGTTCAGAAGCGCCGCGGTCTTTTCGACGCCGGTCTGCTCCCCCTGCCCGACGTGGCTGCCCGGATGGAAGTTATAGAACGGCGTTTTCATCGCGGTGCAGCGGATGAGATCGTCACGCATGCAAAGCTCCGCGAACTGCGCGGTCTCCGGCTTTTCGGCGCACGGATTCAGCGTATACGGCGCGTGCACAAGCACCGGCGCAAAGCCGTGTTCTTTGAGATACGCGTCCATCGCCGCAGCGTCCGATTCGTCCAAAGCCTTCGCCTTGCTCCCTCTCGGATTGCGCGAAAAGAACTGAAACGTATCCGCGCCGAGTTCCGACGCGGTCTTTGCCATTTTCAAAAGCCCTTCCGAGGGCGACAGATGACAGCCGATGTGCAACATAGTACCCCTTGCCGATCGTTCAACAAAATAGTGACCTTATCATATCACGCATTTTGCGGATATGCAAGTGCGCCGTCGTTGACGAGCGCACGGGAAATTGGTATACTGAACCAAACGGGAGGTACGGCTATGACGGAACTTTTGGCGCCGGTCGGATCGAAGGCGGCGCTCGACGCGGCGCTGCGGTTCGGCGCGGACGCGGTGTATCTCGGCGGACCGATGCTGCAGCTTCGCGCAAAGAGCGCGGGGTTTTCGTTTGATGCGATCGCGGACGCCGCAAAGAAGGTGCATGCGCAGAACAGGCGCCTGTACGTTACGGTCAATTCGCTGGCGTACGGCGACGAGATCGACGCGCTGCCCGCCTATGCAAATCAGCTCAAGGACTGCGGCGCGGACGCGGCGATCGTGTCCGACCTCGGCGTGCTGACCGCGATGCACAAATCTTGCCCGGGGCTCGAACTGCACGTCAGTACGCAGGCAAGCTGCACAAACTACGCGGCAGCCTTGACGTGGCACGCGCTCGGCGCAAAGCGGATCGTGCTTGCAAGGGAAATGACGGTCGAGGAGATCAAAAAGCTCAAACGCCGCATTCCGGACGATCTCGAACTCGAAGCGTTTGTACACGGCGCCATGTGCATGGCGTACTCCGGACGCTGCCTGCTGTCCTCCGCCATTTTGGGCAGAAGCGGCAACCGCGGCGACTGTGCGCAGCCGTGCCGGTGGTCGTATGCGCTCGTCGAACAAACGCGTCCGAATCAGAGCTTCCCGATCGTCGAGGAGGGAAATCACAGCTTTGTGCTGTCCTCGCGCGATCTCAATTGCATCGGGCTGCTGGACGAACTGATCGACGCGGGCGTGACGTCGCTGAAAATCGAAGGACGCATGAAAACGGAATACTATGTCGCGGTCGTCGTCAACGCCTACCGGCGCGTGCTCGACAGAACCATGACCGTCGACGAGGCGCGGCGCGAGCTCGATTCCGTATCGCACCGTCCCTACACGACCGGCTTCTATCACGGCGAGCTGCCTCTGGATCACAGCAACGCCGGAACCTACACGCAGACGCACCGGTTTGCGGGCGTCGTGCTCGGTACAGCGAACGGCGTTGCGACGATCGAGCAGCGCAACCGCTTTGTACGCGGCGACGCGCTGGAGGTGATTTCCCCCGCGCTGCAAAACGCGGTGCTCAAGGCGGATGAAATCTTCGACGAAACCGGCGCGCCGGTCGAAATTGCCAACCGCGTCAGACAGGTGCTGCGGATTCCGACCGCTCTGCCGCTCGAACCGGGCGATCTTCTGCGCATCCGAGCATAAACAAAACGGCTGCACCGGCAGCCGTTGCAGACTGTCGAAAAAAGTGCCAGACCGTTTGCGGCGAACAAATGCAACAGATTACTTGTATGAAGGAAGGGCTCGAAAGCCCTTCCTTTGATCGATATTTCGACGCAAACTATCCGCGTTTTCATTCAGTCGCATACTTTAGTATAGCTCCTTCGTGAAAACGCGAATTCTGCCTACCTTTACGGCAGTCTGGTCAGCGTGTCAAACCGTTTTTTGACACGCTGAAACGGCTGCGGGTGCAGCCGTTGATTGTTTTTGGGATTCAGTTTTCCGGCTTGAACGCGTCGGTGACCGTCAGTTCAAAGTCCATCGTCTGCACGTCCACCTCGGTCAGTACATCCGCATAGACGCGATTCTCGCCGGAGAACAGCTTGAGGCTGCCGCCCGCGGTATAGAAATCCGCATAGCCGTACATCATGCCGCTGTCGTCATAGAACGAGATGCGCAGACCGCCGATCAGCGTTTTCTGAAAGGTGTTCGTGATCGTCGCGTCGATCAGCGTTTCGCCGTTGTGCTCGTAGACGCGCAGGTTGGACACCGACAGATAATAATCGTAATAGTGCGTCTGCGGATCCAGGATCGGCAGACCGTTCGGATCGGTCGAAAAGCCCTCGCCCTCGATCGGCGCAAAGTAGATCGGCTCCGGCGCGGGAGACGGCGTCGGCGTCACGCGGACGGCCGGCGCACTCGTTTGCTCCGGCAGATAGATCAGATGCGCTTCCTGAGAGGTGCATGCCGCCGTCAGCAGCGCGACAGCAAGAATCAACAGGCGTTTCATGCTTCGGGTTCGGACGCTTCCTCCGCTTTCGGTTCGGGTTCCGGCGCTTCCGGCTCCTGTCCGGGTTGCCCGGGTTCCGTTGCTTCCGGTTCGGGTTCCGGCGCTTCCGGTTCCGGTTCGGGTTCGGGTGCCTTGCGGGCGGGCTTTGCAAACAGCGTGACGCCGATCAGTACAAACAGCATGCCGATCAGCACAAGCTGATTGAACCGGATCTCGCCGAATACGATCTGCCGCGCTTCCCCGTCGCGCAGCCACTCTAAGATAAACTCCGCAACGATATAGAGCAGCATCGTCACGCGCGCCGCTTTGCCCGCCTGCAGCTTCTTTTTGAGCATCAGCAGCGCTGCGGCGCCGAGCGCGAGGCATACGAGAAAATCAAGGAAGAACACCGCATATGCGACCGTCTCATGATCGGCAAAGTATGCGTGCGTGAACGTCGCAAGCGGGAAAAACTTCGGCACGCCGTCGCCGACGACCGGTCCAAGCCCGTCGCAGAGAAAGAAATCCGACCAGCGTCCGACGGCAAGTCCGAAGAACGCGCCGGGCAGAAGCGCGTCAAACACTTCCCCGCGGTCAAGCTTTTTGATGCGCGTATAGATCAGCACGCCGACCGCCGCAAACAGCAGCGCGCCGGGCAGATTCATGCCGGTCTGCGACAGATCGACGATCGAGGAAAACGCGATCTTCCCCGAGATTGCCGCAAACAGGCGTCCGCCGACAATGCCGCACGGAATCCCGATGATGCAGGCGTCGAGCGCGAGATCCTTGTACATCCCGCGTTTCTTGATGATCCATTCCGAGACGACGACCGCGACCAAAATACCGAGCGCGAGCATGACCGCGTTCCACGGCAGCAGGAACGTCCCGCAGTTCAGAGCAGTGTTGAAAGAATCCATATGTTACCCTCCGTGCCTTTATTATAATCCATCTTGCTTCAAATGGAAAGAGGAAAGCAAAAAGTTCACGAATTCCGAACGCGTACGTTCAAAAAAACAGCGAAAGAGAGCAAAATAATAGTTGACAATTCGAAAACCGCATCGTATAATACACCTTGCGCGGCAGTGCTGGAATTGGCAGACAGGCACGTTTGAGGTGCGTGTGCGCAGGCGTATGGGTTCAAGTCCCATCTGCCGCACCAAAGAAAAGAACCATCCCTTGCGGATGGTTCTTTTCTTTGATTTTTGGTTAGGTCGGGACTTGACTGAACGCCCGCAAAATGCCGCAGTGCGGCGTTTTGCAGTGAAGCGGCTTTGCGGCAGGCGCGTACGCGTAGCGCGGAGCGCAAGCGGAAGACGCCGATATCCACCGCCGCAAAGAAGTCCCATCTGCCGCACCAAAAAGAATGACCGCCCAATGCGGGTGGTCATTCTTTTTGATTTTGGATTGAGGGGACTTGACCGCGTGCGGCTTCTCGGAAGCCGTATCCAAAGCCACAGTGCGGCTTTGGATAGCGGGTGGTTTGCGGCATAAGACCGTCTGCGCAGTTCGAAGAACAAGCAGACGTGTCTGAAATGCCGGAAAAAGTCCCATCTGCCGCAGTTTGGCGTTTTGCCGTGAACCATGGTCCGCGCGGGGAGGGCTTTTGGTTTGCGAATGAATAAGTCTTCTCCTTCGAGGGGAAGCTCCGCGAAGCGGTGATGAGGTGGACACGCAATAAGCGTCAGCTTTTGCGGATCATTCTGTCTGCACGGAACACCTCATCCGCCTTCGTTTACACTACGGCACCTTCTCCTCAAGGCGAAGGCTTTTTTTCAGCGAAGTTTGAAAACAACCTTTACAGAATAGTTCTTCTGCCGTACTGCACCTCACGCGAAACAAAAGCCGAACACGTCAAACCGCCTCGAAATTCATGATTATGAAAGGCTCTTCTGTTTTCAATCTTTTTGTTTCATTCTGATTTTGCACAACGAAAAAAGGGGCGAAGCCTGCGCTCCGCCCCTGCATTGCAATGTCGTTACACATCCTGTTCTTCCATTTCAGTGCTTTCTGTGATAACATCTACATTGCTCAGAAGGATGATCTCCATTTCCGGTACTTCGTATTGTTTCATATTCGTTTCCTCCTTACTGTTGATGCGCATTCAAGAATGCCTGCGCCGCCTTGTAGTAATAGTAGATTGCGCAGACCGCATTCTTTGCGTCGTCGGATGCTTCTGCATTTTTCAACATTGCTTGCACATAGGAGAGCGCCGATACTTTCACGTGCGCGGTGCCGTTTCCATCGGTTGCAACGTTGAATTCATATTCATCACCGATCTTGCTTGCGCCGATATTCTTGATTTCCACCAGATACCGTCCGTCCGTCAATTTCTCTGCTGTTGTCGCAGCTCCCGTGACTGTGAAAGCTCCGTTATAGCCTTCTGCCATCTTGAAGTACACGCGGATCGCCGTCTCGCTGTCAAGAACAAGTGAGAATGTGATCTTTTCGATCGCGTCAGAGTTGTCTTCGCGCACAATAGCGTTGCTATTGACTGCCGTCAGCACTTCATCGGGGGCATAACTTTGAGTGTAACAAAGTTCCATTTTCTTATAGTCCGTCGCGAACTCCCAGTTTCTGATACCTTTCAAATACAACTGTACATAGTGTCCGTAATCCGCAAGTGCCTTTACGAGATCCTTCGTTTCCGTATCGTTGGTTTGCGCAAGAAGATCTTCCAAATACATTCGAACGATCGCATCTTTGGAGATCGTCTTTTGTACATCGTCGACCTCGTAGCTGTAAACGGCTGTGATCCGATCCGCCATTTCGATCGACGTCAGTAAGCAAGTGAATTTATAGCGTCCGTCATCCAGCTTTTCACCGATCGCTGTTGTTGTTCTGCTTTTTTCATCAGCTGCGATGGTGAAAGTCACCTCTGGATTTGTATTTGTATTAATATACTCTTCCGGAATTGTCATGTAGAAGTTCATGCCGATCTGTCCGGAGAGCACAACCGAGCATTTCTTATCGAATGCAGGTTCCGGCGTTACCGGATCGGTATTATAATAGATCGTTCTTTCAGTTTCTTCCTTCCAGAACTGCGTCTTGTTGGTGGTGTAGCCGCTGTTGATGACGAAGTAGCCTTTCGAACCCTCCACCATGTAAGGATAACTGGAACTCGCGGAATTGCTGACCTTCATGCAGATGTTGTAGAGGTCATATTCCACGCCCCAGTTGCAATAACTGGAACTATACGACGAACGGCTGTAGAGAGTGTCTCTGTAGCTGCCCAGATAGGTGCCGGTCGAAGCGTTCTTCATGGTATAGTTGGAGCCGGTCTTTTCCACGACGAACACATATGCATTGTTCGCATTCCGGATTATCTCGCCGTCCAGCGTCATACCGGTATTGGAGAAGGTGACGGAGCCGCCTGCGCTTGCGGATTCATAGCTGGTATTGCCGGACAGCCCTTTCAGCACCAATGCGCTTGTATCCTTGCCGCAAGTGATAATGTAGTTGCCGCTCCAGTCGGAGAGGTTGTCGTTGACCAGACGATAGATCAGCTCGCCGGTGCCCTCCGTGCGGGTGAACAGCGCGTACAGCGTGGTGTTCGCGGTCACGGTGTATGCCGCGCCGGGCGCGTAGAACGTGGGCGCCGCGTTTGTCTCTGCGATCGTTGCGGTTACCCAACCGGAGAACGTCCAACCATCGGCAACAGTGCTGACGGAGGTCGGCAGGTTGATGACGTCATAGATCTGCGCGCTTACGCTGCCTGCAGCCGAGCCGGAGGCAATGTAGCTCACGGTGTAGGTGGGCTTTTCCGCAAAGATGACCTCGATCGTGCAGTCGCTTTCCGGCGCGACGTTGATGACGTTGCCGTTGATCGTTGCCGTCGCGGCGCCGCTCGTGACCTCATAGCCGGAGACATAGTAGCCGGCGGCGGGCGTCGCGGTGATCTTGGTCCCGTTGACGGAGACCGTGCCCCACGCGGTGTTGTTGGATACCGCGGTGACGGTAAAGGTAACATCCTTGGTATACGCCTTGATGCGGTAGTCACCGTTGTCCGGGCAGTCGGTCCAGCTGCCGTTCGGCTCTTTATAGTAGGAGGTGTTGCCGTTGTTTGCGTGCGTCCACTTTGCCCAGGAGACGAGACTCGTGTCATTGAAGCTCGCGTCATACGGCGTATGGACGTACTTGCCGTTGTCGTCGGCGACCGGAACGTTCTGTGTAAAGACGACCGAGAAGGTGTCGCCCGCGGCGAGCGCGACCGGCTCGTTCAGCGGAATGGTGTAGTAGCCGGAATAGGTCAGCGTGCCGGTCTGCGTGGTCATCAGCGTACCGGAGGACGGATTGCCGGTCGTCGGATTCTTGTAGATCTCAAGCGTGTAGGTAAGCGCCTCGTCCCAGTTGCAGAGCGCGACTGCTTCGAGTCTCTCGGTGCCCTTCGCGGTAAAGACGTTCGCAACCTTGGTGTTGTTCGCAAAACCGGTGCGGTTGCCGATGCCGTACGTGACGGGGTTGCAGGTGCCGTCGTACTGATAGTTGTGATCGTAGTTATCGATCGGCTCCGCGTCGTAGAAGTAGATATAGCCTTCGAGAACGGAAGTGTCCTCATAGGAGATCCACATATAACCCTGGTCAAAATAACTTGTGCCCCAGCTGTTCTTGCAGAGCCATGCGCCGTTGCCGGATGGCTGATTCGGGGAAAATTTACTCTTTGCAATACTGTCGTCCCAACCAATGACCGTGATCGCGTGGTTCGACCACTTGTGGGAGCTGCTGCTTGTGCTGGAGGTGTCGATTGTGCAGTTATAGGTATAATTGCTGTTGCCTGCATAGTAACTGATGTTGCCGGCGCCGTACTGCATAATCGCGCGCTTGACGCCTTCGATGTCCGTCGCGGGGATCCACTCGGAGTTCTGTACGTGGCAGATGTTGTACTGATAGGCGTACTGGCTGTTGAGGCCGGAGCTTGCGACCGTGCTTGCCTTGCTGTATGCAAGCGCGGACTGGGATTCGTCCGCTGCGCCGCACCAGCGCTGCAGGGTGTACGCCGACATTTCGCCGTTGCCGCCGGAATCGAGGCAGGAGTCGGATCCGGTCAGGGTGCATTTGTCGCCGGTCAGCATGCCCTCGGCGTCATAGGCGCTCGAGTAGTTGAAGAAGCAGTGCTGCGTCTCGGAAAGGTTGAGGCTCGTCGTCGCGGCGGAGCCGGTGGAGCCGACCTCGACGCCGTGCTTGATCATGTAGCTCTCGACGCTCGCCATTGCCGCGTGCGCCCAGCAGGAGCCGTACGGGTTCTGGTTCTTGACGGAGGTCACGTAATTGTAGTTACGGCTGTCATAGCTGGAAGGCAGCGTATCGCGCGTAGCGGTTATGCCGGAGAGACGGTAATACGTCTCCATGTCGCCGCGGGCATATGCGTCGGAAACGGCGCGGGTGCCGTGCTCCGGCGAAGCGATATAGCCGTAATTGGTGGTCTCGCCCGGAAGACGATCCGATGCCGAATCAGTCTCCTCCGCAAACGATGCGGCAGGAAGAAGGGCGATGAGCATAAACGCCGCCAGCAGGACGGCGAACAGCTTCTTGGCTAGACGGCTCATAAAAGGTCTCCTCATCTGATATTCTGCGCCAGAATACCGATACTCTGACTGCATGATTATAACACAGTCTGCACAAAAAAGTCCATACTTTTCCATACAAGCTTTTGTATCAATTTGCGATATTTATACAAAATGTAGTGAGTCGGCAGCTGTTTATCTACAAAGAAAGAACCGCCCCGAAGGACGGTTCCCGTTACGTTTGCTCAGTTTCCGAAGAAGTCGAGAATCTCGGTCACGGATGCGCTGCCGCTTTCATCCTCATACACATACAGGAACGCGTAATCGGACGACGGATCGGCGCTGACCGCGTTTGCTTCGCAGAAGAAGCAGTAATTGGTTCCGGACGCGGACTGCGTGCTCAAAAGCGCGATCGGCGCGAACTTCGCCCCGAGCATCGAGCTGAGCGCTTCCTTCACCATGGAAGCCTGCGCGTTGCTCACCTTCGGATCGGACGCGTTCGTCCATCCGCCCATCGCCATTGCGGTATTCGTGCGAACGCCCGACATGTTCACGTCGGAGAGCGTCACCTTGCCGTCACGGTTCTCATAGAGGATCACGATCGCATACAGATCCTGCGAATCGGGCGCCGCCATCGACGTCTCGCAAAGCACCGCGTAGTTCGTTCCGTTCACCTTCTGGGTTCCGATCAGCGCCACGGGCGTATACTTGACGCCGACGGTCTTGTCGGAAAGCTTGTTGAACAGCTTCGTAAGCTTCTTGGTGATCGCGGGCGAAGAAGGTCTCTCCCATGCGCCGGGGGCTTCCTCGGTCGGGATCGGCGTCGGCTTCTCCGTGGGCTCTGGCGTCGGTTCCTCGGTCGGTTCCGGCGTCGGCTTCTCCGTGGGCTCGGGCGTCGGTTCCTCGGTCGGCTCCGGCGTCGGCTCCTTTGTCGGTTCGGGCGTCGGCTCCTTTGTCGGCTCCGCGGTCGGCTCTGCGGTCGGCGCTTCGGTCGGTTTCGGCGTCGCCGTGGGCTTTGCCGTGGGCGTTGCGGTCGGAACCGGCGTTGCGCTCGGGACCGGCGTCGCGGTCGGAACTGGCGTTGCGGTCGGAACCGGGGTTGCCGTCGGGACCGGCGTTGCGGTCGGAACCGGCGTTGCGGTCGGGACCTCGGTCGGCGCGGCGGTCGGTTCCGGGGTCGGATCTTCCTGCGGCAGGTTCGCTTCGTCTTCGAATTCGACGATATGATCGACCGTATAGCTGCCGTCGTTGCTTCTGTTCAGATAGATAAAGGAATACCCCGTCTCCGCATTCTGCACGACCGGCGTGGACTCCGCAATCACCACGAACGAAAGACCGGACGCAATGCGCATTGCGCACAACGCCACGGGCACATATTCGACGCCGAGAATCTCTTTGAGCGCCGCTTGGCAGCCGTTCTTGAGCTCGTCGGTCAGGACCGGATCCTCCGCCTGTTCATATTCGTCGCCGTCCATACCGGTCGGGACCGCGGAACGGCTGATGTCAATGATGCGCACGCTGCCGTCGCGTTCCTCATAGAGATACACCAGCGCATAGGTTTCACGCGCGCCGGGATACACCACACGCGCTCTCGTCAGGAACGTGTGAACCGTGCCGGACACGACCTGTTTGCCGAGATAGGCGACCGGAATATAGTTGACGCCCAAAAGCATGCTGAATCCCTTTTGGAAGACGTCCATCGCAGCGTCCGTCAGCGCGGGCGAATCTGCGGTTTCCCATTCGCTCGGATCGACGTCGATGATGACGATCACATCCTCGTCCGGATTGACCGTTTCCGCGGCATCCGGCTGTTCGCTCGCATCGGGCGCGGCCGGCGTCGGATCCAAATCGATGCATGCCGCGAGCGTTGCGATCATGCATACCGCCAGGAGCAAAGAAAGAATTCTTTTCATATTCAGACCTCTGTGTTGTTATTTTTCGTATAATAATAGCACAAAATCCGACAGATGCAAGTGTTATTTTGTGAACGTTTCGATTCACGCTTCCGAAAATCATACTTGACAACCTCGCCGCGGTGTTGTAGAATAATCGGGCACGGGGATGTAGCTCAGCTGGTCAGAGCGCTGTGTTCACATCGCAGAGGTCTAGGGTTCGAGCCCCTACATCCCCACCAAACAAAGACCCACCCGCACGGTGGGTCTTTGTTTGGTCTTTGAAAAGAAGGGGCTCGACTGAGCGCCCGCAGAAGCGTCCGGTGGACGTTTCTGCAGCGAAGCGGGTTTGCGGCAGGGCGGACTGCGCAGCACGGAGTGCAAGCAGGACAGCCCGATATCCACCGCCGCAAACGAGCCCCGACATCCCCACCAGAAAAAAAGCCCTTTTGTCCTTTGACAAACGGGCTTTTTTCAAAGAGATCCTCCCTTCCGGACGGGTGAAACCGCTGCGCCGCGAAAGCCTGCTTTGCGGGATGAAGCGTTGTTTTTCCCGGTATCGCGGACGCTTCGGGCAAGATCATCTCAATAATCCGTCATTTGTGAGGACTGTTATGAAAACGGAACTGTGCGAGAATCGCGTTTGGCTGCTGTCGGAAGAAGCGTTTTCGATCTATGCTTCCTGCATGTACCGTCCGACATACGAGGCTTATCAAGCGCAGATGGAGGATTATCTGCGCGATTCCTCGGTGAACGTATATACATATGAACAGCAAGGCAGGATCGCAGGAATGCTGGTTCTGATGCTGTCAAAAACAGATGCTGAGATCGTCGGAATAGCGGTATCTGAAAACGCCCGCCGGAAAGGGATCGGAAAACGGCTGATCCGAAGTGTGATGGCATCGGAGAATCTGGAAAGCGTCAAAGCGCAGACGGACGATGATTCGATTGCCTTCTACCGCAAATGCGGATTTTCCGAGCAGAAAACCGTTGTGGAATACCCTGACGGGTCATCGGTACGATATAACTGCGTTCTTCACAAATAGATCAATCCCCGTTCGTCGGTCTCTGCGACGGTACTTTTGGCGTTCTTCCGACGAATACGAGTCTTGCATACAGTACAAAAAGAGCCGCTTTCTTGTTTTTTCGGTCGGTTCATGCTATACTGCATCCATGCAGCGCACGGAGATCGTTCATCCCATTCCCCCGTTCTTTCGGGCGGATTCGAATATCCTCATTCTGGGCAGCTTTCCCTCGGTCAAGTCCCGGGAACAGCGGTTCTTTTACGGGCATCCGCAAAACCGGTTCTGGAAGGTGATCGCGCGCGTGTTCGAGGACGAAACGCCGCGGACGGTTCCGGAAAAGGAGGCGTTTCTTGCGCGGCACCGCGTGGCGCTGTGGGACAGCATCGGACGCTGCACGATCGAAGGCAGCGCGGACAGCTCGATCCGCGACGTCGTGCCGAACGACCTGTCGATCATCCTGAACGCCGCGCCGGTGCGCACGATCTTCTGCAACGGACGCGCCTCGCTCGACTGCTACAACCGCTATATCCGCTCCGCAACCGGACGCGACGCGGTCCTTCTGCCCTCCACAAGCCCCGCGAACGCCGCATGGAGCGTCGAACGGCTGACCGCCGCGTGGCGCGCGATCCGTGTCGAATGAACGGGAAAACAATATATTGCTTGCTTCTTTTCGGTTTCATGCTATAATGGCGGCATTGCACGAAACACGAAAGGTTTTTTTATGATTATCACCATTGTCTGCGACGTTCTCGGCGAAGCCAACAACGGGACGACGATCGCGGCGCTGAATCTGATTCGCTCGATGCGCGAGCGCGGGCACACCGTGCGCGTGGTCTGCTCCGACCAGAACCGCAAGGGCGAAGAAGGCTTCTATATTGTGCCGAACCGCAGCTTCGGTCCGCTGATCGACGCGTACTTTCGGAAGAACGGCGTCAAGATGTCCTATCCCGACAAACGAATCATCGACGAGGCGATCCGCGGCGCGGACGTCGTGCATTTTATGACGCCTTTTGCTTTGGGACGCCGCGCGGTCAAGCTTGCCAGAACGCACGGCATTCCGCTGACTGCGGGATTCCACTGTCAGGCGGAAAATCTGACTTCCCACATGTTTATGAAGGATTTCCCGCTTGCGAACAAACTCTTTTATCTGACGATCTGGGCGCATTCCTACCGCCACTGCGCGCGCATCCACTACCCCTCCGCCTTCATCCGCGACACCTTTGAACGCGCCATCGGCCGCGAAACGCCGTCGTGCGTGATCAGCAACGGCGTCAACAAGGCGTTTCATCCGATGGAGGTTGAGCGTCCGGCGCGCTATCGCGACCGGTTTGTGATCCAGTTCACCGGACGGTTCAGCAAGGAGAAAACGCATCGCGTTCTCATCGACGCGGTCAGACGTTCGAAGTACGGCGACCGGATCCAGCTCGTCTTTGCCGGTATGGGACCGCTGTACGAGAAGCTCAGGCGCCGCGGCGCGAAGCTTCAGAACCCGCCGGAATTCCGCTTCTTTACGCGGGAGGAGCTGGTGAAGCAGCTGAACTGCGCGGACCTCTACGTGCATCCCGCGGAGATCGAGATCGAAGCGATCTCGTGTCTTGAAGCGATCGCCTGCGGGCTCGTCCCCGTGATCGCCAATTCGCGGCGCAGCGCGACGCGCTACTTTGCGCTCGACGAACGCAACCTGTTCCGCAACAAGGACGCGAACGACCTTGCGGCGCGGATCGACTACTGGATCGAGCATCCGGACGAACGCGCGAAGATGCGACAGCGCTACGCGAACTGTGTCAGGGAGCACGAATACGAGCACTGCATGGACCGCATGGAAACGATGCTGCTGGATGCGGCGGAAGGGCGCAGATATGTCTCGTAAACCGACCGCGCCGAAGCGCGTCATCTGCTATCGCGACGCCGCGAACGAGGACTATGCCGGCACGAACATCGACACTCAGACCGTCGACGCGGATTTTCCGTTCGCCCCGAACGGCGTGTTCTGGCGCATCCTCGCCTTGTTCGCGTATTACGTGATCGCGATTCCGCTCGTCTTCCTGTGCTGCTATGTCTTCTGCGGCTTTCGCGTGAAGAACCGCAAGGCGGTGAGAAAGATCCGCAAATCGGGCTTCTTCCTCTATGCGAACCACTCGCACTTCACCGACGCGTTCCTTGCGCCGATCATTGCGTTTCCGAAGCGCGCGTATGTGATCGTCGGTCCCGACACCGTTTCGATCAGGGGGCTCCGAAGCTTTGTGCAGATGGTCGGCGCAATCCCGATTCCGCAGGGACTCAAGGCGATGGCGCCGTTCTTTGCCGCCGTAAAGCTGCGCGCGGAGCAGAAATGCTGCATCAGCGTCTTTCCCGAGGCGCACATGTGGAACTACTGCACGTTCCTGCGTCCGTTGAAAAGCGGTTCGTTCCGCTACCCCGTCGTGCTGCACATGCCGTGCGTCGCCGTTGCGGTGACGTATCAAAAGCGGAAGCTGCCGCTGTTCAGAACGCCGCGGCGCACCGTGTTCATCTCCGATCCGTTCGAACCGGACGATTCGCTCTCCGCAAAGGAGGCGCAGAAAAAGCTGCAGGACAGCGTCGAGGCGTTCCTCAAAGAAAAACTCGAAACGTATTCCGACTATGCGTACTACGAATACCGCAAGGTCGACTGAAAGCGCTCCGGCGCTTTTTTTGTTGCGCAATCCCGGGTTGCTTGGTATAATGAAGTATCTGTACAAAGGAGGCTGCTTATGGTCACCCGAAAGCCGTTCGGCACGACAAAGGACGGAATCGAGGTCATGGCGTACACGATTACAAACGGACGCGGAATCGCCGTAACGGTGCTCGACTACGGCGCAACGCTGCAGTCGGTCGTGCTGCCGCACAAGGGCGGGCGCGTCGACGTCGTGCTCGGCTATGACACGATCGAAGAATACGAAGAAAACGACGGATACCTCGGCGCGTCGATCGGACGCTATGCCGGGCGCATTCCGGATGCAATCCTGAGAATCGGCGAGGACGCCTTCCCCGTCACCGCAAACGAGGGCAGAAACCAGCTGCACGGCGGAAACAAAGGATTTGACAAGAGCGTCTGGCAGGCCCGGATCAACGACAAAAGAACGGTGCAGTTTGATCTGGCGTCTTCGGACGGCGACGAAGGCTTCCCGGGTGATCTGAAGACTTCGGTTGTATACCGTCTGTATTCCGATACGCTTGAAATTCTGACTTGGGCAAGGTCCGATCGCGTGACCGCGTGGAACCCGACAAATCACGCCTACTGGAATCTGAACGGGCACGACGCGGGCGATACGCGAAAGCATCTGCTCGAGATTCCGGCGGATCGCTATGTGCCGGTCGGTCCCGATATGATCCCCTCGGACGGCGAAGCGGACGTTGCGGGAACGCGGTTTGATTTTCGCAAGCTTAGGGAGATCGGCGACACATACGACAACAGCTTCGTCCTTTCCGGAAGCCCGATCAGACTTTGGGGCAATCGCGGCATCGGCATGGAGATCACAACGAGCTGCAGCGCGGTGCAGTTTTACAACGCAAAGTATTTGGGCGAGCGGATCGGCAAGGGCGGCGCGCATTACGGACCGTTCGGCGCGGTCTGTCTCGAAACGCAGGGGCGTCAGGCGCTTCGCAACCGGCCGATCGCGCAGGAGAACGTCATCTCGACCGAGTATTTCCTTGATCCGCGCAGCACAAAATTCACGTTCATCGATAAGGAGATTTGAGTATGGAATCCATCGAAAACATGCGAAACGAATTTGAAAAGACGTTCGGGCGTCCCGCAAAGCGCGCGTTCACTTCCTGCGGACGCGCGGAGCTGATCGGCAACCACACCGACCATCAGCGCGGTCTGGTGCTTGCCTGCGGCGTGAATCTGTCCGCCGTGGCGCTTGCCGCGCCGAACGACCGCAACGAGGTCCGGCTTGTTTCGAAGGGCTTCCCCGCCTGTTCCGTCGCGCTCGACGCGCTGGAGCCCGATCCGAAGGAATACGGCACGACGGCGGCGCTTCTGCGCGGGGTGCTGAACGGGATCGTGCAGCGGGGCGCGGCGCCGTTCGGGCTCGATATCTACGTCGTGTCCAACGTGCTTTCCGGCAGCGGTCTGAGCTCGTCTGCGGCGATCGAGGTCCTGCTCGCGGGCGTGGCGGAAGGGTTCTATCTCGACGGCGACCTCGACGAGATCGCGCTTGCCGTGATCGGTCAGCGCGCCGAAAACGTGTATTTCGGAAAGCCGTCCGGTCTGCTCGACCAGATGGCATGCGCGCTCGGCGGCATCCAGTTCTTCGACTTCTCCGATCCCGCCGTGCCGTACGCGGAACGCATCGATTTCGATTTTCAGAAGTGCGGGCACACGCTCGTCGTCATCGACACCGGCGCCGATCATGCCGATCTGACCGACTGCTACGCCGCAATCACGCGCGAGCTTGCCTCGGTCGACGCGTTCTTCGGCGCGACCGCGCTGCGGGATGTGAACGAAAGCGATTTCTTCGCCTCTCTGCCGGTGCTGCGGCGGTTGTTCGGCGATCGCGCGATGCTGCGCGCCATGCATGTGTTCGACGAGAACCGCCGCGTGCTCAGAGCGCGCGAGGCGCTTTTGAACGACGATTTTCAGACGTTTCTCGATCAGCTCAACGCGTCGGGCGAATCGTCCTATACGATGCTGCAGAACGTGATCGCGGAGGGACACACGAACGCACAGGCGGTCGCGTTTACGATCTGCTACGCAAAGAAGCTCCTGAAAGGCCGCGGCGCGGTGCGCGTGCACGGCGGCGGCTTTGCGGGAACGGTGCTCGCCGTGGTGCCGGACGATATGCTGAACGACTTCATCGCCGAAACGGACCGCGTGCTTGCGCCCGGCGCGTGCATGCCGCTCAAGGTGCGCAGACGCGGCGTCTATGAACTTCCGCAGGAGGACTGAGCCATGAAACGCAGCCGATTCTGGACCGTTCTGATTGTATTCAGCCTGATCGGACAGATTGCTTGGGTGGTCGAGAACATGTACTTCAACGTGTTCATCTACCACATGTTCAACGCATCCCCGAAGGAGATCTCGCTGATGGTGCAGGCAAGCGCCGTCGCGGCGACGCTGACGACCGTTTTCGTCGGCGCGCTTTCCGACCGTCTCGGCAAGCGCAAGGTGTTCATGGTCATCGGCTATCTCCTCTGGGGCGTCTCGATTCTGTGCTTTGCGTTTCTGCGCACCGACTGGATCGGCGTCGTCTTCCCGACCGTTGCGAACGCCGCGGCGCTCGGCTGCGCGCTCGTCATCGTGTTCGACTGCATCATGACGTTCTTCGGCTCGTCTGCCAACGACGCCTGCTTCAACGCATGGCTGACGGACAGCACCGACGATACGAACCGCGGCAAGGCGGAAGGCGTCAACGCCATGATGCCGCTTCTGGCGATCCTCGTGGTGTTCGGCGGCACGATGTGGGCGGACACGTCGAACGCGGCGCACTGGACGATCCTGTTCCTGATCATCGGCGGGATCGTGCTCGTCTGCGGCGTGCTCGGACTGTTTTTGATCGAGGAGCCGAAAGGACTGCTCCGGCAGGCGGCGGGCTATCGCGAAACGCTGCTCTACGGCTTCCGTCCGAGCGTCGTGAAGGCAAACGCGTCGCTCTATTGGGCGCTGCTCGCGTTCACCGTGTTCGGCATTTCCATTCAGATCTACATGCCGTATCTGATCCTCTACTACACCGAGGCCCTGCATCTTTCGAACTACGTGCTGATCATGGCGCCCGCGATCCTGCTTGCGGCGGTCGCGACGGCGCTGTACGGGCGGCTGTTCGACCGGTTCGGCTACCGCAGAACGCTGATTCCGGCGCTCTGCGTGCTGATGCTCGGCTATGCGGTGCTGTATCTGTTCCGGCACACCGCGCTCGTCTTTGTCGGCTCGCTTCTTATGATGTGCGGATACCTCTGCGGCATGGCGGTGTTCGGCGCGCGCATCCGCGAGACGACGCCCGTCGGCATGGCGGGACGCTTTCAGGGACTGCGCATCGTCGCGCAGGTGCTGATCCCCGGCGTCATCGGTCCCGCGATCGGAAGCCTTGTCCTGCGCGGCGCCGAAACCGTATTGAACAGCGACGGCACGACCTCCTTCATCCCGAACGCAAACATCTTCCTGTGGGCGGGCATCGCGCTGATCCCGATCGCCGTTCTGCTGCTGATCGAATCCGCGCGAAACGATAAGACCGCCCGCGCCTGACGTATCTTCTTCCGCAATAACAAAAGGAGCCGGTTTTCCGGCTCCTTACTTTGTAAAAGGTTTTATTTCGTTTTGCCGTTCAGCACGTTCGACCAGCCGCCGTAATACGTCATGCCCTCGAATTCGTGATAGGAGCGCACACGCACATAGTAGGTCGTGGAGGATTTCAGGCTCTTGATCGTCGTCTGATACGTCTTGGCGTCGGTGATCTTCACCGTCTTGACGTTCTTCGTGAACGCCGCATCCGTCGCGATCTGCACCTCATAGCCCGTGAAGTTCTTCGAGCCCTCCCACTTGACCGTCAGCTGCTTGCTGCCGCCGGTCACGGAAGTCAGCTTGCGCGTCGTGATGCGCACCGTCGTCTTCAACGGTCCGACAAAGCCGAGGTTGAAGTTGCCCGAATTGTTGTTCACGTTGCCGCCGATCTCAGCGCCTGCGATCGGATCCAGACGGCGCGCAAAGTATGCCTTGACGCCGTACTGGTATCTGGTGCCTGCGTATACTTTGTGCGATTCGTCGACGCCGTCGATATAGCTCGTAGCGGTCGTATTGTTCCAACGTGCGAACGTCGTCCAGCCGTTGTCTACAAGGTTCCATGCACGGCGGTAGATGACGTATCCCGCAGCGCCCTCGACCGGTGCCCAGGTCACCAAAATACCCTCGTCGATATTCTCGACCGTCGTTTCGGTCGTGGCAGGCAGATAGATCTTGAAGCTGCCGCGGCAGGTTCCGGTATAGCCGTTGGTGAACGTGACGATCACATAACCGGTACCGGCCATTGTATTTTCGCGATACTCATACGAATAGTATGCC
>JAEEGI010010138.1_pt1 | contig 20490 bp, 10 predicted proteins | sample 8958751 | NCBI WGS metagenome assembly JAEEGI01 (sample SAMN16246545, study PRJNA631951) | gut metagenome | biome: gut microbiome; feature: rumen; material: KS-attached | host: Bos | place: Iran: Karaj | collected 2018-10 | reverse complement strand
ACCTCATTCTCTACAGCGTTGATTATTCCGTATACGATGAGCACGGATATCTCATCTACAACTGTATCGGAGCAGGCGACAAGGGATATTTCATCTCCAACGGTGTCGGTATTCCGATCCACTGGGCAAAACCCGGCGAAGATCAGCAGACCATCTACTACGATCTTGAAAAGGGCGGCCCCATCAAGTTAAATACCGGTAAGACATACATCACCATGGTCCCTTCGGACGTATGGGATGAAGTGGTATATAAGTAAAAAGAAAAAACATCGGCTTCGCGTACTTTACGCGAGGCCGCTTTTTTTCTTTGTGCCTTTTTGAAGTAAGCCAAAAGGCAAAAACGTGATCAGAATTTCTTTAATAGTTTTTTCTTTGTACCGCCTTATGATATAATGATTGCTGACAGTCAAAAAATCCGAGGTAAGATATGGAATACAAAAAGATAAACGAAATACCCGTAAAGGTTCACGGACGTACGATAAAGGATGCCTGCCCGCTGCCGATATTCTGGTCAAGATCGGGCATCGAAGTAAACGTGCGGGCAAATGAACTGTGGGTCGATATAGAAGTCGGATGCGATTATCAGGAGCCCTGGTTTGTGACCGAGATTAACGGCGCGTTCATGTCAAGGCAGATGATCTTGAAAGGCCGGCACAAAATATGCCTTTACAGAAACTTAAATCCCGCAGAGTTAAGAAATGTTAAGTTTTACAAAGACAGCCAGATCGTTGCGGGGGAAGAGGCGCTTTACGTCACCATCCACGGACTTGAGACCGACGGGACGTTTGAACCGGTGGAAGATAAGAAGCTTAAGATAGAATTTGTGGGTGACTCGATAACGTCGGGCGAAGGAACGTACGGATCGTTTAAGGAGACCGACTGGAGAACCATGTTTCACTCTTCGAGCCGTCAGTACGCTTCTTTCATAGAACGCGCGCTTGATGTTGAAAGTCGCGTCATCTCTCACGGAGGCTGGGGCGTATATACCGGATGGGACAACGACATCCGCTCAAACATCCCCTCCATATACGAGTATGTCTGCGGTATAGCGGCAGGCGAAGAAAACGCTCGCCTCGGCGCAAAAGAACAAAACGATTTTAAAGCATGGCAGCCCGATGCCATCATCGTCAATCTCGGGACCAACGACAATTCCGGGTTCGACCAGCCCGCATTTGACGTACCGGGTGTGGGACCTTGCAAATTAAGAAGAAACGAGGACCGCTCGTTTCTTGACGAAGACATAGAGAAGATCAAATCTGCCGTCACCGGCTTTTTAAAGATGCTAAGGAAGAACAATCCAAAGGCTCATATCGTTTGGGCATACGGAATGCTGGGAAGCGAGATGAACCTTCCGATATGTGACGGAATAAACAGATACGTTAAAGAAACAAACGATAACAACGTGGCATTTTTGAACCTCCCCGACACCACCGATGAAACGGTCGGATCGTTCGGGCATCCGGGAATGGTTTCGCAGAAGGTTGCCGCAGATGTTTTGACGGTTTATCTTTCAAAACGCTTTAACATGAAAATAAACGGGTACAACGGAAATATCTGATTCACATCGGATGTTTACAGAGGGTAGTTATGTACGATTCGGATCTTAGAAAAAGAAATAATACGATAATGTTTTTTGTAAGTCTGATCCTTGTTGCGGTATCGGCATTTGTGATCTTCAAAAAGTTCGATCTTGTCTTTTCCACAAATGACGACACTATGCTAAGAAGCATTGCAAGCGGCAACTATACGGGAACTCCGGACGCTCATCTTGTATATATCATGTACCCTTTGGGACTTTTGTTAAAAGGTCTCTATACTCTGTTCCCTTCGGTGCCCTGGTATGACGGGTTTATGTGCTTTGTGCATTTTGGCTGTATCTTTCTTATAACATACAGACCGGCAAGAGTATTTGATCATTTTGTAAATAAGCTTGTTGCGTCACTTGTTGCATTTGCGCTTGTCATGACTATCGACGTTTCTTTCATCGTTATGCATCAATACACTGTTCTGGCGGCCGTATGTGCGGCAGCGGGATTGATGTGGACCGCAACATACAATTTCAAGACGCATAACCGTATGTCGGGTGCTCTTATTATCTTACTTTTCTTATTATCCCTGTGGCTGAGAAAACAGGTATTCTTTTTGAGTCTGCCGCTTCTTTTGGGTGCGGTTTTGTTCAGAGTGTTCGAACAAAACGAAACATCGAACGAGCGATTTTACAGACTAAAAGACGCTCTCACTCCGGCGATAATCTTTGCGGTTCTGGTCGTTGCTTCTTTTGCCCTCGAGGCGATAGCATATTCTTCTCCTTCGTGGAAAGCTTTTAAAGCATACAATGAGGCGAGAACGGAGGTCTACGATTACAACAATCTTCCGGAGTATGATTACAACGAAGAGGTTTATCATAAGCTCGGACTGGATGAAAAAGATCATACGCTTCTGCGTGAATATGATGTGGCGCTGGTTGACAACATAGATACGGATACGTTCATTGCGCTCTCGGACAGAGCCAAAGCAGAAAAGAAGGAATGGCAGCAATACTACTCCGTTCCCCGAAAAGTGATACGCGATACCGCGTCTGCGATCATGGAAAAGCATTCGACACTGGCGGGCATAGCGGTCACGGTCGTGTTTGTTTCGGTCTTTTTCTTCATGTTTTATAAAGACGAAAAGCTGGCAGGGCTTATCATATGCGCAACGCTTGTTTACGAGGTGTGTTTTACGGGCTACTTTATGTATCGCGAAAGACTTCCGGAGCGTGTGACTTACGGCTTTTATCTGATGGAGCTCTCGCTCATTCTTTCGATCTTTTTGATGGTCATCGTAAAAGACAGATATTTGAACGTGCCGCCCTCATGGCAGGCACTTGCGGCAATATTTGTAGGAGTGCTCATCTTCCTGGCCGGATATCACAGCTTAAGAGGCACACTTGTGGACGACGAAGTGCTGACCGAAAAGGCAACACAGTGGCAGGAGATCAATTCGTACTTTAAGTCCAATCCGGACAACGTTTACGTCTTAAATACGCAAGCCTACGCTGCCATGCCCGCGTTTATGTTCAATGACAAAGCAAGCGAGGCGTTCAATCTCATAAAGCCCGGCAACTGGACTCTTAACAGCACGCTCGAAGAAAAGCACGAAGCAAGGCTCATATCAAGGCCGTTAAAGGAGGCTTTGTTAAAAGACGATAACGTGTTCTTTGTTGCAAAGTCCAATGACGGACTTGAAGAATGGGTAGTCGACTGCTTCGGCAGCGCAACGTTTAAAGATGAATTTACTACCTCAAACGGTAATTCTTATTCGGTATACAGCTTAAAGTAAAGAAGGAGGAAGAAAAATGTACGAGTGTCCAAATTGCGGACAGAATCTGAAGTTTGACATCGCTCGTCAACAGATGCACTGCGACTACTGCGACACGGTCATGGATCCGTATGCCATCACCGAGAAGCACAGCGCAAGGGAAGTTGTCGATCCCGCGTATACGGGTACAAATGCGGCACTGATCGACGAAGCTGCCAATGCCAAGCCGGTCGAGACTATGCAGGTTCACATCTACACTTGCCCTCAATGCGGCGGCGAGATAGTGGGCGATGTTAACGAAGCAATGGTATTCTGCAGTTTCTGCGGAGCTTCTACACCGCTTAACGAACGAATGACAAGCATAAGACGTCCCGAGGTGATCATTCCTTTCAAAAAGACAAAGGAAGACTGTGCAAGAGAATACAAAAAACTTCTCACAAAAGCCATGTTTGCGCCCAAGGAGTTAAAAGATCCCAAGAACATTTCGGGATTTCGCGCGATCTATATGCCCTACTGGGTATACGATTTTACCAGGAACGCCGCGATCACCTATTCGGGCAAGCATTGCTATCACAGAGGCAATTACGATTACACCGATCATTACAAAGTTACCACCAACATAAGCATGCAGTATAACGGTGTTAACTACGACGCAAGTTCTTCTTTCTCGGACAATTTAAGTCAGGCTATATCTCCTTATGAAGCTAAGGAGGCGAAACCTTTTACGACCGCGTTCATGAGCGGCTTTTATGCCGACACCATGGATGTCGAACCTTCCGTTTACGAAAAAGAAGCAAAAGACATCGTGTGCGATCATGCGGCCGATGCGATAATGCAGCAGCAGCGTTCAAGCAAATACACGGTTGAGAAAGAATCCGTAAAGAAAGCTCTCGATCCCAAGACGAACAAGAGCGTTCTTGCGATGTTCCCGGTATGGTTCATGTCCTACAAGACTACGGACAAGAAGGGCAAAGAACGCGTTCTTTATTCCGTAATAAACGGTCAGACCGGAAAGGCTGCGGCCGACATTCCGGTAGATATCAGAAAATATGTCATAGGATCGTTGATACTTGCGATCCCGCTTTTTATAGTCTTTAACATGTTTTTGCAGTTAAGACCCATGTTTCTTTCGATCGCGGCAGCTGTGATAAGCATCATCTGCATGATAAGTCTCTATGCGCAGTCGTCACAGATCGCGGCAAAAGAGATGGGGTCGGATGATGCGGGACTTTCAAGCATCAACAAGAGAAACAAAGAGTACAAGCAGGCGCTCAAAACGCGTGAGAAATGGGAAGCAAAGAGCATATGGAAGGCTAATGCGGCTTTTTTCTTTGTACCGATAATCCTTTGTGCGCTCTTAATACTGTTTAAACCCGTTCATGACGCTTACTACTACGTGACGGTCATCATTTCCGGAGTGTGCGACTGCTTTATGCTCACGGACATAATGAGGCGCTACAACAAGCTGGCCACCAGGCCGCTTCCTCAGTTTAAGAAGAAAGGAGGCGATGACAGTGCAAATATTACAGGCAATATTTAGTACGATAGTGGTCGCTACCCTGACTCTTCCGAGGAGCTCCGAGCCCGTTACGACATACGTTAACGAAAGAACGAACCCCGATACGGGATATACGGTTATCGTGGAAGACGAAGCCGACCTTTTGACGACTCTCGAGGAAGAGGACCTTCTTAACGAGATGTACAAGCTTACCGAGTATACCTCGGCCGCATTTTCGTCGACCAATTACAATTCGGGTTCCACTTCGTCTTATGCGCAAAGCTTTTGCCATGAGAAGTTCGGAAGCGGAGACGGAACCGTTTTTGTCATCGATATGGATAACCGTAACATCTGGATATGGTCGGACGGTAAAAGTTACCGAAAGATCACTTCAAGAAAAGCCGATACGATAACGGATAACATTTACAGATATGCTTCCAAGGGCGAATACTATGAGTGTTCCAAAGAGGCATTTAACGAGATGTACGATGTTCTCGCCGGACAGCGAATCGCAGAACCTATGCGTTACATAGGAAATGCGCTCCTGGCACTTCTGGCAGCGTTATTTATAAACTATCGTATAGTGATCGCTTTTTCGAAAGCAAAGAAACAGGACGACAGGCTAATGGCAAGACTGGCGTTCAACTACATGAATCTGGGTCAGCCGCAGGCAGTTAAGACTCATACCACCAAAGTATACAATCCCCCTTCAAGCTCATCCGGCGGTGGCGGCGGAGGCGGAGGAGGCGGCGGTGGCGGAGGCGGTGGCGGCGGCCACTCCTTCTAAGATCGAGCCTATATTTTGAGCCGTTGGGCGCATGTGTTTTATTGCACATGCGCCCTGTTTAATATATAATGAAACGGTATTATGCCATCTTGTCCGAAAGGGAAAAAAGACATGAAAACCATCGATTTTAACTGGAAAGAATACATCGCACTGGCAAGACGTGCGGCCGCAGAAGGAGCGGTTCTTATAAAAAACGACAACGAGACGCTCCCTGTAAAAAAAGGCGGATCGGTAGCTCTTTTCGGACGTACTCAGTTTGATTACATCAAAAGCGGCACGGGTTCGGGCGGACTGGTAAACGTGCCTTACGTTGTCAATTTCTACGAGGGATTTACCGCCTGCGACGATCTCAAAGTCTATGAGCCGCTTTCGGATATCTATAAAAAATGGATAGCAGAGAATCCTTTCGATTCCGGACACGGCTGGGCGACCGAGCCTTCAAGCCAGGTTGAGATGCCTCTTGGTGACGATCTTGTGATTAAGGCCCGAGAAAATGCCGACACCGCGATCGTGTTCATCTCAAGACTTGCGGGAGAAGACAAAGACTGCAAAGCCGAGGCGGGAGATTACTATCTTAACGACGGTGAAAAGGAAATGATCAAAACCGTCACCAAATATTTTGAGAAGACGGCCGTTTTGATAAACGGCGGTGACATCATAGATATGAACTGGGTCGGAGAACTTAACCCTTCGGCAGTGATGTATATTTGGCAGGGAGGCTGTGAAGGCGGTAACGCCGTAGCCGATCTTGTAAGCGGAAAAGTGACTCCTTCGGGAAGACTTACCGAGACCGTTGCCTTCGATATCAAGGACTATCCTTCCGATGCAAACTTCGGAGATCTTGTCAGAAACTACTACAAAGAAGACATTTACGTCGGATACAGATATTTTGAGACCTTTGCAAAGGATAAGGTCTTATATCCCTTCGGATACGGTCTTTCATATACTTCTTTTTCAAAAGAGGCGAGCTTTTCGCTTGAAAACGAGCCGTTTGTTACGGTTACCGTAAAAAATACGGGTGACTATGCGGGCAAAGAAACCGTTATGGTATTTATGAGCGCTCCTCAGGGAATGCTCGGCAAACCCGCCAGAGTACTGATAGCATTTGATAAGACAAAACTCCTTAACCCGGGTGAGAGCGAGAGCTTCACTATCGAATGGTCGATGAGAGATATGTCTTCGTTTGACGATTCGGGAGTTACCGGATACAAAGACAGTTTTGTTATGGAAGAAGGCGAGTACACTTTCTATGTCGGAAGCGACGTAAGAAGCGCACAGCCTGTCGGTTCATTCGTACTTTCGGAGACTATCGAGGTTGAGCACGTTTCAAATGCGCTCTATCCGATAAGAGAGTTTGAAAGACTTGTACCAAACGAAGATAATTGTGAATATAAACCCGTATTTGCTCCCGTTCCCGTTTCCGATCATGAAGTTGAAGAAGTGATCGCCCGGGAAAGAGAGTCGCTTCCTCACATTTCATATTCGGGTGACAAAGGTATAAGATTAAGCGACGTTAAAAACGGCAAAGCCACAATGGAAGATTTCGTATCGCAGCTTACCGACGAAGAACTTATCATTATGAGCCGAGGCGAAGGAATGAGCTCAAGAAGAGTCGTTCCCGGAACCTGTGCGGCTTACGGTGGTGTATGCGATTCGCTGAGAGACTACGGCATTCCCGCTGCGGCATGCACCGACGGACCAAACGGTCTCAGGATCGACGACGGTACGATGGCGTTCCAGCTTCCGGGCGGAACATGTCTTGCTTCCACATTTGACGTTAAACTTGTAAAAGAGCTGTTCACATTCCTAGGAATGGAGCTTTTAAGAGATAAGATAGACTGCATACTCGGTCCGGGAATGAACATTAAGAGGCATCCTCTTAACGGACGTAATTTTGAATATTTCAGCGAAGATCCTCTCGTTACCGGAAAGATCGCGGCAGCGGAGCTTACGGGCATGGCGAAGTCGAACACAACAGGCTGTGTAAAGCACTTTGCCTGCAACAACCAGGAAAACAAGCGCCATGTGACAGATTCGGTCGTTTCGGCAAGAGCGCTCCGCGAGATATACTTAAGAGGTTTTGAGCTTGCGGTCAGAGAAGGCGGCGCAACACACATAATGACGACATACGGAAGCCTTAACGGTTACCATACCGCGGGAAGCTTCGAACTTACGACTTCGATCCTCAGAAAGGACTGGGGCTTTAAGGGTGTGGCTATGACCGACTGGTGGGCAGTGGTAGGTACCAAGGAAGATCCCGAGCCTACTATAAGAAAGACCGGTCTTATGATACGCGCACAGAACGATCTTTACATGGTCACCAACTCTTCAGAGAACAACGACAATCACGACGACAGCGCCGAGGCAAGAGAAAACGGCACGTTCAACCGTGACGAGCTTGCAAGAAACGCTTCAAACATCATACAGACCGTAATGAACACTCCCGCCTACGACAGGCTCGTGGGAGAAGAAGTGAAGTTCAACGACATCGACAGACCTTCTCCGAACGTAGTCATGGCCGACGTTGAGTTCACATACGACGTAAAGGAAGACGAAGGCTTTGACGCCTCGCTTTTAAAGACAGAGCGCGGAAACGTCAACATGATCACGCTTCGTTTCCCCGAAAAGGGCGATTATCACATGCTCTTTGACCTGGCCGCAGAGGGAAGTGAACTTTCGCAGATGGCGGTTTCTTTCTCCATCAATAACACGGTCATGAAAGTCATAAGCAAAAACGGAAGCGAAAAGGAATACACTCCCGAGGACGTGCTTCTCGGCCACGGTTACTCCACTGAACGCTTCCTTAAGATCCAATTCATGCAGTCGGGTCTTAAACTTAAGAACATCAGGTTCAAAAAGGATACCAACAATATTTACGCATAGAGGTCATCATGCGGGCACGTATATTTAACTTAAACGCATTTTACAAGTACAAAAAAGAGATCGACAAAAAGAACATCATGGGACTTTGGGTTGCCGCAAGTCTTTTCATGACGCTCGTTATGCTTGCGATCATCATGAGAATGATCATCAACCCCAACTCCATAAGGCCGTGTCTTTTTGTCTATGTCGGCATCTGCATTCTGCTGATCTTCGCGTGGCTTTTCACGCGTGATCGGATCGAGAAGGCGCAGGATTGGTTTTTGATAGCCGGATACATATTCGGTTTTACTTTCGCGTGCCATATGCGCTTCATCTACGGCGACTACCGTGCATTTATAATCTATTTTGCAATCGCCCTCGTGGTCGCATGTTTCCTTTTGCTCAATCCTTTCTTTTTACTGCTTGGTCAGATGGAGGGCGCGGTCGCCTTCTACGTCTGCTATCATGTTACGGTTGACGGAAAGGTCACTGTTAACGGCATACTGTCCATTCTGGCCGCATTCTTTATCTCCGTTCTCTCCGGCCTTCTTTGCTGGTATGTAAGGATGGAGAACCTCGTTTTCATGAACGAATTGAACTACATCACGACCGGTTCCGACGATCCTTTTTACGACGCTTCCAAAGCTTTCTGGGAGGGCAATGTCCGCTACGGGCTGATGGATGATTACAATAAGGGCAAAAGAAAAACCTTCACGATCGTCTTCAATCTTACCAAGAACAAGCTTGACAGCGTGCGTGAAAACAACATTTTCGATCTGAAACCTTTCATGGACTGGGACGAGGCCATGCGCCGCATATTAAGATACGCCGGCGACCCCAAGACTTACAGATCGTTTGAAGAATTCTTTAACATCGATAACTACAGAGAAGATTTTAAAGCCGAAAAGGTAAAAAGAACACTCACCGGCAATTTCAGCCTCCGCGGAGGAGACAGCATGTGGCTTTCGTTTGAGCTCACTTTCCGCCCCCATCCGCTCTCGGGTGAGATCATGGCAACGATCATAGTTGAAGACGTTACCGAGGACAGGATACTTCTCGGAATACTCAACAAACTCATATCGCACGATTACGATCTTGTTCTTTGCATCGAAAAAGGAAAACACAACAGCTTAAGCTTCAGGACCAACAGTGACAATGAAGTAAGGGGCAATTCGGTCGGAGATTACGAGACCGAGATGGTAAGCTACATTACGGAATGTGTTGCCGATTACGACAGAGAGCGTGCCCTTAAATCCGGACATCTTAAGAACGTTTATGAAGAGTTAAAGACAAAGGATGTTTATGAGGTACTTCTCGACGAGATCGTTATCGGAGAAGACGAGCCCAGAAAGAAACACTTCACTTACTCGTACCTTGATGCGGGCAAACGTTTCCTTATTGTATTAAAGCAGGACGTTACAGATCTTGTAAGAAAAGACAGTGAATCCAAAAAGCAACTCGAGATCGCTTTGGAAGAAGCAAGAGCCGCAAGCAACGTCAAGACCGAATTCTTATCGAGAATAAGTCATGAGATGCGTACTCCCATGAATGCGATCATAGGTCTTGCTTCGTTGATGGAAGACGAGATAAACAATCCGGCCATGCTAAAAGATTACGTGGGCAAGATGAAGGTATCGAGCAACTTCTTATTGCAGCTTATAAACGACATGCTTGATATGTCCGGTATAGAAGAGGGACACATCAATATAATGGAAGGCGAGTTCTCATACAAAGAACTGCTTGAGAGCATAAGAACGCTGATACTTCCTTTGTGCATGCAAAAAGACATCACGTTCGTTCCCAACTCCGAGATCGCCGACAGCACGATCATAAAGTCCGACAGGTTAAGAGTGACGCAGGTGTTCATGAACCTTCTCGGAAATGCGGTCAAGTATACCAATCCGGGCGGACGCATTGAGTTCAATTCCTATAATGTAGGCCCCGCCGAAGACAAGGAACACTTCAGGTTCGTTATCAAGGACAACGGTATCGGCATGAGCGAAGACTTCATAGAGCACATGTTTGAGCCTTTCACGCAGGAGATCGAGTCTAACAGGGAAAGCCTTAACGGAACGGGCCTCGGTCTTTCGGTAACAAAAGGTATTGTGGATGCGCTCGGCGGAACGATAAGCGTTACCAGCAAGAAGAACGTGGGAACCACATTTGTGGTCGATCTGTTCCTTACGGTATCGCATGAAAAAGAAACCGATACCGACGACAAGATCGAACTCAATATCGACGAGCTTGAAGGCAAGAGAGTCCTTATCGCGGAAGACAACGAGATCAACCGTGAGATCGCGGTTGCGATACTTTCAAGAAAGAGCATCCTGACCGATACGGCCGTTAACGGAGCCGAAGCGGTGGAAAGGTTCTCCAATTCCGAGGAAGGATATTACGACGCTATCTTAATGGATATAAGGATGCCCAAGATGAACGGTCTTGAGGCAACAAGGAAGATAAGAAGTCTTAACAGAAAAGACGCGATGAGCATACCGATCATAGCGATGACGGCCAATGCATTTTCCGATGACGTAAGCCTGTCGGCACATTCGGGTATGAACGCACATCTGTCAAAACCGATCAATCCGAACATCCTTTATGAAACGGTGTTAAAAGAGATAATAAAATCAAGAGCTTAAAGGCACTTAAAGAGGGCGAAAAATTTATTTTTTCGCCCTCATTTTTTTCTTGACTTCAAAATTTCCTTGTTGTAGAATGGACAGTGCACTATTGTGGAGTGCTTTGTTTTTTTGTGGCTTTTTTTACTTATAAAAACCAGTGCCAAATCATAAGAACGGGGTGATTGTCCATGGAAAAAAACAGAATACGTCCCACTCAGGCCGGCAGGAGCCAACGCATGACTTATGCGCGCCAGAAAGAGGTTTTGGAGATGCCCAACCTCATCGAGGTGCAGAAGGATTCCTACCAGTGGTTCTTAAAGGACGGACTTCGCGAAGCGTTTGACGACATTTCTCCCATCGAGGACTTTTCGGGTCACTTAAGCCTTGAATTCGTAAGCTACGAATTATGCGAAGATGACGTTAAGTATTCGATCGAGAAATGCAAGGAGAGAGATGCGACATATGCCGCTCCCCTTAAGGTAAAGGTTCGTCTCCACAATCTTGAGACGGGCGATGTGTTTGAGCACGATATCTTTATGGGCGACCTTCCGCTTATGACCGCTACCGGTACCTTCGTTATCAACGGTGCCGAACGTGTTATCGTAAGCCAGATGGTTCGTTCTCCCGGTATCTACTACAATATTGAACATGATAAGATAGGTAAAGAGCTTTATTTCTCTACCGTTATTCCCAACCGTGGCGCATGGCTTGAGTATGAAACCGACTCAAACGATGTGTTCTACGTACGCGTTGACAGGACAAGAAAAGTACCGATCACGGTACTCGTTCGTGCCCTTGGTCTTGGTACCAACGCACAGATAAGAGAACTCTTCGGCGACGAGCCCAAGATCGAAGCTTCGATCGCAAAGGACCCGGCAGTTTCGGATAAGAATCCCGAAGGCAGCGAAGAGGCAGGCCTTATCGAACTTTATAAGAAGATCAGACCCGGTGAGCCTTTGAGTGTTGAGAACGCTGAAAGCCTTATAAAGGGTATGTTCTTTGACCCCAGAAGATATGACTTGGCAAAGGTTGGACGTTATAAATTCAACAAGAAGCTTTCTTTCAGAAACCGTATCGCAGGCCATGTGATGGCTGAAGACGTTGTCGATCCCAAGACCGGCGAGATCTTGCTTGCAAAAGGCGAGAAGGCTACAAGAGAGATCGCAGACAAGATTCAGGACGCAGCCGTTCCTTTTGTATATGTACAGACAGAGGAAAAGGTTGTTAAGGTTCTTTCAAACTTAATGGTAGATATCACCAATTTCGTTAAGATCGACGCAGCTGCGCTCGGTATTAAGGAAAGAGTTTACTATCCCGTTTTGGAAGCCATCCTTAAAGAGAACAAAAAGAAGAGCGACATCGAGGAAGCTGTCAGAAAGAACATCCACGAGCTCATTCCCAAGCACATTACTACGGAAGATATCTTTGCTTCCATCAACTATAATATTCACCTTGAGTACGGCATCGGCAACGATGACGATATCGACCACCTCGGAAACCGTCGTATCCGTGCGGTAGGTGAACTTTTGCAGAACCAGTACCGCATCGGTCTTTCAAGACTTGAAAGAGTTGTCCGCGAGCGTATGACCACTCACGATTCCGATGAGGTAACTCCTCAGGCACTCATCAACATTAAGCCCGTACAGGCAGCCGTTAAAGAATTCTTCGGTTCATCACAGCTTTCACAGTTCATGGACCAGAACAACCCTCTCGGTGAGCTTACTCACAAGAGACGTCTTTCGGCCCTCGGTCCCGGCGGTCTTTCAAGAGAACGTGCTTCATTCGAGGTTCGAGACGTACACTACTCTCACTACGGACGTATGTGTCCCATTGAGACTCCCGAAGGTCCCAACATCGGTCTTATCAACTCATTGGCATCTTTCGCGCGTATCAACGAGTACGGATTCATCGAGGCTCCTTACAGAATCATCGACAAGTCCGATCCCGAGAATCCCCGCGTAACGGATGACTGGGTATACATGACCGCAGACGAAGAAGATAACTATCACGTAGCACAGGCAAACGTACAGCTCAATCCCGACGGAACATTCGTTAAGAATTCAGTATCCGGTCGTTTCCGTGCAGAGACTCAGGAATATTCAAAGACCGAGTTCGACTTCATGGACGTATCGCCCAAGATGGTATTCTCGGTAGCTACAGCGCTCATTCCTTTCCTTGAGAACGACGATGCTAACCGTGCCCTCATGGGATCGAACATGCAGCGTCAGGCAGTTCCGCTTATGATGACCGAGGCTCCCGCAGTAGGAACAGGTATGGAGCCCAAGGCAGCCGTTGACTCGGGTGTGTGCGTAGTCGCAGAAGGAAACGGTACCGTTGATTACGTTTCTTCAAACCTCATCAAGATCACTTATGATGACGGTACGAAGAAAGATTATCACCTTACCAAGTTCTCCCGAAGCAACCAGTCAAACTGCTACAACCAGAAACCTATAGTATTCAAAGGAAACCGTGTAACCGCAGGCGAAGTTATTGCCGACGGTCCTTCAACCTCAAACGGTGAGCTTGCCCTTGGTAAGAACCCTCTTATCGGATTCATGACCTGGGAAGGTTACAACTACGAGGATGCGGTTTTGTTAAGTGAGCGTCTTGTACAGGACGACGTATACACATCAATTCACATCGAGGAATACGAGGCAGAGGCGAGAGATACAAAGCTCGGACCCGAAGAGATCACCCGTGACGTTCCCGGTGTCGGTGAAGATGCGTTAAAGGATCTCGACGATCGCGGTATCATCCGTATCGGTGCAGAGGTTCGTGCCGGTGATATCCTTGTGGGCAAAGTTACTCCCAAGGGAGAAACAGAGCTTACCGCTGAAGAAAGACTCTTAAGAGCCATCTTCGGTGAGAAGGCAAGAGAAGTAAGAGATACCTCCTTAAAGGTACCTCACGGCGAATACGGTATCGTTGTTGATGCCAAAGTATTTACAAGAGAAAACGGCGATGAGCTTTCACCCGGTGTTAACCAGGCGGTAAGAGTTTACATCGCTCAGAAGCGTAAGATCAGCGTCGGCGATAAGATGGCAGGTCGTCACGGTAACAAGGGTGTTGTTTCCCGCGTTCTTCCCGTAGAAGATATGCCTTATCTTCCCAACGGTCGTCCTTTGGACATCGTGCTTAACCCGCTCGGCGTTCCTTCGCGTATGAATATCGGTCAGGTCCTTGAGATACACCTCTCACTTGCCGCTAAAGCACTTGGCTTTAACGTTGCAACACCCGTCTTTGACGGTGCGAACGAGGAAGACATCATGGATACCCTCGACCTTGCAAACGATTACGTAAATCTTCCTTTCGATGACAAGGAAGCAAAAGAATGGGCAGAGAAAGAAGGAGTTGCTTACGACAAGAAGGCTCCGACATTCTCATCAAAGCACAAGGATGAGCTTCTTAAGGAAGTTTACGAATACTTATCCGAAAACAGAGCTCACAGAGAACTCTGGAAAGGCGTTCCGATCTCAAGAGACGGTAAAGTACGTCTTCGTGACGGACGTACCGGCGAATACTTCGACGGTCCCGTAACGATCGGACACATGCATTACCTGAAACTTCACCACCTTGTTGACGACAAGATCCACGCACGTTCAACCGGCCCTTACTCACTTGTTACACAGCAGCCTCTCGGCGGTAAGGCACAGTTCGGTGGACAGCGTTTCGGTGAAATGGAAGTTTGGGCTCTTGAAGCATACGGTGCATCCTATACACTTCAGGAGATCCTTACCGTTAAATCCGATGATGTGCTCGGACGTGTTAAGACCTACGAAGCTATCATCAAGGGTGAGAACATTCCCAAGCCCGGTATTCCGGAATCCTTCAAGGTATTGCTTAAGGAATTACAGTCCCTCGGTCTCGACATCAAGGTTCTTAAGGATGATATGACCGAAGTTGAAATAGCGGAATCCGTTGATTACGGCGAAACAGATTTCCGTCGTGTGATCGAAGAAGAAGACAGAAGAAACGACCACAGCCGCGAAGAGTTGTCGAGAATGGGTTACCAGACTCAGGAATTCGACTCCGAGACAGGTGAGCTCGTTGAAGCTGAAGACGATTCATACTCGGATGATTATGCCGGCGATTTTGACGAGGAATTCGCAGAAAATCCGGACGAGTTTTAATCCGAATTATACTAAACTGGTTTGAGAGGAGCTCCATAGATGTCGGAAAATAAAAATGACACATATCAACCCATGACATTTGATGCCATTAAGATAGGTCTTGCTTCCCCCGAGAAGATAAGATCATGGTCCAGACGCGGTGACGATCCCGAATTCGGTATCGTTACAAAGCCCGAAACCATCAACTACAGAACATTAAAGCCCGAGAAAGACGGTCTGTTCTGTGAGCGTATTTTCGGACCCAGCAAAGACTGGGAATGTCATTGCGGTAAATACAAAAAGATCCGTTATAAAGGCGTGATCTGTGACCGATGCGGTGTTGAAGTTACAAAGGCAAATGTACGTCGTGAGCGTATGGGACGTATCGAACTTGCCGCTCCCGTATCGCATATCTGGTATTTCAAGGGTATTCCTTCCCGTATGGGACTTATCCTTGACATATCTCCCAGAGTACTTGAAAAGGTACTTTACTTTGCATCATATATCGTACTCGATCCCGGTGATTCCAAGTTCGAGTACAAGCAGGTACTTTCCGAAAGAGAGTATCAGGACGCAAGAGAAGAATTCGGTAACCGTTTCCGCGTAGGTATGGGTGCCGAAGCCATCAAAGAACTTTTGCAGGCCATCGACCTCGACAAAGAAGCAGCCGAACTTAAGGCAGATCTTAAAGAGTCGACAGGTCAGAAGCGTGCAAGGATCATAAAGAGACTTGAAGTCGTTGAAGCTTTCCGTGAATCGGGCAACAAGCCTGAGTGGATGATCATGGATGTTATTCCGGTCATTCCTCCGGATCTTCGTCCTATGGTACAGCTTGACGGCGGACGTTTCGCAACAAGCGACCTTAACGATCTTTACAGAAGGATCATCAACAGAAACAACCGTTTACAGAGACTCCTTGAGCTCGGTGCTCCCGACATCATCGTTCGTAACGAGAAGCGTATGCTTCAGGAAGCTGTAGACGCACTTATCGATAACGGCCGTAGAGGACGTCCCGTAACAGGCCCCGGAAACAGAGCTCTTAAGTCTCTTTCCGATCTGTTAAAGGGTAAGGGCGGACGTTTCCGTCAGAACCTCCTCGGTAAGCGTGTAGACTACTCAGGACGTTCCGTTATCGTAGTAGGACCCGAACTTAAGATTTATCAGTGCGGTCTTCCCAAGGAAATGGCTATCGAGCTTTTCAAGCCCTTCGTTATGAAGGAACTTGTAGGCCGTCAGATATCACAGAACATCAAGCATGCAAAGAAGCTTGTTGAAAGACTCGACAATCAGGTGTGGGACGTTCTTGAGGACGTTATCGCAGAGCATCCCGTTATGCTCAACCGTGCTCCTACACTTCACAGACTCGGTATCCAGGCTTTCGAGCCCGTACTTGTAGAGGGTAAGGCTATTAAGCTTCATCCCCTTGTATGTACCGCTTTCAACGCCGACTTCGACGGTGACCAGATGGCTGTGCACCTTCCCCTTAGCGTAGAGGCTCAGGCAGAATGCAGATTCCTTCTTCTTTCGCCCAACAACCTCTTAAAGCCTTCGGACGGTGGCCCCGTAGCCGTACCTACACAGGATATGGTTCTGGGTATCTACTATCTGACAATGCACAAATATGTTAACAACACAAGCCCCGAGTTTACCGACAACATCGTTGCCGAGTACGATTCCGTTGAGGCTGCAAAGAAGGCATTTGAAGACTATCGCAAGAAGGTTGAAAAGGCCGTTGCGGGTAAAGATGCCGATGCGGCAAAGGCAGCAGTCGATGCCATCAAGGGTGTCAGACTTGACAGAAACTCGATCATCAAGGTTTGTGTCGATCCCGAAAGAGATCGTAGAGTTGTATGCCGTTTCGTAGATATCCTCGGCAGATACTTCAACTCCATGGATGACGCTTTACTTGCACATGAGAACGGTGAGATCACTCTTCACCAGCACATCTTTGTAAAGAGAAGCACAGAGTGGAAAGACGGAAGCGTTATCGAAGGATTTATCGAGACTACGCTCGGACGTTTACTCTTCAACGAGATCATTCCTCAGGATCTTGGTTACGTTGACAGAACAAAGAAAAAGAACGCTCTCGTTCTTGAAATAGACTTCCATGTCGGAAGAAAACAGTTAAGACAGATACTTGAGAAAGTCATCAACATCCACGGCGCAAGCGTTACCGCCGAAGTTCTTGACCTTATCAAGTCTACCGGATATCACTACTCAACGATCGCAGCCATGACCGTTTCAATTTCGGATATGACAGTGCCCGCTTCCAAGCCTCAGCTTTTGGAAGAAGCTCAGCAGACCGTTGACAAGATATTCAGAAACTACAAGCGTGGTCTTATTACCGACGAAGAAAGAAGCCGTGCGGTTATCGAGACATGGAACGCTACAGATGCAAAACTTACCAAAGACCTTCTCGACGGTCTTGATAAATACAACAACATATTCATGATGGCTGACTCCGGTGCCCGTGGTTCCAACCAGCAGATCAAACAGCTGGCCGGCATGCGTGGACTTATGGCCGATACGACCGGTAAGACGATCGAACTTCCCATCAAGTCAAACTTCCGTGAAGGTCTTGACGTTTTGGAATATTTCATGTCTGCACACGGTGCTCGTAAAGGTCTTTCCGATACGGCTATCAGAACCGCCGACTCCGGTTACCTTACCCGTCGTATGGTTGACGTTTCACAGGAACTTATCATCCGTGAGATCGACTGTTCGGAAGGCAGAGACGAGATTCCCGGAATGGAAGTATATGCTTTCATGGACGGTAAAGAGACCATCGAAGGCTTAAAGGACCGTATCCAGGGTCGTTATGCGGCTGAGGATATCCTTTCAAAGAGCGGTGAAGTGATCTGCAAGAAGAATCACATGATCAACCCCGCACGTGCCGCTAAGATCATGAGCGAAGGCGTTGACGTTAACGGAAACGCAGTAGTTGATGAAGAGGGTAACGTTAATCCCAAGGCACGCATCAAGGTTCGTAACATCCTTTGCTGCCGTTCACACAACGGTATATGTGCTAAATGTTACGGTGCCAACATGGCAACGGGTGAAGCAGTTCAGGTAGGTGAGGCAGTTGGTATCATCGCTGCTCAGTCAATCGGTGAACCCGGTACACAGCTTACCATGAGAACCTTCCACGCCGGCGGTGTTGCCGGTGACGATATCACCCAGGGTCTTCCCCGTGTCGAAGAACTTTTCGAGGCAAGAAAGCCTAAGGGACTTGCGATCATCGCTGAGTTTGGCGGTACCGTAGAGATCAAAGATACAAAGAAGAAGAGAGAAGTTGTCATCAACAACGAAGAGACCGGTGAATCCAAGGCATACCTTATCCCTTACGGTTCACGTATAAAGGTAACGGACGGCGAAGTGCTCGCAGCCGGCGACGTTCTTACCGAAGGTTCCATCAACCCTCACGACCTTCTTAAGGTTAAGGGTATCATGGCAGTCCAGGACTACATGCTTCGTGAAGTACAGCGTGTATACAGACTCCAGGGTGTTGATATCAACGACAAGCATATCGAAGTCATAGTACGTCAGATGCTTAAGAAAGTTCGTATCGAGAATAACGGAGATTCCGATTTCTTACCCGGAACACTCGTTGACTTCCTTGATTTCGAAGATATGAACGAAGCACTTGAAAAAGAAGGAAAAGAGCCTGCAACCGGATCGCGTATCATCCTTGGTATCACGAAGTCCGCTCTTGCAACCGAGTCATTCCTTTCGGCAGCATCATTCCAGGAGACCACAAAGGTTCTTACCGAAGCTGCGATCAAGGGCAAGATCGATAACCTTATCGGTCTTAAGGAGAACGTTATCTTAGGTAAGCTTATTCCCGCAGGTACGGGTATGAAGCGTTACAGAGACGTACAGTTAAGCTCCGACGCGAGGTTCAACGAATTACAGGAAGCTATCAGGAATGCCGATAAGAACGGCAATTCCGATGCGGAAGGCAACGAAGATACGGTGGATGTGGCAGAAGAAGCAGAAGCAGCTGTTGAATTCACAGAAGAGATCATGGATGCCGAAGAAGTTGTTGAAACCGAAGAATAAGTAAAAGAAGCGGATAGGCCTAAAGCCTATCCGTTTTTTATTGGAAAACAAATAGGACAGGCGATCGGCCTGTCCTTTTAACATCAGTGAAATACATGTAAAGTATCGTCATATTCGATCGAACCCGTCGTAACAACCATCCATGAAGTGATCTCGTAGAAAGGCTCGCCTTCGTTTTCGGGGTAGAGTATCTTGATCGTCGCATTCAAAGACTGCAGATCAGATATGGGATAAGCAAACGATCTTACGTTTCCGACCTGTTCAAAGTATCCGGCTCTGGATATCCCCGTATCGTAAACGGCTTTTAGGTTCTTGTCCACTTCGGAGATCTGTTCTTCAAGCATTCCCGAAGCTTCGTAGTAATTTGTCGTATTGTTTGCAACGTCGTTTGAAAGTCTGTAATCCGTAAGTGCGCTCACCAAAGAAAGAACGGCAAACGATATTAACGTAAGGATCACAAAGATGAACAATATCGAGGAAGTACCGACGTTTAAGTTAAAGGATTGTTTCTTTGTACTCATTTGCCGCTTACCTCCTGTTTGTTCTTTTTGAACTTAAGGGTATAAACGGGCTCTTTTTTGTCGGGTGAATAGTAGGCAAAATCGAGGTAGATGAAATCGCCGTCATCCGTTGTCTCAAGCTCCACGCTGTAGCCTTCGGGAAGATTTTCCCTTACTTCGTCTTCGTGATCTTTAAAGTCCTCTCCGTACTCGTAAAAGAGTTCTCCGGCGTTTTCCGCTACCAGCACGGCGTTGTTAAGATCTTTGGTGTCTCTGCCCACGAGATGAGCTTTAACGAATACTCTTATGCATACGGCCGCCGTCAGTGAGAAGAAGAAGATGATCACTATCATTTCCATCAGAAAGAGGGCGGTTCTTGATTTTTTCATAGACCTTCTCTGCCGCTCGAATGCGTATGAACGTAAAGCGAGCTGCTTTCCCCTTTCTTTGTGGTAAAGTCGAACCTGTAAAGAGTGTCCGTAACCTGAGTGACACTGTAATCTTCAAGAGCGATTATCGCATTGCCGTAGCTTGGATCGATGTCCTGTCCGTAACGCGTAAAGAGTTCGCAAAGATTGCCTTCATGGTAATAAAGGTAAGTGCAGTAGGTTATGTTGTCTATCTCTTCGAGCATGAGTATCGCGTTTTCACCGTTAAAATCACCGATCGTAACGTTGCCGTGTTCATCGGCTCTGTGAATACGGTTAAACAGATATGTGCCCGCAGTTCGAGAATCGTAGTTGTTTTACATATC
>JAEEGI010010136.1_pt1 | contig 20492 bp, 15 predicted proteins | sample 8958751 | NCBI WGS metagenome assembly JAEEGI01 (sample SAMN16246545, study PRJNA631951) | gut metagenome | biome: gut microbiome; feature: rumen; material: KS-attached | host: Bos | place: Iran: Karaj | collected 2018-10 | reverse complement strand
GTCGGAGAGCACGGCGCCCTTGTCCGCGCCCATCATGAAGGCCTCGCGGACGACGGCCTCGGCCTGCGGCGGGCCCATCGTGACGACGGTGACCGTACCCCCGTGCCGCTCCTTGAGCCGGAGGGCTGTCTCAAGGGCGTAGAGGTCAAAGGGGTTCATCTTCGACTCGACGCCGTCACGTTTCAACGTGCCGGTCTTCGGGTCGATTTCGACCTGCGAGGTGCCAGGCACCTGCTTGATGCATACTAGGATTTCCATGATGCACGATTGTAGCAAAAGGCACCGCTCAGGTCCAGTTTTTTGACGTTCCGCGTGTGATTTCATGCTTGCCCTTTTCACGGGCATCGGGTAGTATATTTGCCAACAACACCATGAAACCTAATGGCTTGAAAAACGGATTTGCCGAATCATTCCGCCATGCCCTTGAGGGCATTGGCACGACGGCGCATGGCCGCAACTTCCGCGTCCAACTCTCCGCAGGGATCGTTGCGGTCGCCCTCGGGGCGTTGTTCAGAATCTCCCCCGGCGAATGGATCGCCGTCGCACTTTCCATAGGACTCGTCCTCGGCGGCGAATGCGCCAACACGGCCATAGAGGCCGTGGTCGACCTCGCCTCGCCCGACCGCCATCCCCTTGCCAAACTGGCCAAGGACGCCGCAGCGGGCGCCGTCCTGCTCTTCTCCATCGCCACCTCAGTCGTCGGCGCGGTCATTTTTCTCCCTCGCATCATCGCGCTCTTCCGCTAGAACTCCGTTATCTGGCGAAGTATTTCGCAACGGTTTGGGCGGAGAGCTTCGGCCGGCGTCGACGGTCGAAGACGCCAGCGACGGAACCGTCGAACATCGCCGAAACGGCATTGCCGCCGAAGCGTTCGCCCCTTGCACTTAGAGCGCACCTACGGGTATCAGCGCAGTTTCGGCGTCGAGCGCGCCGAACGAGTCGCCGATAAGCACAACGGAACCGGTTGCCGCCCGGTTGCCCACTGCGGCGTGAAATGCCGAGAAGCCGAGGCGGATGTCGCCGGGCTTAATTGAGGCGGCGCGCTTGATTTCGATGGGGTGGAGACGGCCTTCGTAGTCCAGAATCAGGTCGACTTCGCGCTGGTCGCCGTCCCGGAAGAACCAAAACTGCGCGTCGCTTCCCGCGTACCAGTGGCTCTTGAAAATGTCCATCAGCACATACGTCTCGAGAAGCGCGCCGCTCAGCGGGGAATCGATGGCTGCTTCCGCGGACGTGATGCCGAGAAGATGCGAGCAGAGGCCCGTGTCCGTGAAATAGAGCTTGGGAGTCTTGACCGCGCGTTTGATCAAATTGTTGTAGTATGGGTGGAGAAGATAGATTACGCCGGAAGTCTCGAGCATGGAAAGCCAGGCGCGCGCCGTCGGTGTGCTGATGCCGACATCCCGTGCGAGATCCGCGTAGTTGAGAAGCTGGCCGGTTCGCGCTGCGCAGACCCGCATGAAGGTGCGGAAGGTACCGATGTTCGTGATGTCGATCATTTCGCGGATGTCCCGCTCGATGTAGGTGTCGATGTAAGACGCGAAATAGTGGCGGACGCGCAGGGACGGGATGCTGTGGCATTCAGGGTAACCGCCTCTGACAATTGCGGCGTACACGTCGCGGATTCCCCAGTTCAAAAGGTTCCGCCATCGTTCGGGATTCATCGACGGGACAAAGGGGTTGGGCGAAATCCGTCCTTCCGTTTCCGCCTTGGACAACCCTTGAAGACGGAGAATGCCAACTCTTCCCGCAAGGCTCTCCCGCGCGTTTTTCATCACCTTGAACTGCTGAGACCCCGTCATGAGATACTGGCCGCGCGCGGCGTTGGCGTCAAGATGCTCCTTGAGCGCGGGAAAAAGTTCGGGAACGCGCTGGATCTCGTCCAGATAGAGAGGGGCGGGATGAACCTGAAGAAAGAGCAGCGGGTCTGCCTTGGCCTGCGCACAAAGGGAGTCCTTGTCAAAAGAGACCTGTCCATACCCCCCAAGCCGGGAAGTCAGCTTGCGCAAAAGCCATGTCTTTCCGACCTGGCGCGGGCCGCACACGATCATGGCCCGGAAAGTGGTGGCGACTTCATGGGCCAGCGATTCAATTGTCCGTTCGAAAATCATTATAATCGACAACCTCGCGAATCATTATACCCGAAAATCGTAAAATGGTCAATCCGATAATCGTAAAGTCATTCGTCCGATAATCGTAAAGTCATTCGTCCGATAGAGGCTTGATTCGGGCGACTATTTGTCAAAAACGCAAATAGTCGCCCAAGTTTTGCGTCACAGGATTGGGCGACTATTTTGACTTTTATGATTTAGTCGCCCATTTTCCTTGCAAATAGATCAATATGGTGCGATAATGTTTTCAATTATGGGGTTTCAGTTCAAAAACTGCCTGTCAATACCGAAAACCAAATCCGTGAAGACCGTCCTCGTTTACGACGGAGACCTTGATCCCGCGCTTGAGGCGGATGGCTTTTTCGATTATCTTGTCCCAGCCGAAAAACTCTTGGGAAGAAGCAACGGCTAGGTCGCTTGCCTTTTTCACGACATCATGAAAGCACTTTTTGAGTCAATAGTCGTTCCGTCAGATTCCACGCCCGTGGAACTTTCCGCGGCCAGCGAACTTCAGGACGCACTGCGTCGCGTAACAGGCGTCGAGTTGCCAATCGTGTCCGAAGCTGATGCGATGGGAAGACGGGCCTTCTTCATCGGTGACACGGCAGCGGCGCGGAGTGCCGCCGCGGCCTTCCCTGGGAGCGTGGGCTTCCAGCCCGCGGCGGCCCGGACGAAGCCGGGCCCTCCCCCTGGGGACGCGGGCTTCCAGCCCGCGACGGACGGCTGGCGCGACGATGAAATCCTCATCCGCAAAACGGAAGGCGGACTCGTGCTGACCGGCCATCCGCAGCGCGGCCCGCTCTACGCCGTCTTCACCTACCTCGAGGATTTCGTCGGCGTGCGATGGTGGACATCCTCGGCGGCATACTACCCGTCGCGCCCCCTCTCCGACCTGCCCATCGCGAACCTTCGCTTCGCCCCGCGCCTCAAGTACCGCGAGGCCTACTACCTCGACGGCTTCGACCCGCTCCTGAAGGTCCGCTCAAAGATCAACTACTCCTCTGCGGCGCGCTACGAACCGGCAACGCCCGTCCACCCTTTCATCCCGCCCGAACTCGGCGGCAACTACCGTCTCTACTTCTTCGAGGGACGCCGCTCGGCCTACCACTCGTTCTTCGAGGTGCTTCCGCCATCCCGTTTCTTCGACGCGCATCCCGAATGGTACTCGCTCGTCGACGGCAAGCGCGTCGCGCACCAGCTCTGCCTCTCCAACGACGAGATGGCCGAGACCTACATTGCGGAGACGCTGCGCCGCTTGCGCGAAATGCCAGAGGCCAACTTCATCCAGGTGAGCCAGAACGACTGGCAGGGGGCGTGCGAGTGCGACGCCTGCCGCGCCATCGAGGCCGAAGAGGGCGGGGCGCATTCCGGCATCTACCTCCGCTTTGCCAACCGCGTTGCGGAAGCCATCGAGAAGGAGTTCCCGCATGTTATGGTCGACACCTTCGCCTACCAGTTCACCCGGTCTGCCCCGGCGCATGTACGGCCAAGGCGAAACGTCGTTGTCCGACTCTGCGACATCGAATGCGCGTTCAACCGTCCCTTGACCGAATTCGACCAGAACCGCGCCTTCCTCAAGGACCTCGCCGACTGGAGCCGGATCGCCCCGGGGCAGATCTTCATCTGGGACTATCTCGCGGACTTCAAGTCCTACATGCTTCCGCATCCGAATCTCTTCTCCATCGCGCCGAACATCAGGACCTTCGCGGACGCGGGGGCCGTCGGCGTCTTCGAGCAGGGCGACGCCTGCTGCGCGGCCGGCGAATTCGCCCCGCTCCGGTTCTGGCTCGTCTCGCACCTTCTCTGGAACCCGGCCGCGGACGAAAAGGCGCTGATGGAAGAGTTCGTACGCGGCTACTACGGCCCGTCGGCCGCGCCGCACATCCTGTCATACGTCGAACTCGTAAACGGCGCGGGCGCGGCATCCGACAAGCCCATGCGCTGCTACCACGGCAATGTCACGGACTGGCTGTCGGAAACTGTCCGCGACGACGCCGTCCGCGAGATGGGCGAAGCTCTCGCAGCAGCGGAGAGTGACGGCGCGGAATACGCAAGGCGTGTTCGACGCGAACAGCTCTCAACCGACCACATGCGGCTTCTCAACTGGAAGCCGGAGGACGGCGACCGCGACGCCTTCGCGCGGCGCTGGATCGAGGACTGCCGCGCCTTCGGCGTATGCGCCGCCGCCGAAACGACCGATCCCGGCCAGTTCGAAGCTTACGCCGCAGAGTTACTTCAAAAGGAGCACTAACCATGAATTCAAAGCAACTGCTTTTATTATCGACGTTCGCAGCGTTCGCAACGCCAACCATCGCGAAGACCATCTTCGTGGAGAACTTCATGCAGTATCCGAACTACGCGCCGCGTATGACGCCTGACAAGGGCATCCGCTGCGGCACTGACCCGATATGGCAGAACCTCGGGCAGGTCGACGCGAACGTCAAGGCGCCCTGCGACCTCTTCCGCGAGAACATCGCGGTGCCGGCCGGCGGCTTCAACGTCACCTGCCGTTTCAAGCTGAACGCGAAGCAGCCGAAGACGGAAAAGAACAAGGAGACCGGCGAGTTGAAGGTCGTCGAGACCGGGGTCCCCTCCTTCTTCGACCTCGCCTTCTACGACAAGGACGGAAAGCGCGAGACAATCCGCGTCGCCTCCGACAAGATAGCCAACGCGCCCGTCGACTTCCTCGACAACGGCTGGAAGAGTTTCGGCGTCAAGGTGCGCGGCACCAACGTGGAGTTCTGGATGGCGACCGACCGGAGCCACGAGTTCAAGAGCGTCGCGAAGGCCACGCTCGCCCGCAAACCGGCGGCCTTCAACTTCGGCTGCACGCCGGAGAAAAAGTTCACGCTTACGGACCTCTTCGTCAAGACGGCGGACGAGCCGCTGATGTCATTCCCCGTGGAGAAGCACTTCGCGGCATTCAAGTCGCTTTCGCAACCGCTCGCGAACGCCACGACGGCGGCCGGCGGCGAGAATGTCGCCCTCGGCGACGGCAAGCGCATCGGCGTCGCCTTCAACTTCGGCGGCAACGCCTCGCGGACGGTCCAGATCGCATTCACGGACGCGCAGGGCAAGGAGATGGTCTGGAACTGCGCAATCGGCGACTACCAGGAAGCGCGCAAGGACGCCTTCCTCTCCTTCAAAAACCCCGCCAACGGCCGCCTTGCGCCGCAGCCGCAATGGGTGCGCCCGAACATGCGCCCCTTCTGCGAGAACGCCGAAGGCGGACAACGCGGCATGGTGCCGTCGGGCTTCGACATCCTCCGCGAGTGGAACAAGCTCCCGCCAGCCTCGCGCCACACGTTCGACATCGACTTCACGCTTGAGGCGGACGACTCGCGGACGGTCTGGGTTGACGGTTCCCGCGCCCTTTCCATCCCGTCCGGCGCCAAGGACTTCGTCTTCCGCCCGTCGGCCGGCGTGGCCTACGTGGTGAAGAGCGAAGACGCCTTCGCGAAGATCGACCGCTCGCGCTTCGAGCCGCTCGATTTCGCCGCGAACCCTCGTGCAAAGACGATGGTCGACGGACAGTTCAAGGGCGTCGCCCCCGGCGTCCGCGACTTCGGCGGTGCGCCGGTCAAGCTCGTTGCGCCGATTGACTCGGCGGACATCTCCATCTGCCGCCAAGGCAAGGGCAACTGGGCGCTGGAGGTCGAGGAATACCATGGACGCGACCCATCGCAGGGCTTCCCGATGGCCGTCCACTACCGCGTTCCCGCCGCGACCTACACGAAGGCGCACATCCTCTTCGCGCTCGACCCGGACCCGAAGAAAGACGCGGTCCTCACCGTCCGCATCGGCAAATACGAGAAGAACGGCGTCGGCGGAAACCGCATGGGCGACACCGTCCTCGACTTCACGGACGGCGTCCCCGACTGGTGCAAAAAAGTCGGCGAAGTGGAGTTCAAGGGCAAGACCGTGCCGCTCTACAGCGCGGCCGTGCAGCTCAACATCGGGCGCATCATCGATTTCGCGGCGCAGGGCGGCAGCTACCTCGACTTCGACCTCACGGGCAAGGGCTGGGAGAACTTCCAGCAGATTGACAACCGCATGAAGCCCGACCCCAATTCCGACAGTTCCTTCAACGTCTTCGGCGTCACGCTTGAAAAGGCGCCGTTCAACGTCGTCGTCCGCGAGGCGCAGCCCGGCAACATCTTCACGCTCGACGAGACGGACAAGAAGACGGCATTCGAGATCATGGTCGCGCGGGGCGCAACCACCTCCTCCGCCAGGGGCAAGGTGAGATGGATGGCGAAAGACATTGATGGAAACGAGGCCTTCAAGGGCGAGAAGAAGTGGAGCGGAGCGGCCGGGGCCACGAACCGCGTCGAGATTCCCTTCGGCAATGTCGGACCTGGCTGGTATTCGCTCGACGTCACATTCGCGGACGCAAGCGGAAAGGACCTCTTCACCCACGAGGCGGCGCTCGGCATCATGCCGCCCGCCGGACGCAAGGTGTCGCGCCGCGACTCGCCCTACGCCGTCTGGTGGTTCAACTGCCACGGCTCCTCGGGCGCGGCCTCCATCGGCGGCCCGATCATGAAGAAGGCCGGCATACGCAAGTTCTCGTGGAACATCTTCCAGAAGAAGGTCAAGGACGAAAATGGCCGTGACAAGAAAGTACTCGACCAGGAGATGTACGACAAGTACGACACGACCGGATGCGGTAACTTCGGCGTCCCCGGACGACGCGGCAACTTTGATCCGGAAAAGGGCGTCTTCCTCGACAAAACGGACAACAAGACGGGCGTCGTCACCAAGGGCGAGGACTGGTTCGTCCGGCAGGTGAAGGGCGCCGTTGACAACATGCCGAAGGACACCGTCCCGACGCCGATGATCTGGCATGAGTCTGCTCCCGCGGCCTTCGTCGCCGAGGAACTGATCGACCTTGATGCCCCAACGAATTATCCATACGCCATGGCCGAGGCCGACGCTAAGTACATCAACGAGTGCGCGCGCCTTCTCCGCAAACACTTCCCCGACCTTGCGCCGCGTCTCCAGATCGGCAACTCCACATGGTCCGCAGGCGCCGTGATTGGCCCGATGCGCGCCGGCGCAAAGGCCGAAAGCTATGGCCGCATCGGCATCGAGACGCCCTCGCAGACAATCGTTCCAGAAAAACTCCAGGACTGCAACATCCAGGGGCAGCACTGCACAATGGATGCCGCCGAGGCGATTTCCGGAAAGCGGGTGAAGTGCAACGGCACATGGGAGTTCGTCTACCGCACCGAACGCGACCTCGGCATAAAAACGCAGGCTGAATACTACGTTCGCGACGTACTTATCTCGCTCGCGCACGACTACTACCTCATCAGTCCCGGCGTCTTCTTTGACTGCTCGACCGGATACTACAACGGTCTCTGGGGCGGCAGCGGTCTCCTCTATCGTTCGCCGTGGGTCTATCCCAAGCCCGCAATCGTCGCATACGGCGTCCTCACCAAGGCGCTCGACGGCGTGAAATTCTCGCGCCAGCTCGACACCGGGTCGACCACGGTCTACGCCGTGGAGTTCAAGCGCGTGGACGGCAAGTACGCGACTGCGCTTTGGGCCTCGCGCGGCGACGTCGAGTTCGCCGTTGATTCGCCCGTGCAGGGAACGATAGTCCAGATGCTCGGCGCGGAGTCGAAGCTCCCGAAGGGTGCCTCGACGGTCAAGGCCGGCGGTTCGCCGGTCTATGTGATCACGGACAAACCCCTCGCGTCCGCGACAGCCGGGGCGCGCACGTATCCAAAGGCAGAGAAGATCATCGAGAAGGCAAAAGTCGTCGCCGAACTGGGCGTCGCCGACGAAATCGAGCTCGTCCCCGACCCGTGGCTCGCCTCCACGTCCCACTCGTTCCTTCCCTATCTCCAACCCGCCGGTGAGGGCGAGTTCACCGTCCGAGGCGTCAATGACGATGAAAAGGGCGACTGCGTCGAGCTGGCGCTTGGCCCCGCGAAAGAGAAGCCGAAGAACAAGTTTATCGACCGCTACGTCACGCGCTACACGACGATGCGCTTCAAGGAGCCGAAACCTGTCGAAGGCAAGCCCAACATCATCGGCGTATGGGTTAAGGGCGACTCCAACTGGGGGCAGATCCGCTTCGAGATCGAGGACGCGCAGGGCGAAGTCTTCAAAAACCTCTCGACGGGTTCGTGGTGGTGCTGCGACATCAACGACTGGCCGGGCAACCTCTGCGTCAACTTCGACGGATGGGCCTACGTCTACACGCCGCTTCGCGACACGACCCTCATCTCCGAGCGCAGTCCCGGGCCGGTCGTCGAGCAATGGTCCAGCGAGGGCGGCGACAAGGTCATCGACTTCCCGATCAAATTGCGCGCGATCAGCGTCGGGATGAACCGCTCAAAGCTCGACCTGGTCGACTTCAAGCCCGCCGCCAACGTGCTACGCTTCAAAGACGCCTCCGTCACGGCGGACTAGGTCATCGTGAAAGTAACGTCGCCTAGCGTGGCGCGAGGCCGTTGAGGAATCCGGCGGGGCGTTCCGCTGGCTCGACTGCGCCGGGGAGTTCCACTCCGGCCAACGCGAGGACCGTTGCGTATTCAGGCAACTCCAGCTCTTCGCCGTTGAGGCAGGATCCCACATGGGTGAGGCGGTAGTGTTCCTCGTCGACGACATAGAGCTCGTACGAGGGCGCACCGCCTTCGATGGCGAGGCGCACGCGGCGCGGTTTCATGTCCTTCTCCCACGAGTAGTTGGCCAGGAGGAAGGCCTGCCGTTCGCCGTCGGCGGCGGCTACGGCGTAGACGTGCTCCACGTCGCTCTTGCAGCGTACGGCCCCGCCAAGGCGGTAGAGGACGTTGAAGGCCGCGAAGGACTCGTAGCATGGCGTGGTCCTTTGGCTCGGGAAGTAGAAGAGGCCGCAGTAGGAGCGCGTCGGCAGAGCATCGTAGTACATGGCCTTGTCGACGGGGCCGGCCTGCATGAGGGCGAAGGCGGCGGCGCAGTATGCGGCGCCCGGTGCCTCCTTCATGTTGTCGAAGATGGGGCGGTTGTACTTTTCGCTCGGCCCCATGTAGTTCCATTCGTTGAAGATGCTTTCGGTGGCGGCGAGTCCCGCATTGTCCAAAGTCTTGCGTACATACGCGGCATGGCGCATGATGCGCTCGGGTTCGGCGCTGTAGAGGTGCCAGGAGAAGAAGTCGAGCGGTGCGGAGGTCTTTTCGTCCGTGACAAAGGCGCAGAAATCCTCAAACCAGGTGACGAAGGAGCGGTAGAAGTCACTTCTGTCACGGTCGCCCTCGGGGTCGATGGCGTAGAAGCCGCATCCGGCGTAACCGCCGACGCGTAGCTCCGGAAAGCATTGCTTCAGGTGGTTCGCCGCTACGCGATAGAGTTCAAAGAACTGCTCGCGCGATCCCTGCCACATCGGCGGGTTCTCGGGTTCGTTCCAAATCTCCCAATAGCTGATGTCCCAGCGGAAGCCGTTGGCCCAGCCCTCGTTGTAGTGGCGGATTACATGCTCGCAGATGCGCGCCCATTTGCCGAAGTCCTTCGGGGGGTCGATGCGGTAAGCCTTGATCTTCCAGTAGTTCTCGATGGTGACTCCAAGCCGGTAGAAAACTTCCGTGCCGGCCTCGACAATCGGCTTGAAATAGGCGTCTGTGAAGGCGAAGTCGTATGAGGCCGGATCGTTCTCGTCGGAGTCGAAGTCGGGAAAGACGTTCGGAATGTCGACATAGTGTCCTCCGCCCCACATACCAGCGGTGTCATGGGTGCGCATGAACGGGATGCCGGCTTTTCGGAACTCGTCCTGCCGCGATCCCTCCGGTATGCGCATCGGTGCGTTATTGACGCCATGCAACGGCTTGACCGCGCCAGTGTCTTTTGTAAAATCGATTCGTACGGTGTCTGTCATCGCGTTCTCCCATGTGTGTCCAAGGGTGGTGATAGTATAGCATTTTCACGCAGTTTTATTGAAACAAAGTTTTAGGCTAAAAATTCTTTGTCTTTTCGCAGTAGGTTGAATTGCTGGATTTTGCCACAGTTCAACTTGCTGCAAAAATGCAAAAAACAAATAAATGTCGCGGAAATTTGACTTTTGAAAAGGCTTTAGAGTGGTGCAAGGAGTTAATTGCGCCATGATTACGAATGCATCATCGCCGGAAGATAAGGTCCGGCTCTTTTCCTCGCTTTTCCGCGGACGCGCGGATATCTACGCCCTTCGGTACGCCAGTTCGAAAACTGGCAAAACCGGCTACAGCCCCGTCTGCCATAACCGCTGGCAAGCCGGCGTCTGCGACATGAAGAACGTCCGCTGCGCTGTATGTCCGCACAGGCGTTTCGCCTCAGTTTCGGATGATGTCTTTCGACAGCATCTGCTTGGTGCCGATCCGTCAGGTCGGCCGTTCTCCGCCGCCGTATACCCGCTTGGCCTCGATGAGCGCACACGTTTCGCGCTCGTCCAGTTCAGCGGGGGCAACTGGCGTGAAGACACGGCCGCCGTTCGGGAAGCCTCTCGCTCCATGCGGGTCCCATGCGCCGTCGAACGCGCCCGCGAGGGCGATTCCGCGCGCGTCTGGTTCTTTTTCGCCGAACCCGTTGACGGACGCATCGCGCGCGACGTGGCAACTGCCGTCCTTTTCGCCGCCTTCCGTCGTCGGCCGGAACTCGGTGTGGAAATCTTCGACTCCATCCTGCCCGCGCAGGACACCTTGCCTCGCGGACAACTCGGCGCATTGGCGCCGCTGCCGCTCGACCATGCGGAACGAAAGGCGGGGCGTACCGTCTTCGTCGACCCCGCCTTCGTCCCGTACCGCGATCAATGGGCCTTCCTCGGGCAGGTGCGCCGCATCGGCGCGAGACAGGCCGAGTCGATCGTCCGTGACGCGCTTGCCTCACATTCAACGCTCATTCCTCCCGATTTGGAAAACCCTGACTCGTTCGCCTTCGTCACGGAAGCGGCGGCGACAAGCGCGGCCCTCCCGCCGGAGGCATCATCCGTCACTGTAAGGCTTGACAACCGCGTGAGAATAGAAAGGCGGCTTCTTACACCGCCGCAGGTTGCCAAGCTCATCGGCCTTGCGACATTTGTGAACCCGGAATTTCATGACGCGCAGCGCATGCGCCTGCCGGCGCGGTCCTTAAGGCGTGTGATTTCATGCGCTACGCTGGAGCCGGATGAAGTGCGCCTTCCGCGCGGATGTTGCGACGCGGCCATGAGTCTTCTAAGCGAGTGGGGCCTGTCTTGTAAAATCGATGACGAGCGGTGCGCGGGGAAGCCCCTTGACGTTGAGTTCCACGGCGAGCTGCGTCCGGAGCAAAAGCACGCGGCGGACGACATTCTGGCGCATGACGGCGGTGTGCTCGCCGCAGGAACGGCCTTTGGAAAGACGGTCCTTGCGGCCTTCATTATCGCGGCGCGCAAGACAAACACCCTCATATTGGTCAACCGCCGACAACTCCAGGCGCAATGGATTGCGCGGTTGGCAACCTTTCTTGACATACCCGAGAAATCCATCGGCCGAATTGGAGGCGGGGCGTCACGTCCCAAGGGCGGAATCGACGTGGCTCTTGTCCAGAGCCTGGTGCGCAAGGGGAAGGTACGGGACATCGCGCGCGACTACGGGCAGGTGATAGTGGACGAGTGCCACGCCATTCCCGCGCCGACATTCGAGGCGCTTACGGACAGCATGAGGGCGAAGTACTTCCTGGGGCTGTCGGCAACTGTCATGCGGCGCGACGGACACCACCCGCAAATCGTCATGCAGTGCGGTCCGATCCGCCACCGCGCCGACGGGCGGCGCACGACCGACCTCGAGCCTTTCGCGCATGTCGTGCTTGTGCGCCCAACGGCATTTGCGCCGTCGAATGCGACGACCGACGACGACGGCAGGCTCCTCTTGCCGAAACTCGTCGATGAAATCGTCGCGGACGAAGTGCGCAATAAGATGATAGCGACCGAAGTACTTGACGCCCTTGCCGAGGGACGTTCGCCCGTGGTACTGTCGGAGCGACGCGTCCACTTGGAGGTTTTCGAGTCGATGCTCCGCGACAAGGTCGCGAACATTGTCATGCTGCGAGGCGGCATGGGCAAGCGCGAACTAAAGAAAGTGCGCGAGAAACTCGACTCCATCCCGGACGGCGAACCTCGCGTTCTGCTCGCGACGGGGCCGTATCTTGGCGAAGGGTTCGATGACGCGAGGCTCGACACGCTCTTTCTCGCGTTGCCCGTTTCATGGCGCGGGCGCATCACGCAGTATGTCGGACGGTTGCACAGGCGTCACGTCGGCAAGCGCGAAGTACGGGTATACGACTATGTCGACCTGAACGCGCCTGTCTGCAACAGGATGTTCGACAGGCGCAGCGCGGGCTACGAGGCCCTGGGCTACAAAATCGTCCTGCCGCTTTCATCGACTCCTGGCTGGCCGCGCGAAGTGCTGCTTCCGCTTGAGCGCGAATGGCAGGAGACATACGCCGCCAGTGTAAAGCGACTGTGCATCGACGGCGTGGACGCCGCTCTTGCCTCGCTTTTCGTCATGGCCTCAACCACGGTGGCCGAGGACGACGAAGGCGTGCAGCGCGCCTGCAGCGCGGCCGAGGCCTTCCTATTCCAACGCCTCGAAACCCTTCCCGAGACTCGCGGACGCTTCTCGCTTAACGACAAACTGCCCATAGCCTTCGGCAAAAGCGCCTTTCTGGAACCAGACCTCCTCTGCGGCGAACTGCGAATAGCCATCGAGATTGACGGTTTGCAGCACCTTGGTAGCGCGGAGGCCTACCGCCGTGACCGGCGCAAGGACATGCTGCTGCAGGAAAACGGCTACTTCGTGATGCGCTTTCTCTATGACGACGTGCTCTCAAACCTTGACTACGTGCTCAGTGCAATACTTTGGGAAGTACGGCGGCGTCAGCCTGTGCTATAATCGTAATGTTTTACATGCGGCTGAAGCCGCGAGGCCTGACCTTATGACACAGAAAGAGCAAATAGCCCGCGACCTGCTGGACATCGGCGCGGTTTTCCTTCGTCCCGACCAGCCCTTTACCTGGGCCTCGGGTATTAAGAGCCCCATTTACTGCGACAACCGCCTCACACTTACCGCCCCGGCCGTGCGAACGCGCATCGAGGAGGGCCTCGTTGCCCTCATTCGCGAACACTACCCCGACGTCGAGGTCCTGATGGGCACATCAACGGCTGGCATCGCCCATGCCGCCATCTGCGGACACCTCCTAGGTCTGCCGATGGGCTACGTCCGCTCATCGAACAAGGACCACGGCCGCCAAAACCGCATCGAGGGCAAACTGGAGGCCGGCCAGAAGGTCGTCGTCGTCGAAGACCTCATTTCGACGGGCGGCAGTTGCCTGGAGGTTGTCGCGGCGTTGCGCGAGGCCGGCGCACAGGTCCTCGGCGTCGTCTCCATCTTCACCTACGGACTCAAGAAGGGCCTCGAACGCTTCGCAACCGCCGGCGTCGAGAACCACTCGCTCTGTGACTTCGACGCCGTTTGCACAGCAGCAGCCGAGACAGGACGCATCGCACAGGAAGACATCGTAAGGCTCAAAAGGTTTCAAGCAAACCCCGAAGATTCCAATTGGACGCAATTTACATGAACACACTCCACGACATATCCTGGGCCGATTACTCGGCACTCACTCTTGAATCAAAGGTGCCGCTTCTGGCGAGGGCGGACGGGATGCCTTTCCATACTCTTTTCGCGCAGCAGTTCGGACGCGCGCAACTCGACGCACTCTGCGACCTCACCACGAAGATCCGCTTCATCGCGAAGTCGCGCGAGGGCATGGACTTCCTTCAAGGCCAGCTCTCGCACAAGCGGGCGATGATTTACTTCACGCAGCCGTCGTCGCGAACCTTCCTCTCCTTCCTCAGCGCCTGCCAGATTCTCGGCCTCCGCACGGGCGAGGTCCGCGACCCCGCCGTCTCCAGCGAATTCAAGGGCGAGAGCCGTGAGGACTCCATCCGTACCTTCAGCTCCTACTTCGACCTGATCATCATGCGCACACAGGAGAAAGGCCTCGCGGAACACATGGCGTGGGCCCTCTCGCAATCGGACCGCCCCGTCCCGATCATCAACGCCGGCTCCGGCAAGGACCAGCACCCGACGCAGGCGCTCCTCGACATCTACACGCTCCACCGCTCCTTCGAGAAGAAGGGCGGCCTCGAAGGCCGGACGGTCATGTACGTCGGCGACCTCGCGCGCGGCCGCACGGTGCGCTCGCTCTCGAACCTCCTCACGAACTACAAGGGCATCCGCCACATCTTCGTCGCGCCCGAACAGCTCCAGATCGGCCAGGACATCCTCGACATGCTCAAGGCCCACGGCGCCGAGTACGTCGTCACGGACAACATGCGCAAGTACCTTCCCGAGGCCGACGCCGTCTACATGACGCGCATCCAGGACGAGTGGGACGCCGCCAAGGGCGACAGCGCGCGCATCGACACCTCCCGCTTCAAGATCGGCCTCGCCGAAATGGCGCTCATGGGACCCGACGCCGTCCTCATGCACCCGCTTCCGCGCCGGGACGAAATCTCAACCGACTGCGACTCCGACCCGCGCTCGAAGTACTGGCGCCAGATGCGCAACGGCATGTGGATCCGCACGGCGCTTATCGCCTCGACCTTCGACTGCGCCGACATGATCCGTGCGTGGCGGCCCAAGGGCTGAGTCCTTCGGCGCCACGCGCCGAAGGACCGTTTGTCGGTTTGTCGGTTGGTCAGTTTTTCGGTTTGTCGGTTAAGTTAACACGAAAAGTACACCCATTTAGCAATAAAACAAGTTATAATGTTTGCCATGAAAACAACCATCGACATTCCAGATTCCGTCTACCGCGAGTTCAAAATGAACACGGCAAGGAACGGGGAGAAGATACGCAACGCCGTTATTGCGTTCATCGTAGCGTACAATGCTGGAGATTGGAGGCGGCCGTCCGCCAAAGTGAGTCGCTCAAGAAAGCGGCATCAGGGATGCGCTCCTGAATGGGCAGGCATTGCGGCGCCGTTTATCACCCGTTTCCCCGAAGATCCACTTGACACGGAAAAGATCCGCGATGAAATTGTGCAAGCGAGAAAGGCGGGGCTTAAATGACATACGGATGCGACTCTTCCTTCCTGATGCGAATCCTCACAAACCATCCGTTACCGCTCGCGGCGAAAGTTGTCGAGGCAACGCATTCCCGCATTCAGGCAGGAGACAAGTTTGAAATTTCCGACCTAGTCCTTTCGGAAACATACTATGCCCTGCAGGCCAGTTATGGCGTCGCCAAGGAAAATGCCTTATCTTTGCTTGGAAAAATCGCCGTGACCGAGGGATTCGTTGTTAGCGACCGAGCAAAGGACATCCTTGCCATTCCCAATCTCTGGAAAATCAACCCAGGCTTTGTGGACCGCCTTATACACGGCCAATATTTTTCAGAGGCCAAAACGACTGTTACCTGTGAAAAAGCGTTCAAAAAACTGCCACGCACCGAGGTGTTTGCCGCCAACCCTGATGACTTGGAGGCGTAATTCCGCCACGACTTCGAACTTTTCATTTTCACTTTTTTTCTTCACTCCAACCCCAAGGTTTTTTCATGGAAACTTACGCAATCTTTGAAATGCTCATGCTACTCTGCTTCGCCGCAAGCTGGCCGTTCAGCATCGCGAAAACACTTAGAACAAAAATTGTCGCCGGCAAGAGTCCCCTTTTCATGGGCATAATTGAGCTGGGGTATGTCTTTGGCATCCTCTTTAAGCTTACCGCCCCAGTTCTCGATTGGCGAATTGTTCTTTACATCCTCAACTTACTGATCATCGGCACGGACCTGTTCCTGTACTTCCTCTATCGGAACAGGACGCCGCAAGGCAAATAGTGCTAAAATAGTTAGCATGAATGATGAAGCATCCACCACGGTGGCGGCTCAGCCGGCCGCCAACATTGATCAGTACCGCGAACAGCGCATCCGCAACCTAGAGGCGCTAAAGGCGATGGGCTACGAGCCCTTCGGCCTGGCATTTGAGCGCACTCGCCTTTCCGAAATCCGCGCGAACTACGCCGACGACAAGGAGGTTCGCGCCGCCGGACGCCTTCTCGCCATCCGCTCCATGGGCAAGAGCGTCTTCGCAGACCTCTACGACGGCTCGGACCGCTTCCAGATCTACGTCGGCAAAAAGAGCCTCACCGAGGAGGCCTTCAAGGCCTTCGGCCTGCTCGACATCGGCGATCACATCGGCGTCACGGGCAAGCTCTTCACCACCCGCATGGGCGAGCAGAGCATCCATGTCGACACCTGGACGCTCCTCTCCAAGGCCATCCTCCAGCCGCCGGAGAAGTTCCACGGCCTCGTCGACACGGAGGACCGCTACCGCAAACGCTACCTGGACCTCTTCGCCAACCCGGAGTCGCGCAAGCGCTTCGACATCCGCATCGCACTGACGCGCGAGACGCGCCGCTACCTTGAGGACCTCGGCTTCCAGGAAGTCGAGACGCCCATGATCCAGCCGCAGGCCGGCGGCGCGGCGGCCAAGCCCTTCATCACGCACTACAACGCGCTTGACCGCGACATGTACATGCGCATCGCCCCGGAACTCTACCTCAAGCGTCTTCTCGTCGGCGGCTTCGACAAGATCTTCGAGCTCAACCGCGACTTCCGCAACGAGGGCCTCGACCGCACACACAACCCCGAGTTCACCGTTCTCGAAATCTATGAGGCCTACGGCGACGTCGAGTCGATGATCCGCATCGTCGAAGGGCTTCTGCCGCACCTCTGCCAGAAGGTTCTCGGCAAGATGACCGTCGAATACGGCGAGGCGAAGGAGATCCTCGACTTCACGCCCCCGTACCGCCGCGTCAACTACGCCGATCTCGTCAAGGAGCGCATGGGTGACGACTGGTTCACGCTTGACGACGCCACGGCCCGAACCCGCGCGAAGGAGGCGGGATGCGACATCGACCCATCCTGGAACCACCTTCTCGTGACGCACGAGGTCTACGACAAGCTCATTGAGAAGACCTTGCGCCAGCCGACCTTCGTCATGCGCGTCCCGCACGAGTTCGTGCCGCTCGCAAAGGTCTGCCCCGACGACCCCACGGCCGCCAACGTCTACGAGTTCGTCGTCGCCGGCAAGGAACTCTGCCCAGGCTACACCGAGCAGAACAATCCCTTCGAGCAGCGCAAGGCCTTCGAAGTGCAGGCGGGCGAGGACGTCGAGAAGATCGACGAGGACTTCATCTGCGCGCTGGAGCACGGCATGCCCCCGGCCGGTGGCCTCGGCATCGGCTTTGACCGCCTTGTCATGCTCCTCACCGGCACCGAAGTCATCCGCGACGTCATCCTCTTCCCGCAGCTCAAGACGGTGTAGCACATGGCACAGGAATTGCTCTTCCGCCAAGCATGGCGAACGAGCAAATAGTGTGCGATCCGCTCGAACTGGCCAACAAGCGGCCGGAATGGAGCGCAAAGGCGCCGCTTACTTCCTCGCAGAAGTATGCGGCGCTTGGCCTTATTGTCGCCGCCGTCATCTGTTTCGCCTTGGCCCCCCTCGCGACGGGACGCGTTCTGGTAGCCGCCCTTACGCTCTTCTACCTCGTCTCCATCATCTACCGCGTGGCCCTGGTGTGGGCCTCCGTTCGTCCGGACTCGTCCTTTTCGTTTTCAAAGGAGGAGATGGAGGCCCCGCGCGACTGGCCGATGTACTCGATTCTCGTGCCGATGTACCACGAGCCGGAGACGCTGTCGCAGATGATTTCGTCGCTCTCCAAACTCGACTACCCGAAGGACAAGCTCGACATACAGCTCCTTCTCGAAGCCGATGATGATATCACCCTCAACGCGGCAAAAGCGATTCGTTTGCCACCATTCATGCGGATCACCCCCATTCCGCCGTCGTTCCCGCGCACGAAGCCGAAGGCCTGCAATATCGGCCTACACGAAGCGAAGGGCGAATTCCTTGTGATATACGACGCCGAGGACCGACCGGAACCAGACCAGCTCAAGAAGGCGGTCCTCGCCTTCGCCGCATCGCCGGAGCGCGTGGCCTGCGTCCAGTCGCGACTCAACTACTACAATACGCGGTACAATCTTCTCACCCGGTACTTCGCGGCTGACTATTCGAGCTGGTTCGACCTCTCGCTTCCGGGTCTTGCCTATTTCCGCACGGTCATCCCGCTCGGCGGCACTTCGAACCACTTCCGCACGGCCATTCTCCGCGACCTGATGGGATGGGACGCGTACAACGTCACCGAGGACTGCGACCTCGGCGTCCGCCTTGCCCGCGCCGGGTACGAGACGCGCATGCTCGACACGACGACCTGGGAGGAGGCGTGCAGCTCGCTCCCGTACTGGATCCGCCAGCGCACACGCTGGCAGAAGGGCTACATACAGACTTTCTTCGTGCACACGCGCGACTTTCCGGGTCTTGTCCGTGAGCTCGGCCTTAAGAATACATTCCATTTCCTCTTCCTCGTCGGCGGATCCGTCTTCTCGACGCTTGTCAATCCCTTTTTCTGGCTGATGACGCTCGCCTGGTTCATCTTCCAGCCGGCGGGACTCGACAAACTCTATCCCGGGCCGATATTCGCGGCGAGCGCATTCTGTCTCTTCGCCGGCAACTTCATTTTCTTCTACGTCAGTCTTCTCGGCTGCTACCGCCGCCGCTATGACGGCATTCTCTGGGCGAACCTGCTCCTGCCCGTCTACTGGGCGCTGATGAGCGTGAGCGGGTGGCGCGCCTTCATCCAGTTCTTCACAAGCCCGCACCACTGGGAGAAGACGAAGCACGGCCTGTCATGATGACAGGCCGGGCATCGCCTTCTCCAGATAAGAGATAATAGATAAGAGATGATAGATAAGAGATATTTGACGCTTGTTTTTGCACCTGTTGGGCACATATTTGGACATTCTGTGCCATCAAGAGCTATTGGAGGCTATCGCTCGCAATCAAAATCCTATCAGGGGGCAACCTATCTATTATCTATTATCTATTATCCATCATCTATTATCTCCCATGTGTCCCTGCCAAGCGGCGGAGCCGGGCGGCAGGCGCTCGTGGGCAGCGCCTGGCACGCCCCTTTGCCCCTCCTCCTCCAGTCCCCCTTCGCAAAGGCCCCGGCCCTTTACCTCTTCATTCTCGCCGCCGTTGTCGGCCTTGCCGTCTTCCGTCATCTGCGCCGCGTTGCGGCGCAGATGACGGAGATAATAGATAATAGATGCGGAGGGAACGGTGGCGCGGCGAAGCCGCAAAAATATCTATTATCTGTTATCTATTATCTATTATCTATTATCTGCGCGTTGGCTGTTGGCGCGGCCGTTGTTTCGACGGCCGCGCCAACAGCCAACGCGCTCTTCGTTCTCGCCGTCCTGAAGCTTTTGGACTGGACTCGAAAACGACGGCTCCGTGACTGGGTGTGGTTCTCGTTCCTCATGGCGGGGCTTCTGCTATGCGGGCTGCCGTACATCGGCTGGGTTGTGGCAATGCTTATCATCGCGCCGTTGCTAATTGCCGCCGACCGCCGCACACGTCCCCGCACCGGCGGGCTGATGTTCCTGTGTCTGGCACCGGTCATCTACGCCGCAGGATGCTGGATTCTGCTCTCCTATTTAATTCTCGACGACCCGTTCTTCGCCTGGCGCTTCATCGGCGACCTGAGCTTCGACACTTTCCCGCGCGCCGCAGTGTGGACTGCGGCGGCGTGCGCGGCGGGTGGCGCGCTGGCCGCCGCAGTCCACAAGATAGGAGGTAGGATCAGATCTCCTATCTGCGCGGCCGCGTCGGTCGCTCCGGCGGCCATACTGTGGTTTGCAACATTGTCCGCGGCCGCGCTTGATTGGTCCCTTCCCTGGGGCGCGCCGGCGAACATCGCGCCGCCGGACAGGGATGCCGTTGCCCAACATGTGAAGGCCGTCACGCCTTGGGGGCGTGTCTTCGTCTGCGGCTATGCAGGACTTGGCGGACAATGCTCCGACTCGGTCAACGACGCCATGTTCGAGCCATGTCTGGATTTGCACATAGGCGTCCTACGAAAGGCTTACACGCGACAGAAGCTTTATCTGCTCGTGCCAAAGCCCGAACGCGAAAACGCCCTCGAGCCATGCGAATGGCGCTACGGCGGCATCTACGACAACGGTGCGCAACGACTTCTATTCGACCAGGATTTCGGCCCCTGGCGCCTCTACGAGGTCGTCTCCGCAGAGTTTTAGGGATCGGGCGGCTGGTCGTCGGGGTTGAACACGGGGGCCGTCGGGACGCAGAGTTCGTAGATGGCATCCGGCGACCCGGAACCGGCGACGGGGCGGATTTCATAGACCTGCGCGTTGCAGGCGCCGTTGGTCTGGACGCGGACGAAGTTCCCGTATTCCATGTAGATCCGTTGTTCGACCGAATTGTAGTACGCAGGGTCGATTACGGGATGGTGCTCCACGGGGAGGCGCGTCTCCCGCCGGGAT
>JAEEGI010010134.1_pt1 | contig 20496 bp, 14 predicted proteins | sample 8958751 | NCBI WGS metagenome assembly JAEEGI01 (sample SAMN16246545, study PRJNA631951) | gut metagenome | biome: gut microbiome; feature: rumen; material: KS-attached | host: Bos | place: Iran: Karaj | collected 2018-10 | reverse complement strand
CGCATCTACCTGCCGTCCGCGCTTGGGGAGGAAGAAAAGAGCTACGTCCTGGCGCACGAGCAGGCGCATTTAAAGCGGCTGGACCATATCTGGAAGCCGCTGGGCTTCGTGCTGCTTTCGCTCTATTGGTTCAATCCGGTGATGTGGGCGGCCTACATCCTGCTGTGCCGGGATATCGAGCTGGCCTGCGATGAAAAGGTCATCGGCCGCGAAGGCGACGGCTTCAGGAAGGCGTATTCGCAGGCGCTCATCGCCTGCAGCGCGCCGCAAAGATTAGTCACGGCCTGTCCGCTCGCCTTCGGCGAGGTGGGCGTCAAGACCCGCATCCGGTCCGTTCTGAATTATAAGAAGCCGGCTTTCTGGATCCTGGCCGGCGCGATGGCGGTCTGTCTCGTCGCGGCGGGCTGCGCCCTGACGAATCCGAAGGATTCGCAGCCGGACGCCTCTGCCGAAGCGGTGGAAAGCACGCCGGCCCAAAGCACGGAAGCGGGGAAACCGGCAGAAAGCACGCCGGCCCAGACCGAGCCTCAGCCGACGGTCCCGCCGGAAACGCAGCCGGTGCCTCCGGAAAGCACGGCGGATCCGGTGGATCCCGACGCCCAGATCTGGCCGAAGGAATACAACGTCGGCCTTCTGAAAGCGGATCAGGAAGGGGTCATGCGGGCGGAACAGAAAATGGCTGCAGCCAGAACGCTCAATATGATGGTAACGCCGATCGATCAGAAAGGCGGTGATGACTTTTCCTTCTCAGCAGAAAACCGGTCGTTTTTCCTGGGCCGCAGCGAAAAATACCTTTGGCTGTTCCCTTCGGACGATGTGAGCAGAGTCAAATCTCTGTATTTCTGTGAGGATCCCCGCAGTGTGGAACGGCACTTTACCAGGCTGGATCCGTATGATATCAGTTCCGCCGTCGAGTATTACGCGATCCTTGATACCCACAGCGTTTATCTGCTGGAGGAAGCCTCTCTTCCCGAATACAGCCTGCAACAGTCTGACAATTTACCGGATAACCGATTCGATTTCCTTTCCGTACCCCTGCCGGCTGGCATGACGGCGGACGACGTGCGGGAGATGACCCGGGTGATGGATCCGGAGACGCAGAACTGGGAGCTGATCCTGATTTCCGACAGTTTCGGCAACTGGCGGCTGAATCTTCGGAACATGACGTGGGAAGCGACGGAGCTCGGGTATCACGTAAGCCGCGACGGGGACACGGTCACGGTACGCTCCGCGTCAGCCGTCTGGACGATTGAGATCCCGCAGAAGGACGTACGGATCGTCGGCACGGTATCCTACACCTCTTTAAGTCTCTGCGTGGTGGAGGACGACGGCCTGTCCGCTTCCCTGTACTATATTGCGGCGCTTCCGGGAGAGGGAGATACCACGGAACTGATCACATACCGCAGCACCGTCGACATGTCGGATTGGTCCTGTGTGCCGGCGCGTTTCGCCAGAGGGAACGGAAATAATATAACGGTCATGGCACCGCATACGGAGGGAGTGCTGTTTTGCAGCGTTCTTGTCGGACAGAGCAATCTGGAAGCAGAACGTCTGCGGCTGCCGCGGGACGGGGAACTTGATTACCGTTACCGGGTCTTAGGCGGCGAGGTGATCGAGCTCATGGACGGCGCCGAGATCACGGATGACTTCCCGGAGTTCTCAATTGATCTGGACGGGAACGGCACCACGGATCGTTTCAGCGTGGAAAAAGGCGTGAATGCCCAGCATGAGCTCTGCTATGAGTTCTATTATAACGGAAGATCTGCCGGCCGCAGCGCCGAAGTTTACCAAAACGCTTATGATCCGGATCTGGATATCAGCCGCTTCCATTGGCCCGAAGAAGCGGATTTCCGCCGGAATGCCGGCTATAAGCTGTATCTGGCCAGCATGGACGGGGAGCACGTCCTGGCCTTTATCAGTAACGGCGAAGAGACCTGGGGCGTGAGCTTTGTCCGGACTGTCGATGTATCCGGAGAGAGTGTAAGATTTTATGCCGTGGCGAGGATCCGGGGCGTCGGGAAGAGCATGGACGACTTTATTCCGAATCAGACGCTGGAGCAGTATATCGCGGACGGCTGGCTTGTGCGGCCGATGGACGGAGACGTACTTGACGTGAGCGGCAGTGGTGCGCCCAACACGGTCCGGGTCAGCTATGAGCCCGGCGCAAACGGTCCGGTCATCGAATCGATCCGGGTCTATCCGACGGACGGTACGGCGCAGGAGCCGGCGCTGCCGGGTGAAGTGTCCTGGTATTCGGACGACCAGGTGACGGAGCGGCAGCGTTTCGATCAGCTTTATTACTCGTTCAACGGGGCCGGTTACGATCTGATCGGACAGATCCGGATAGGAGAATATCTCTATGAGGACCGTCTGAAGCTGGTCGATGAGTCCGGAGAAGTCATAAGCGGCGAAGATGCGCCGGAAATGGTTTTTGCCGCAAAGCTGCCATACGAATACGATCCTGCCTATTCAAACGAGCTGCTTGACAACCGGCTCCTGCTGCGTTCCTGGACGCTTTCCGACCGGAACGGGCAGGAAAACGTGCTGCTGTTCAGTTATTGGAGGGATCGCATCCGGCAGGCTTTTCAGGGTTGGATCTTGGAGAAACATCAGATCGCAGCGGAGCATAGAACAGAGGGCACGCCGGAGTATACGATTCGGCTGGCGGAAGATCTTGAGATCAGCAGCCTCCGGAAAGACATGCTTCAGGGCGCGTTTGCCCGTGAGTATGAAGGACAGCGTGAGTATTACGGCTGGATCAACGGAGAGGCCTGCTGGCTGCCGGAGGCTTTCATTGATACGATGGAAGAATGGTACCGGATGCCGATGGAGGAGCAAGTGGAAAAATTGTCGCCCTGTTTCTACGAACAGATCTATGTGCAGGCGACCCCGGAGCAGCAGGAAAGGCTTAAGGCCGTGCATCCGGAGATCTTAAACACGGGGACGGTGAGTGAATATCAGCGGGAGATCCTGATTGCCGCGGGTCAGTTGGCCGCCGATACGCCGCGCCTGACGCTGGAACAGGCAAAGAAGATCTGCGAAGAGGTCGGACAGCCGGACGAGAACCATTCTGCCCGGGAACGGCTGGCTCAGATCACGGAGCGTTTTAATGCCATCGCGGGAGCACCGGACCGGATCGGCGGCAGCGGGATGCTTAGTGCGTTCTATCAGCTGAACGAGCAAACGGAGGAAGTGGAGCGGGGGATCATCGTATATGTGGACCTCTGGGCAGTTGAATATTACAGTTATAGTAAAACCGTAAAATGCGTTGCGCTTGAAATACTCTGGCGCCCGGATCCGCAGGAATAGAGCGTCAGGGCCATCGGGGACGATCTTTTTCGGCCCGGTCTCTGAGCCTGCTGAAGGGACCGTAAATTTCTGCAAAACCCTCTTGACAAATACCCCCAAGGGGTATATGATACTCCCTGACCGGATATACCGGCGGGGGGTATTTTTATGGCGAATTGCTGCGAGATGAGAAAGAAGGAACGCGGGGAGCAGGAGAAAAAGGACCTGATGAACCGCTTAAAGCGCATAGAGGGGCAGGTCCGCGGCCTGGAAAGCATGCTGGAGCAGGACGTGTACTGCCCGGACATTCTGGTGCAGGTCGCCGCCGTGCGCGAAGCCTTAAACGGCTTCAACAAGGTCCTGCTGGCGGAGCATATCCGCGGCTGCGTGGCGGAGGATATCCGCGCCGGGAAGGACGAAAGTATCGACGAGCTGGTCGAGACCCTGCGGAAGGTGATGAAATGACGCCGGAAAATGCGAAAACGATGACGCAATATACCGTGACGGGCATGAGCTGCGCCGCCTGCAGCGCCCGGGTGGAGAAAGCGGTCTCGAAGGTCGAAGGCGTGAGCGAATGCGCCGTGAGCCTGCTGACCAATTCGATGGCGGTGGAAGGAACTGCCTCGCCGGAGGAGATCGTACGAGCGGTGGAGGCGGCCGGCTACGGCGCCGAGCTCAAGGGCGGAAGCGGAGCGGCTTCGGATGACGCTGCGTCCGCCAGCCGGAAATCCGGCCGCTCCTATCAGGAGCGCTTAAAACAGAACAAAGAAGCCCTGGAAGATAAGGAAACGCCGAAGCTGAAGCGGCGCCTCATCAGCTCCGTGGCGGTCCTGCTGGTCCTGATGTATTTCACCATGGGCCACATGATGGCGAACTTTCCGGTGCCGAAGCCCTTCGAAAACCACGTGTTCTGCGGCTTGTTCCAGCTCTGCCTGGCTTTCACCGTGATGCTGATCAATAAAAAGTTCTTCGTGAGCGGCTTCCAGAGCCTGCTGCACGGCGCCCCGAACATGGATACGCTGGTGGCCATAGGCTCCGGCACGGCCTTCGTTTATTCGCTGGCGGAGCTGTTCCTGATGACCCTCGCCCAGGGCGAAGGCGATGCCGAACGCGTCATGAAACTCGGCATGAGCCTGTACTTCGAGACGGCGGCCATGATCCCGACGCTGATCACGGTCGGCAAGCTCCTGGAGGCCCGCTCGAAAGGCCAGACCACCGACGCCCTGCGCGGCCTGATGGAGCTCGCGCCGAAGAAAGCGACCCTGATCCGTGACGGCCAGGAGACCGAGGTGGATATCGAAGAAGTCTGCGTCGGCGATCTCTTCGCGGTGCGGCCCGGCGAGAGCATCCCCGTGGACGGCGTCATCGAAGAAGGGACCAGCGCCTTAAACGAGGCGGCCCTTACCGGCGAGAGCATCCCGGTGGATAAGGCGGCGGGCGATACGGTCTCGGCGGCCACGGTGAACGGCCACGGGTATCTGATCTGCCGCGCGACCCGCGTCGGCGAGGATACGACGCTTTCACAGATCATCCAGATGGTCTCGGACGCGGCGGCCACGAAGGCCCCGCTGGGGCGCATCGCGGACAAGGTCTCGGGCGTCTTCGTACCGGTGGTGCTGGGCATCGCGCTCCTCACCTTTATCGGCTGGCTGATCGCGGGCCGCGGTTTTGAGTTTTCCATCGCGCGCGGCATCGCGGTGATGGTCATCAGTTGCCCCTGCGCGCTGGGCCTGGCAACGCCGGTCGCCATCATGGTCGGCAGCGGCGTCGGCGCGAAGAACGGCATCCTGTTCAAGACGGCGGCAGCCCTGGAGGGCGTCGGCCGCATTCAGACGGTCGTAATGGACAAAACCGGGACCCTGACGAAGGGCGAGCCGGCGGTGACGGACGTCAAGCCCGCGTCCGGGATCTCCCGGGCCGAGCTGCTGCGCCTGGCCGGCGCGCTGGAGGAAAAGAGCGAGCATCCGCTGGCGCTGGCGGTGCGGCGCGCGGCTTCGGAAGCCGGGGTGCCCTGCCCGCCGGTGAGCGAATTTGAAGCCCTGCCGGGCAACGGCTTAAAAGCGGTGCTGGAAGGCAGAACGCTGCTGGGCGGGAGCCTGAAATATATCTCGGAACTTATGGAACTGCCGGAGAGCATCCGGCAGGAAGCGGAGAAGCTGGCGGAAGAAGGGAAAACCCCGCTGCTGTTTGCGGAAGGGGGGGGCTTCCTCGGCATCATCGCGGTGGCGGACGAACTGAAGGACGATTCGGTCCGCGCGGTGGAAGAGATGCAGGCCATGGGCCTGAAGACCGTGATGCTGACCGGCGACAACGAGCGGACCGCGCGCGCCATCGGCGCCGAAGCGAAGGTCTCCGACGTGGTGGCCGGCGTGCTGCCGCAGGGCAAGGAGGCGGAGATCGCCCGCCTCAAAGAAGCCGGCAAGGTCGCCATGGTGGGCGACGGCATCAACGATGCGCCGGCCCTGGTGCGGGCGGATATCGGCCTGGCCATCGGCGCGGGCACGGACGTCGCCCTGGACGCGGCGGACATCGTGCTGATGAAGAGCTCGCTGCTGGATGCGGCGGCGGCGGTGAGGCTCGGCCGCGCGACCATCCGCAACATCTACGAGAACCTTTTCTGGGCTTTCATCTACAACCTGATCTGCATCCCGCTGGCGATGGGCCTCTTCGGCCTGGAATTAAAGCCCATGTACGGGGCGGCGGCGATGAGCCTGTCCAGCTTCTGCGTGTGCATGAACGCGCTGCGGCTGAACCGCGTGAAGCTGTACGGAACGCTTTCAAATCGGGACACCTCATCCACCACCGGCTCTGCCGACGGTCCCCCTTCCCCTCAAGGGGAAGGCAGGGAGACGGATGCCAACGATAAAAACGTAGAGGCGCAAGATAATAAAGCAGAAATCAACAATACAACAGAAATCAAGGAGGAACCTACTATGAAGAAGACCCTGACCGTAGAAGGCATGATGTGTATGCACTGCGAAGCCCGTGTGAAGAAGGCTCTGGAAGCTGTGGACGGCGTCGCGAGCGCCGTGGCCGATCATAATGCCGGCACCGCTGTCGTCGAGCTGACGAAGGACGTCCCGAACGAAGTCCTTCAGAAGGCCGTCGAAGCCCAGGACTACGTCGTAAAAGGCGTGGAATAAACCGGCCTGCCAAAACCGTCTCCAGACAGACAATTAAAAAATTTTTTAAATAGCCTTTGACAGGATCTCTGTCAGGGGCTATACTAAGGCTGGAATTTAAAAATATTTTTAAATACTTATCGGAGAAAACGGCTATGCGGGAACACAGTATCTTTAAAGTCCTCTCGGACTCTCAGCGCCGGGACATCCTCCGGATGCTGAAAAAGGGCCGGATGAATGCCGGCGAGATCGCGGAGCAGCTCGGCGTATCGCCGGCGGCGCTGTCGTATCATCTGAAGCTCTTAAAGGAGGCCGACCTGGTCCTGGAGTACCGGCAGAAAAACTTTATCTACTACGAGCTGAATACGACGGTCTTTGACGAACTGATCCTGTGGATCGGACAGTTCGGGCGCGGGGACGAAAGCGCTTCTTCAGGCGCCGGATCCCCGGAAGGAGGTGTGAGATGAAAAAACTGATGTGGGCGATCGCTTTCTTTTCGCTGGCGGGAACGGCGGCGGTGCTGACGGTCCTGCCGGACAGCGTCCCGATGCACTACAACGCGGCCGGAGAGATCGACCGCTGGGGCTCCAAATATGAAAACCTGATCTTTCCGCTCATCATCCTGCTGATGGCGCTGCTGATGAGCGCGCTTGCGGCGTATTTCGGAAGAAAAGCCGAAGAAACGCCGGACGAAAAGGAAGCGGCGGAAATGCGTTCGACCTCGAAAGTGCTTATCGTTACGGGCGCTGCGATTTCGGCCATGTTCACGATCATGCAGGGCTTCATCCTCTACGGGGCCTATACGGGCGCCAAGGCGCAGGCGACGGCCGCGACCGTCGATATCGGCAAGGTCAGCGGCATCCTGATGGGCGTGCTCTTCATCGTTCTCGGGAACTTTATCCCAAAGACACGGATGAATTCGGTGATCGGCGTCCGGACCAGCTGGAGCATGTACAACGAAACCACGTGGAAAAAGAGCAACCGCTTCGGGGCGGTCGCTCTGATGATGGCCGGCGTCCTGACGATTCTGACCGTGATTTTTATGAAGAGTTCGATCGGCGCGGTGATGGTCTCGCTTGTTTACCTGACGGCGGCCGTGATTGCGATCCTGCTTTACGCCCGGAAGGTGTACCGCGAGGAACGGGCGGCCGAAGAAAAAGCGCAGAACAATTAAGAAGGAACGGATCCGATAATCAGAGGCGCTTACAGGTTTTCTTGGAAGAAGCGCTGCGCGTTCCTGTACAGGATACCAGAGGCCTGCTCCTCGCTCAGGCCGTGCTCCAGGAAGAAGCCGTAAAGCGCGGCCGCCTTGCGGGGCGTGCTCAGGCAGTCGGGCAGATCGGCGCCGTCGAAGTCAGAGCCGAGCGCCAGATTTTTCTCGGCGCCCAGCGCGAAGAAGTGCTCCACGTGCCGCAGCAGCTGTTCGGGTCCGGAAACGTTTCCGTCGTCCTCTAAGAAGCGGACGTAGTAGTTGAGGCCGATCAGGCAGTTGCGGCGGACCATCTCGCGGATCATGTCGTCGGTCAGGTTGCGCTTGTGGCCGCAGACGGCGCGCGCGTTGGAGTGCGTGGCGACGAAAGGCTTTTTGGCGACGGCGAAAAAGTCCTCGAAGCCGGGATCGTTCAGGTGCGAAACGTCGGCGAGGATGCCCTCCTTCTCCATCTCCGCCACGGCTTCCCGGCCGAAGGGGGACAGGCCTTTCTGCGTGGTGTGGCCGGAGCCGAGCTCGTTGTCCCCGTTCCAGACCAGGGTCATGCAGCGGACGCCGTGGCGGCGCAGCAGCGCGACGCGGGAGAGGTCGCCGGCGAGGGCGGAGCCGTTCTCGACAGTCAGAAAAGCGGCGGTCTTCCCGTCGGCCCAGGCCCTCTCCATATCGGCGGGCGTCACGCAGGGGGCGACGCGGTCTTTGAATTTACTCATCTGCCGGCTGAAATCCAGCCGGTTTTTTTCGTAATAAGCGATCGCCTCCGGCCCGCGAAAGCGATCGGGAATAAAGATAGCGTAAAACTGCGCCCAGTGCACCTCCGGCGGGATCGCCGAAAGGGAAAGGACGCTTTCCGGATTATCAAGAGAATCCGGCGCGTCGCTCAGGCTTCTTGCCCGGGTGGTCAGGGTATCGCAGTGCAGATCGATCAGAGCGTAGGGAAACATGCGGGCCTCCTTTGCGCCTCCGGCTGCGGCCGGAAAAGCGTGCTTTTATGCGGAAACTCTATCACGCGGGAGGCGGAGAGTCAAGATAAGCGATTGACCTTGGCCTCCTTTTTTGCTATCCTTTTTCCGGGCGATGACGGAATCTTTCCGGCGCGCTTTTTTTGTGCGAAAACGTGAAAGGCATCGGATGCTTTTTCACCGTGCGGCGCGGCCGGAACCGTAACGAAAGGACTTATATGTACAGTGAAGCCATTTGTATGGCCCTCTTCGGCATGGAGGGGGTCCTGATCCATGTGGAATGCGACTGCTCCAACGGCCTGCCGGAAATGTCCATGGTGGGATATCTCGGCTCGGAGGTCCGTGAAGCGAAGGACCGTGTCCGCACCGCTCTCAAAAACACCGGTTTTCAGCTGCCGCCGAGGCGGATCACCGTCAATCTGGCGCCGGCGGACCTGCGGAAGGAGGGTACCAGCTTCGATCTGGCCATCGCGGTCGCAATGCTGACGGCGGCGGAGACCGTAGACCTGGCGGCACTGCTGCCGAAGACCGTTTTCCTGGGCGAGCTGGGCCTGGACGGACGGCTGGTGCCGGTCAGCGGCATCCTGACCATGGTCGGCGCCGCGAAGGAGGCCGGCTATACGCTCTGCGTGGTACCGAAAGAAAACGCGGCGGAAGGCGCGCTGATCGAGGGGATGCGGGTGATCGGCCTGGAATCCCTGGAGCAGCTGCCGCTTTTAGGCAAAGGAAAGATTCCCGAGGAACCCTGCCGCATCGAAGAGCTGATGCGGGAGGAGGCCGCCCGGGATCAGCTGGATTTTTCCGAGGTCAACGGTCAGAAGGCGATGCGGCGGGCAGCAGAGGTCGCGGCGGCGGGCCGCCACAACCTGCTCTTTATCGGTTCGCCCGGCTCCGGCAAGACCATGATCGCCCGGCGCATCCCGACCATTCTGCCGGCCCTGAGTCTTTCGGAAGCGCTGGAGGTCTCGCGCATCTACTCGATCTGCGGCCTGCTCTCACAGGAGAAACCGCTGATTTTACGGCGTCCCTTCCGCTCACCGCACCATACGGTCTCGCCGCACGCGCTGGTAGGCGGCGGGAGAGTCCCGAAACCCGGGGAGATCTCGCTGGCGGACCACGGCGTTCTGTTCCTGGACGAGCTGCCGGAGTTCCAGAAGGCGGCGCTGGAGGCGCTGCGTCAGCCATTGGAGGACGAGGAGGTCAGCATCGCGCGGGTACAGGGAAGCTTTAAGTTTCCGGCGGATGTGATGCTCGTCGGCGCCATGAATCCCTGCCGCTGCGGTTATTATCCGGACCGGAACCGCTGCCACTGTTCGGATGCGGAGGTGAGCGCGTACCTAAAGCGCATCAGCCGGCCGCTCTTAGACCGGATGGATCTCTGCGTGGAGGCACCGCCGCTCGGCTACGGAGATTTGGTCAAAAAAGGCGAAAACGAGAGTTCCGCAGCTATCCGGGAGCGGGTCGAAGCAGCCCGGGAGCGGCAGGCGGTGCGTTTTAAAGGGACGGATATCCTGTTCAACGCGCGCATGAGCGGCCGGGACGTCAAGAAATACTGCCCGGTGACGAAGGAGCAGGAGGCGTTCTTAAAGAGGGTTTTCGAGCAGAAGGGTCTCTCCGCGCGGGCGTACCACCGGATCCTGAAGGTGGCGCGGACCGTCGCGGACCTGCGCGGTGCGGAGGCGATCTCGCTGGGGGATCTGGCGGAGGCGGTGGGCTACCGCGGGCCGGAAGAAAAATTCTGGAGGTGAATATGGAAGAAAGAGATTACGGCTATCTTTTGTCCGGGATGGAGGACTTCAGTCCGCTGCTTCTGCGGCGTCTGCTGGGCCTGTACGGTTCGCCCTCCCGGGTTTTTAAGGAAAAGTCCCTGCCGGTCGGCCCGAAGCAGCAGGCGGCGTTCGAAGCAGTCCGGGCAGCGGCGGACATGCTGCTTAAGGAACGCGATGCCTGGGAAGGAGCCGGGATCCGCTGGATCTGGTGCGAAGATGACGCCTTTCCGGAACGCATGAAGGAGCTGGCGGACAGTCCGCTGGGCCTTTTCTGCAAAGGGATGCTGCCGCCGGAAGAGGTGAAAAGCGTGGGCATCATCGGCGCCCGGAGCTGCTCGCTTTACGGAAAAAACATGGCGGAGCGCTTCGGCGGCGAGCTTGGCGAAAAGGGCCTGTCCGTCATCAGCGGCATGGCGCGCGGCATCGACGGAATCGCGCAGGAGGCGGCCTTAAAGCGCGGCGGTGCGTCGTTTGCCGTTCTCGGCTGCGGCGTCGATATCTGCTATCCGCCGACGAACCGGCGCCTGTACGGGCTGCTGGAAAAGCAGGGCGGGCTGATCAGCGAGTTTAAGCCCGGCACGGAGCCGCTGCCGTACCATTTTCCGATGCGCAACCGCCTGATCGCGGCGTTTTCGGACGTGCTGCTGGTGCTGGAGGCGCGGGAGAAGAGCGGCACGCTGATCACGGTGGATCAGGCGCTGGAGCAGGGCCGGGAGGTGCTGGCCCTGCCCGGCCGGGTGGACGATGCGCTCTCCGTCGGCTGCAACCGCCTTATCAAACAGGGCGCGGGGCTGCTTTCCTCAAGTGCGGACGTATATGAAGCGCTGGGCCTGGCGCCGGCCGGGGAGAAGGCGGACGCCGCGCAGCCGGCGGCCCTGCGGGAGGATTTAAAGGCGATCTGGGAGAGTATTGGCGGGGAGCCGAAGCACGTGGAGGAAATGCTGGAGGAGAACGGCCTCTCGCTGGGCGAGCTGTCCTTAAAGCTCCTGGAGCTGGAGAGCCTGGGCTGTATCAGGCAGGTCACGCCGGGAAGATACCTGAAAGCTTAGTAAAAAAGTGCTTGCATTCTGCAAAGTCTTCCTTTATTATAAACAACTTGCAGGCAGAAGCGCGCTTTCGCGCCGCCGCTGCCGGCTTCGCATCACGAACAGGAGCTTTGAAACACCATGGCAGGACATCCTCTGATCATCGTCGAATCCCCCACCAAGGAGCACACCATCAAGCGTTTTCTGGGATCCAACTATACCGTCAAGGCCTCCGGCGGACACCTTCGGGATCTGCCGAAGAGCCGCATGGGCGTGGACTTAGAGCACGATTACGAGCCCGAATACATCCCGATCCGCGGCAAAGGCGCCACCATCAAGGAGCTGAAAGAAGAAGCCAAGAAGGCCACCAAAGTCTATCTGGCAACGGACCCGGACCGCGAAGGCGAAGCCATCGCCTGGCATCTGGCGACGCTCCTGAAGGGCTGCAACGACAAGCTCTTCCGCATCAGCTTCAACGAGATCACGAAGGACGCCGTGAAGCAGGCCATCGCCGCGCCGCGCCAGATCGACGCTTCGCTGGTGGACGCCCAGCAGGCGCGCCGGGTCCTGGACCGCGTCGCGGGCTATTCCGTGAGCCCCCTGCTCTGGCGCAAGGTCAAGCGCGGCCTGTCCGCCGGACGCGTGCAGTCCTCCACGCTGAACATGATCGTGGAGCGCGACAAGGAGATCGACGCCTTCGATCCCGAGGAATACTGGACGCTGGACGTGACGCTGTCCGTCGCCGGCCGAAAGACCCCGCTGGTGCTGCAGTATGACAACAAGCCGGTCGAATTAAAGACCGAGGCCGATACGAACGCGCTGATCGAACGCCTTCAGGGCGAAGCCTTCCGCATCACGGGGCTGGAAAAGAGCAAAAAGAGCGTCAAGGCGCCCGCGCCGTTCACGACCAGCACCCTGCAGCAGGAGGCCTCCCGCATCCTCGGCTTCTCGCCGTCCAAGACCATGCGCGTGGCGCAGACCTTATATGAAGGCGTCAAGCTCTCCGAAGGCACGGTCGGCCTGATCACCTACCTCCGTACCGACTCCGTCCGCATCTCCGCGGAAGCGGACGCCGCCGCCAAGACTTACGTGAAGGAAGCCTACGGCGAGGAGTATGTCGGCAAGACCTTCGGCGTTTCCAAAAAGAACGGGCACGTCCAGGACGCGCACGAAGCCATCCGTCCGACCGACATCCGCCGCACGCCGGTGAAGATCAAGGAGGAGCTGGGCCGCGACGAGCTGCGCCTGTACCAGCTGATCTGGAACCGCTTCGCGGCCAGCCGCATGAGCGACTACGTGTACGAGGCCGTGCACTTAAGCGTCGCGGCCGGCGGCGCCCTGTTCAAGGCCACCGCGCAGAACCCGGTCTTTGAAGGCTACCGCCTGCTCTACAATCACGAGGACGCTCAGAAGAAGGATAAAAACCTCGTCGGCATCACGAAGGAGAGCGAGCTGTCCGATCCGAAGTTCGAAGGCAAGCAGCACTTCACGCAGCCGCCGGCGCACTTCACCGAGGCCTCGCTGATCCAGAGCATGGAAAGCTACGGCATCGGCCGGCCGAGCACCTATGCGCCGACCGTTTCGACCCTCATGGAGCGCCACTACATCTCCAAGAAGGGCAAGAACCTCCTTTCCACCGACCTGGGACAGGCGGTCGACGACCTGATCCTGCACTCCGTCCCCATGCTGGCGGACAAGGAGTTCACGGCGCAGATGGAGGGGCAGCTGGATACCGTCGCCGAGGGCGAAACGCCCTGGAAGGAGGTCATCCGCGAGTTCTACCCGCCTTTTAAGGAAAAGCTGGACACCGCGATGAGCGAGATGGAGCGCGTGAAGATCAAGGATGAGGAATCCGACGAGGTCTGCGAGCTCTGCGGCCGCCGCATGGTGATCAAGTACGGGCGCAACGGCAAGTTCCTGGCCTGTCCGGGCTTCCCGGAGTGCCGCAACACGAAGCCGCTCCTGGAATACGCGGACGTGCCCTGCCCGAAGTGCGGAGGCCGTCTGGTGATCCGCCGGACCAAGAAAGGCCGCCGCTTCTACGCCTGCGAAAACTCAAAGACCTGCGACTTCATCAGCTGGAACAAGCCGAAAAAGTAAAGCGGCCGGGAAAGCGGAAAAGATCCGCAATTTTGCAAAACTTCCTTAAATTGTCTTGCATTTTACAAACAGAAAAGCTATGATGTGTTCAGAAAAGGACCCGTCAAAGCTTTTTTGCGACACCGGGGCGAAACGGCGCCGCATTGATGAAAAGGAGACGATATGAGCGTAGAATTACTGGACAAAATGCGTCGGATCAACCGGCTGCTGCACTATGACAGCGGCAACGTGGTGTCCTTCGGCGATATCTGCCGCCTGATGAGCGCTGAGCTGAACGCCTCGGTGGTCGTCTTAAGCAGCAAGGGCAAGATCCTGGGCTTGAGCCAGGCGGAGCCGGGACCGGGCGGCGATCTGTGGCCGGGCTTAAAGCTCGGCAGCTTCATCAATCCCAGCCTGAACGAGCGCCTGCTCAACATCCTGTCCACGCAGGACAACGCCAGCCTGGAGGCGCTGGGCTTTCCGCGGGAGGCAGCGCTGCGCTACCGCGCCATCATCTCGCCGGTGGAGATCTCCCGCGTGCGTCTGGGCAGCATCTTCATCTACCGCGAAGGCGAATCCTTCGACGTGGACGAGATCATCCTGACCGAGCACGGCACCATGATCATCGGCCTGGAGATGCGGCGCTCCTTAAACGAGGAGAGCGCGGCCGAGCTGCGCAAAAAACAGGTCGTCCAGTCCGCCATCGGCACCCTGTCCGCCTCCGAGCTGGACGCCGTGCGCTATATCCTGGAGGAGCTGGACGGCAAGGAAGGCATCCTGGTCGCCAGCAAGGTCGCGGACCGCGTCGGCATCACCCGCTCGGTCATCGTCAACGCCCTGCGCAAGCTGGAAAGCGCGGAGGTCATCGAATCCCGCTCCAGCGGCATGAAGGGGACCTATATCCGCATCATCAACGACCTGATCCTGGACGAGATCAGGGAGGCGGAAGCATGAGCGAAGAAGTGAAAAAGAAACGCTATGATCCGGAGAACTGCCCCTGCCCCCGCGGCGCGCAGGGCATCTGCCCGCGCTATAAGGACTGTGAGGCCTGCCGGGCTTTTCACCGGGAAAAGGGAGAAGGCTCCCGGACCGCCTGCGAGCGGCTTTACAGCGAATAAGCCGGGAACACAACGTTTTGCCGGAAAATATTGACGAAACAATGAACAAGGAATGAAAAAAAAATAAAACTTCTCTTGCGGGAAAGATACGGAATATGATATAGTATTTTCGTTATATTATTGTACTTTCCTTGTCTGCGCCCTGAAAACGGGCGGGAAACAAAAAGAAAAAGGAGCTTCCCCATGGCAAAAGAAAAGAAAGCCCAGGAAATTGATATCAATTCCCTGGACGCCGATCTGGCAGCGGCGCAAAAACTCGAAGAGAGCAAAAACTCCATCTTCGGGAAGATCGCGATCGTTGTAGCGTTCTGTATGGCTCTGTACCATATCCTGAAGATCTTCTGGGCAAGCTGGGGCTTTATCCCGGACGCGATCAAAGGCGTTATTCCGGAACGCGGCATCCACGTGGCACTGGCCTTTACGATCCTGTTCCTGAGCATGCCTCTCTATGAGCACGTGTTCAAGGACCGTTTTGCCGGCAGCAAAGCCTTCCGCATTTTCGCCCGGATCATCGACATTGTCTGTATCCTTGCCGTGTGGGCAGCCATCTACATGTGCAGCTATGAATACAGCCATCTGTCGGCAAACCTGGGCATTCCCGGAAAATGGGCGGCGATCGCCGGCGGCATCCTGTTCGTCCTGGTGCTGGAAGCGGCCAGACGCTGCCTCGGCTACATCATGCCGATCCTGGCGCTCGTCTTCTTTGCCTATGCCCTTTTCGGCCATAAGATCCCGGGCCAGCTCGGACACGCCAGATATACCTTAAAGCAGCTGTTCCAGTACATGGCCATCGACCTGGATGGCGTCTTCGGCACTACCATTTCGGTCTCCGCCGGCGTTATCTTCATGTTCGTCATGTTCGGCGCCTTCCTGGAAGCCTCCGGCTGCTCCAAGTTCATCAATGACCTGGCGCTTTCCCTGACCGGCAAGCTGCGCAGCGGCCCCGCGCTTTCCGCGGTCGTGGCCTCCGCGCTGATGGGCTGCATCAACGGTTCCGCCGTCGCCAACGTCGTCGGTACCGGTACCTTCACCATCCCGCTCATGAAGTCCCGCGGCTACAAGCCGGAATTTGCGGCCGGCGTGGAAGCGGTGGCTTCGACCGGCGGACAGATCCTGCCGCCCGTTATGGGCTCCGGAGCTTTCCTGATGGTCGCGTTCACGAACGAACCGTACCCGACCATCGTTAAGTGCGCCGTCATTCCCGCCGTACTGTACTTCCTCGGCGCCGGCATCGCCGTGTTTGCCCAGGGCGAGGTCGGTGACGTCGAGCTGATGCCGAAGGATCAGATCCCGAAGACCCGCAACGTCATGAAGGACGGCTGGATGTATCTGGTCATCATCGCCGTGCTTATCTGGGCTCTTCTGGTTGCCCAGTTCTCCCCGCCTCTGGCGGCTTTGATCGGCACCGCTTCCGTACCGGTCGTCATGCTGGTCGATAAGAAGAAACGCTTCCCGATCAAGAAGATCCCGTCCGCACTGGTGAAATCCGGCTTTAATGCCCTGACCATCGTGTCAGGCTGCGCCTGCGCCGGTATCGTCGTGTCCATGGTCGCCCGGACCGGTCTGGGCGGAAAATTCGGCAACGCCATGATGAATGCCGCGGGCGGCAACCTGTTCCTGGGACTGCTGTTTACGGCCATCGCCTGCGTCATCCTGGGCATGGGCCTGCCGACGACTTCTGCGTACGTCATCGGCGCGTCCATCCTGGCGCCGGCCCTGATCCCTATGCTGAGAAACGTGCTTTCGCCTGAACTGATAGCTGCCGATCAGTACTTCCCGGCTCTGGTCGCGCATCTGTTCGTGTTTTACTTTGCCTGCCTGTCCGCCATTACGCCGCCTGTCGCGCTGGCGGCCTATGCCGGCGCCGGCATTGCCAAGTGCAACCCGATGCCGACGGCCGTCCACGCCTGCAAGATCGGCTTCGCGGGCTTCGTGGTGCCGTTCGTGTTCTGCTACAACAGCGCCATGATGATGCAGGGCAGCCTGGGCGAGATCCTGATGGTGACCGGAACCGCACTGATCGGCTGCGTCGCGATGTCCTTCGCGATCCAGGGCTGGTACTTCAGCGGTCAGAAGAAGGTGCACTGGATCATCCGTCTGCTGGTGCTGGCAGCCGGCTTCTGCATGATGATTCCGAACGATCTCTTGAGTGTCGTCGGTCTGGCCGTTCTGGTCGGCATGTTCGTGCTGACGAAGATGCAGAACAAAAAAGTACAGGCCGCCTAACGGCGGTCCCCCGTCCGATAGCCCGAAAACCCAGCGTTTTCGTTCTATAAAAAACAAAAAGGAGAAGAAACTATGAAGAAAATCGTTAGCGTGCTTATGGTCCTGATGATGGTTCTGGCTCTGGCTGCCTGCGGCAAGAACAACGACGGCGGAAACGATGGTTACAAGTACACCGGTGACCGTCTGACCATTGGCGGCGCCGACTCCACCGGTACCATGTATGCCGCGGCCGTTCAGGTTGCTGCGACCTTCACCAACAACATCAACGGCATGAACGTGGATGCGACGACCTCTACCGGCTCCAATGAGAACGCCAAGAAAGTCAACAGCGGCGAGATCCAGCTCGGCATGTGCTCCGGCGACGCGGCCCTGGATGCCGTAAACGGCACCGGCAAGTTCGCGGAATCCGGCAAGCAGGAAAACATCCGCGCCATCGGCGCCGTGTATCCGTCCCTGTCCAACTGGATCGCGTTAAAGTCCACCGGCTGGAAGTATCTGCATGATGCGGATCCCAAGGGCACCTACGGCGTAGGCCCGTCCGCTTCCACTTCCGAATCCTCCGCTCTGCTCGGCCTTGAGATCGCCGGCATCAGCAAAGAGAACGGCGCGACCTTCACCAACGTGACCCTGGGCGAAGGCGCCAACAACGTGGCTGACGGCATCATGACCGCCTCCACCGCGTTCGCCGGCATCCCGGTCGGTGCTCACCAGAGCGCTGCCACCACCAAGGACTGCGTATGGCTCGGCTTCACTGAGGAAGAGCTGGACAAGATCGTTGCGAAGAACCCCGCTTACTACAAGGCCACCATCCCGGCCGGCACCTATCCGAAGCAGGATGCCGACGTCGCGACCTTCGGCGTGAAGTGCATGGTTATCTGCAACAAGAACCTTGGCGAAGAGGAAGCCTATCAGATGGCGAAGGCCCTGTACGAACAGGCTGAAAAGATGGCCGAAGCCAGCGCCGTATTCTTCATGATGAAGGAAAAAGCGTTCATCGGCACTGATCTGCCGATCCCGCTGCACCCCGGTGCCGAGAAGTTCTACAAGGAAGTCGGTCTGATCAAATAAGTAAGATTTTCAGCAAATAACTGAAAAAACTGCTTGCAATCCGCGCCCTGACCTGTTAGAATGTCAGGGCGCTTTAATTTTGCACGCCGGCCGATGGGCCGGGAGGTGCCGGAAACGGTACCCGTCTCAAAAGAAACCGGCGGAAGAAAAAACCAAACGGAGGAAGAAAAAATGAGCGTTATTTCCATGAAGCAGCTGCTGGAAGCCGGCGTCCACTTCGGACACCAGACCAAGCGCTGGAACCCCAAAATGGCTCCCTACATCTACACGGAGCGCAACGGCATCCACATCATCGACCTGCAGAAGACCGTCGGCATGATTGACGACGCGTACAACGCCCTGGTTCAGATGGTTGCGGACGGCGCCACCGTTCTGTTCGTGGGCACCAAGAAGCAGGCTCAGGACGCCATCCAGTCCGAAGCGGAACGCTGCGGCATGTACTATGTCAATCAGCGCTGGCTCGGCGGTATGCTGACCAACTTCAAGACCATCCAGAGCCGTATTGCCCGCCTGCGCGCCATTGAAAAGATGAGCGAAGATGGCACCTTCGAGGTCCTGCCCAAGAAGGAAGTTGCCGCGCTGCAGAAGGAATGGGACAAGCTGGAGAAGAACCTGGGCGGCATCAAGAACATGAAGCGCATCCCGGAAGTCATTTTCGTAGTTGACCCCAAGAAGGAACACATCTGCGTTCAGGAAGCTATGGCGCTTGGCATCACCCTGATGGGCATTGCCGACACCAACAGTGATCCCGAAGAGCTGGATTACGTGATCCCGGGCAACGACGATGCCATCCGTGCGGTCAAGCTGATCGTCGGCAAGATGGCGGACGCCGTGATCGAAGCCAAGCAGGGCGAACAGCTGACCGACAGTGAAGCTCCCGAAGCCGAAGAAGCCCCTGTGGAAGAAGCCGTAAAGGAAGAGGAGGAATAAGCCATGGCAGCCATTACCGCAGCATTAGTCAAGGAATTAAGAGAGATGACCGGCGCCGGCATGATGGATTGCAAGAAGGCGCTTTCCGCCACCGACGGCGACATGGAGAAGGCCGTTGAGTTCCTGCGCGAGAAGGGTCTGGCTGCCGCCGCCAAGAAGGCCGGCCGCATCGCCGCCGAAGGTCTGGTAACTGCCAAGCTGGACGGCAAGAAGGCCGTTCTGGTGGAAGTCAACTCCGAGACCGACTTCGTCGCGAAGAACGCGGAGTTCCAGCAGTACGTCTCCGACGTGGCCGATCAGGTCATGAAGAGCGGCGCTGCCACCATCGAGGAACTGCTGGCCGAGCCGTGGGCTCTGGATCCGAGCCTGACCGTGGAGCAGGAGCTGTCCGAGAAGATCGCCCGCATCGGCGAGAAGCTTTCCATCCGCCGCTTTGCGAAGGTGGAAACGAGCGGTGCCGTGGTGACCTACATCCATGGCGGCGGCCGCATCGGCGTGCTGGTCGAGGCCGACACCGACGCTGCCGACAGCGCGGAAGTCAAGGAAGCCCTGAAGAACGTTGCCATGCAGATCGCAGCCCTTCGTCCTCAGTACGTCAGCCGTGCGGACGTGCCCGGCGACTTCATCGAGAAGGAGACCGAGATCCTGCGCGCGCAGATCATGAACGATCCCAAGGAAAGCCAGAAGCCGGAGAAGGTGATCAACGGCATGATCGAAGGCCGTGTCAGCAAGGAACTCAAGGAGATCTGCCTGCTGGATCAGGTCTATGTCAAGGCCGAAGACGGAAAGCAGACTGTCGCCAAGTATCTGGAGCAGGTCGGGAAAGAAGCCGGCAGCCCCGTATCCATCAAGCGTTTTGTCCGTTTCGAGACAGGCGAAGGACTGGAAAAGAAGAACGAGGACTTTGCGGCGGAAGTGGCTGCACAGCTCTAAGAAAAACGACAAAAAACAGAAGGGGGATTGTCGGCGACAATTCCCCTTATTTTTTCCAAAAAAAATTATAGTAAGCATTAGAAAATTGTGGTATAATGCTTTCGTTATTTAACGGTTTGGAGGAGCCAGTGGATAATGAAACGAATTTAACCGATCGGCTTGAACGTAAAAACCGTGTAAAACGGATCAAGAAAACCATCATCACGATCATCATCGTATGGTTTCTCGGCTCGGTGATCATGCTGTGTTTTCTTTTTGTAAAAGTCCTGCAGCTCCAAAAGCAGGTCAGCATCCTGGCACTGAATCAGGATGAGATCACGCGCATCCTGGAAGACTACGAAAACTCGTTGGCGCTTCAGGAGCAGGCGGAGCAAGCGGAAGTCGGGAATGAAACCGCGAACAGCTTTTACGCGCCGACCGTGGAAACAGCGGCCTATGATGATGAAAATCTTGCCGGACCGGAGGATCGCCATAAGGTTTATCTGACATTTGATGACAGTCCGAGCCAGAATACGGAAAAGATCCTGGATATTCTGGATAAGTATGGAGTGAAAGCCACATTCTTCGTGGTCGGCAGGGAAGATGAAGACTCGAAGGAAGCGTACCGGAGGATCGTGGAGGAAGGGCATACGCTCGGAATGCACAGCTTCTCACATAAGTACAGCACGATCTACCATTCGGCAAAGGATTTCGCAAAGGATTTCCACCGTCTGCAGGATCTCTTAAAAGAGGAGACCGGTGTGGAGGGAAAGTTCTATCGCTTCCCCGG
>JAEEGI010010133.1_pt1 | contig 20500 bp, 19 predicted proteins | sample 8958751 | NCBI WGS metagenome assembly JAEEGI01 (sample SAMN16246545, study PRJNA631951) | gut metagenome | biome: gut microbiome; feature: rumen; material: KS-attached | host: Bos | place: Iran: Karaj | collected 2018-10 | reverse complement strand
GTGGGCTACTTCTGGACCACTTACAAGGACTATGACCGTAACGAGCAGAATTACTTCAATACCACTCTGCCTGGTAAGGACACCTACAGCCGCACCAACAAGGTCTTCGGTGCCGGTATCGACTTCAAGTTCTAACACACAGCAAAGACAAACCATTAGAACAATAGAACACCGCCGCTCGACAATGTACAGTCGTGCGGCGGTATTGTTTAGTTTTCAAAAATATTAAATTCCCTGATGACTTTAAAGAATTACCTGAGCAGGTTGGACATCATTGTATTCCAGTCCTGGGCGTCAGAGACGCTACTTAACAGACCTTCGTGTTGAGGAAAGGCCAGGCTGTCGTTGAGCGTATAAGTCACCTGGGGCAACTTCACATACAGGCTCAGGTTATTTATCGCCTCTCCATTCTGGTATTGCTCACCCAATTTCTTGAAGTCAACAGCATTGATATAGTACAGTCGGTTGCCCTTATTGCAGATGTAGATGCGTGAGAAATCACGGTCACCCAATTCTTGAGCGCATTGCAATAGGCAACGAGTGACGTCAATGCGGTCAAAGTCCCGTTCATCAGGTTCCATGACATTGAATACCATCTCCTTCTTTGGGTTGTACCACGGTTCGGTCACCTCGATGTTGATGCCATTGTTGGCTGGGTCAAGGTTCTTGAGCTCGACGCGCGAAATAACTTTGCGTCCGTGCCGCACCACGTCCATCGAAAAGATGGCATGAGCTATGACGAGCGCTAGCACCACAATGATGGCCAGCAACAAGAATTTATCTTTTCTAGTCATTGACTTTAAAGGATTTAAAGACATAACGGACTCTATGGGGTTATGAAGGACGTCATTTTTTATCAAACTGCAAGGTCACACCTCCAGGAGAGACTTCGAGTGTTGCTGGAGCGCCCTCTATCAACGGATAGTTCCAACTCTCGTCGTGGCTGGCGGGGAAATCGTAGCACACGGGGATGTTGTACTTGTTCAAGGTCTCACTCAGCATCTCGTTCATGTCGGTATAGCCGTCGCGGGGCTCATATTCGGTGAAACGACCCACGATGATGCCCTTGACATGGTCAAGCACGCCCTTGAGCCGTAACTGTTGCAACATGCTGTTGACACGCGGCATGTTCTCGCTCACGTCTTCAAAGAAGAGGATGATGTCCTTGCCGCGGATGTTGTCGCGGTCCAGGAAGTCCCATGCGCGGCTGCCTCCGATGTTAGTGAACACCGCCATGTTGCCTCCGATGACGATACCATGTGCCTTGCCCATCTTGTTAAGGGGATGTGCGGGAACCGTGTAGCTAGGCATTTTGCCCATCAGTACGTCGCGTAACATCAGATTGATGCTGTCATTGGCACCACGTTCGCCCAGGGCACCGCCCATGTTGGCGTGAATGCTCATCACACCACTGCACACCATCGCGCTGTGCAAGGCGGTAATGTCGCTATAGCCCACAATCCATTTGGGATTGCGCTTGAAGTCCTCGTGTGTCATCGGGTCAAGCAGCATTGCTGAGCCGTAGCCGCCACGGGTACACACGATGGCCTTGATATCAGGGTCGTTGAGCGCCCAGAGCAGATCGGAGCAGCGTTCCCTGATGGTACCGGCGTACATGTGATACTTGGTCAACACTTGTCTGCCGATGACGGGTTCAAAGCCCCAGGCTCGCAGCGTAGCAGCAGCCTTTTCGGGATTCTGGTCTCCTGGTGTGCTGGCCGGCGAGATGATGGCGATTTTGTCCCCAGCTTTGAGGGCGTCGGGCATCGTGAGGGCAGCAGGAGCTCGGAACTGTCTATGTGGCTTGTGGCGTTGCGGTGACTTGTCGGCAGCGATACCGGTCACACATGTCAGTAATGCAATGGCAGTGATGATAATAAGATGTTTCATATTGTTTTATTTTTTTACGTTTAGTTTCATGATTCGCTCATGGGATTCCTGGAGCCTTGACCAAGGGATGCGGCCCTCCTTGACCGAGGTCACAATCATATCCACTAGTTTGAAGGGGCGATCGGCTTCAAAGCCAGTGCTGATGTTGTTGCCCACGCAGATGAGGTCGGCCCCGGCGTTGATCGCCAGTCCCAGTGCCGTGGGAATGCTGTAGTTGTTGCGGATGGCCTGCATGTACAGGTCATCGGTCACAACCACGCCATTATAGCCCATCTCGTTGCGCAACAGGTCGGTGAGCGTCTTTTTGGACAGGGTCGCGGGATACTCATCGTCAATGTTGCGGTTGAACAGATGGGCCGTCATGATGAGGTCGGCCTTGCCAGCATCAATGAGTGCCTTGAAGGGCTCCAGTTCCACCGGTGTCCAGCCATTGGTCACATCGACAAAGCCATAGTGTGAGTCGTCAATGGCATTGCCATGGCCTGGGAAGTGCTTTAAGGTGCACAACACACCCTGACTGTGGCACTCGTCAATAAACCAGCTTGCATGGCGGGCAATGACTTGTGGATCAACCGAGAAACAGCGCAGGTAATGCCCCACGGCAGCACAATCATGGTTCAGTACATCGACCACAGGCGCCAGGTTGACATTCACGCCGCTCTCGTTCATCTCGCGGGCTAGCCGTGACGCATAGTAGCGTGTCGTATCCTCGTTATCGACAGCGCCTAGGTACTCGGCGGTCACCGTCGGTAAGAAACCGTATTGCGGCTTGAGGCGGGCGACCTTGCCTCCTTCTTGATCGGTGGCGATGAGTAGGGGATAGTCGGCCCACGCCTGCAGTTGTGCGGTCATGCGCGTCAACCGCTCCTTGCTAGTGATATTGCGGGAACCTAGAGTGGCATCGCCCGTCACGTCGATGTCAAACAGCACGATAGCCCCCACATGGAGGTCGCGCACATAGCGTGCTGCGTCACAATCCTCGGTCACGCTATCGCCCTTGAATCCCACCATGAGCATGCCGGCTGCATACCGGCGCAACACCGAATCAGGTGGCAGTTGAGCAAAAAGGCTACCCGCTGCCAGCAGCGCAATAGCCAGTGTCAAAATGATTCTTTTCATTGATAGTCAGTAGCAAGCCTAAAGCCTAACACCTAAATCCTAACGCCTTATTTATCAAAGAAGTGGAAGAAAAAGTAGCAGGCTATCCAGTCCACTCGGACACCGCGTGCGAATCCGATGGTCTGTTTTTCGGCATTGCTCACTTTACCGTCGTTGATGCTGATGTAACCCAGCACATTGCTTTCACCGTCGCGCACTGTGCCATCGGTGTTGATATACCCGATGCGGTTGCCCTCGGTGTCAAAAATCTCCAACTGCTTGATGGTGCCAACAGTTTTGCCAGCTGCATTGAGCACTTTACCGTCGGCATCAAACGAGCCGATGGAGTGCATATTACTGTCACGCACCACGCCATTGCCGTTGATACGGCCGATGCTGTTGAAGTCGGCATCGCGCAGCACCTGTGCGCTTGCCTGTGTAGCCATGATGCCAGCAATCGCCAGCACTACAGCTGTCATGTATAATCTCATCCGTTTCATAATCGTAATCTCCTTAAAAAGTTTTCCAATTAGACTAGAATCAAGCCACAAAGTTAAAAACATTTTAATAAAAACCCAAATTTTAGTCCATAGACTCAAACCACTCACCTGATCAAACCATAAAAATGACACAAATAACCACGAATGTTTCATGAATAAATTTATGGTTAATTCGTGGCCATTCATGTTTAAAAAGATGTTTGAGTTGTCGTTAATTCAATATCGGGATAGTATTGTGTATTCATTGTCTTCTTTCTATAAGTCGCTGCGGCTGCCCTCGTAGCTCAGCTGTTGTAATGAAAAGTATTGACGAGGTGAGGTCTTACTGTGTGAAAAGTGACAATGAAGCTAAATAGGGGTTAATTTTGGTCAAATTCGGGGTATTGAGTAGGGCATTTTGAAATATTATGCCTAACTTTGCCGTTTGGTACACAAGAAACAACCTAAAAAACGAAATACAAACAAAATCTGTAAATTGAAACGATGAAGAAGTACAAGCTCATCAACAATGCGCTGGGATGGCTCATCTTTATTGTGGCAGCAGTGACTTACCTGCTGACCATCGAGCCTACCGCCAGCTTCTGGGACTGCCCAGAGTTTATCGCACAAGGTTATAAGACTGAAATTGGCCACCCGCCTGGCAACCCGATCTTTATTCTCGCTGCCAACTTTGCGAGCAAGTTTGCTGGCGGTGACGTCATGGCTATTGCCAAGTGCGTCAACGCTATGTCGGCCATCTTCAGTGCCCTGACCATCCTGCTGCTTTTCTGGTCCATCACCCACCTGGTGAAGAAACTCGTTGTCAAGGACGGTGAGGAGGACAAGATGACCCTGGCTCAGTACCTGGTCGTGATGGGCAGCGGCATCTGCGGCGCATTGGCATACACGTGGAGTGACACGTTCTGGTATAGTGCCGTCGAGGCCGAGGTCTATGCCTTCTCCTCGTTCTGTACCGCGCTGGTGTTCTGGCTCATCCTCAAGTGGGAGAACCGTGCCGATGAGCCTGGCAGTGACCGATGGATTGTGCTGATTGCCTATGTGTTCGGCGTATCGTTGGGTGTGCACCTGCTGAACTTGCTGTGCATCCCTGCTATCGCGCTGATTTATTACTACCGTCAGTGCCGCACCAAGGGCGAAGACTCTACGTTGAAGGGCTCGCTGCTGACGTTGCTCATCTCGTTCGTCATCGTGGGTCTGATTCTCTACGGTCTGGAACCTGGTTTCGTGGAGTGGGGCCAGAAGTTTGACTTGTTCTTTGTCAACACGCTGGGCATGTCGTTCAACTCTGGCGTTCTGGTATATGCCATCGTGCTGATTGCCGTGCTGGCTTGGGCGCTGTTTGAACTCTATCGCAACAAGAGCGACCTGCTGATGAAGATTTCTTTCGCTCTGAGCATCCTGCTCTCGGGTATGCTGCTTTTGGGCGATAGCCTTATCATCCCGCTGGTTCTGCTCGTTGCCCTGTGCGTGTACCTGTTCAAGTTCTGCAAGCGTGTTCCTGTTCGCGTGTTCACCAACATCGTGTCATGCATCCTCGTGATCTTTATCGGCTTCAGCAGCTATGCGCTGATCTTGATCCGTAGCTCTCAGAACACTCCGCTTGACGAGAACTCGCCCAACAATACGTTCTCCCTGGCCAAGTACTTGAGCCGTGAGCAGTATGGTGAGACTCCGCTACTCTACGGACGCACGCTCTACAGCGACATCATGTACGAGCCCAGCAGTAGTGGCACCTTGCAGCCCGCCACCAAGGAGGGACCGATGCAGTATGCCCCTGAGGTGAAGACTGCCGACGGCCAGCCCGACCGCTATAAGGAACTCGGCAAGAAGAAGATCTACCGCTACAGCCCCGAGCAGAACATGCTCTTCCCGCGTATCCACGACGATAAGCATGCCCAGGAATACATAGACTGGTTGGGCATGCAGGGCACCCAGGTAGAAGCTACTACCCAGCTGGATGCTGATGGCAATGCCGCCAGCAAGGAACTGAAACTCAGGCCCACAATGATGGAGAACCTGCGATTCTTTGTGGACTACCAGTTGAATTATATGTACTGGCGCTACTTCATGTGGAACTTCGCTGGTCGTCAGAACGACATCCAGGGCATGGGTGAGATTACCCACGGCAACTGGATCTCGGGTTACTCGTTCATCGACAACCCGCGCCTGGGTGATCAGAGCCTGTTGCCCGATGACTTGGGCAAGGGCAACAAGGGACACAATGTGTTCTACATGCTGCCGCTGCTGATGGGTATCATCGGTCTGCTGTGGCAGGCCTACCGCGGTCGCCGTGGCATTGAGCAGTTCTGGGTTATCTTCTTCCTGTTCTTCATGACGGGTATTGCCATCGTGCTCTATCTGAACCAGACGCCGAGTCAGCCTCGTGAGCGTGACTACGCTTATGCCGGTTCGTTCTATGCCTACTGTATCTGGGTGGGTATGGGTGTTGCCGGACTGTGGAGCCTCGTGATGTGGGCCCTCAGGAAGAAAGGCAAGAAGGAAGTCAAGGGTGAGGCCGCTGTTGCCGAGACGGGCAATCGTGGCGGTGTGGCTACAGCCATTGCTGCAGTTGCAGCCCTCATTGGTCTGGTAGTACCCCTGCAGATGGTAAGCCAGACGTGGGACGACCATGATCGTAGTGGCCGCACCGCTGCACGCGACTTCGGCCGCAACTACCTGGCGAGCGTTGCGCCTAACGGCATCATCTTCTGTAACGGTGACAATGATACCTTCCCCCTGTGGTACCTGCAGGAGGTAGAGGGCTACCGCACCGACGTGCGCGCCGTCAACCTGAGTTATCTGGCCACCGACTGGTACATCAATCAGATGCAGCGTGCCGCCTACGAGTCGGCTCCGCTGCCCATGCAGGCAGGTATGGACACCTATGCCTACGATGAGCGCCAGTTCTGCTACTTTGTGCAGCCTGACCAGACTCCGACCGATGCACTCAAATCAATCCAATTCGTCTATAGCGATGAGAGCAGGAACAACCCCTACGGTATCAGTGAGATCAGGTATCCCGTTGTTTATATCCCCGTGGATGCCGACCAGGCTGTCAAGGCAGGTGTTGTCCGTGAGGAACAGCGCGACCAGATTGAGCAGTCGATTAACGTGAACCTGCAGCAGATGGGCTCTGGCCTTACCGCAAGCCAGTTGATGTCGTTTGACATTATCGCAAGCAGCATCGCCCAGGGTTGGAACCGTCCTTGCTACTTCGCCATGACTGTGCCCAGCAGCTACTATCTGGGTCTTGATCCCTACCTGCGTCTGACTGGTCTGGTCTATCAGGTGACTCCCCTTGTCAGCAACAGCAATTCTGCTGTATCGACCGACATCATGTACGACAATGTGGTGAATAAGTTCCTGTGGGGTGGTCTGGACAAGGCTAAGCCCGGTACGCTCTACCTCGATGAGACGATAAGCCGCATGGTGACCACTATGCGCAGCGCGCTGCTTGACCTGGCCACCAACCTGATGGGTGAGGGTATTGCAGCCCAGCAAGGTAGCTCGTCTGTGCCCGCCGGCATGACGAGCGAGGCCTATGCTGCCGACCGCTTCAAGAAATCCCGTCATATCCTCGACCTGATGATGGAGAAACTGCCCGTCGGTGCCTGCCCGTTTACCGTGCAGATGGGCGAACAGGTGGCTAACATCTACTACGCGCTGGGTAAGGCCAGTGGTGACGACTCTGCTATTGAGAAGAGCAACCAGCTGCTGGAGAGCGAGATTATGCGCTATGCCAGCTACCTGAAGTTCTACCAGTCGCTGAATCCGTCACAGTATGAGCGCCTGACCCGTTCCGACAAGTACATTGATCAGCAGTACATGCTCGACTTGCTCGGTGACTATGGCCAGCAGTGTGGTGAAGAAAAGTACCAGGCATTGGCTCAGAAACTGTCTAATGCCGGTGTGAACATGGGCCGTCTGCAAGCCTATCAGCAGGCCTACGAGGAGTCCATGCGCCGTCGTTATGCCGCTCAGCAAGAGGCTGCCGCCCAAGAAGAAGGACCTTCCATTGACCTGGAAGAAGCATTGAGCGAGTGATGTTTCATCTGACTAAAGCCTGAGGCCTAAAGCCTAACGCCTAGAAATGTTAGTTGAACGTCCTCCTCTGCTCTATCGAATGATATTCCCCGAGACCGTGTGGCGCATTCACAAGCGCGACCACACGGTCTATTTGACGTTTGATGACGGTCCTATACCCGAGGTTACCCCCTGGGTGCTCGACACGCTGGACCGTTACGGCATCAAGGCGACTTTCTTCATGGTAGGGGAAAATGTGGAGCGACACCCCGAACTGCTGGAAGAGGTTCGCCGACGCGGGCACTCGGTGGGCAACCACACGATGAGTCACCTGCAAGGGGCGCACGTGGGTACTAAGCACTATCTGCACAACGTGTTCCGCGCCAACGAGCTGATTGGCAGCACGCTCTTCCGCCCGCCGCATGGTCTGTTGCGCTGGGGACAGTCTCGGGTACTTCGCTCGCGTTTTACCATCATCATGTATGACCTGGTGACGCGTGACTATAGCCGCAAACTCACGGGCGAGCAGGTGCTGGACAATGTCAAGCGATATGCCCGCAACGGCTCTATCATCGTCTTCCACGACTCGTTGAAGGCCGAGAAGAATATGAAATATGCCCTGCCGCGTGCCATCGAGTGGTTGCAAGAGCAGGGTTACAAGTTCGATGCCATTCCCGAGCTCTGACATAGCATCACTGATCAAGTCCCAGGCCATGAGCCTGGGATTTGACGCTTGTGGCTTCGCCGCTGCCACGCCTGTTGATGACGAGGCGGTCGCCCGCTATGACCGATGGATTGAGTTGGGGCACAACGGCTGCATGGCATGGGCGGCAGGAAATCGCGACCTGCGCCGTGACCCGTCAATGTTGCTCGAAGGGGCACAAACGGTCATTTCATTGGCGCTGAACTACTATCCTAGCCGTTTCCAGCCCGAGGGGACCCTGCGGGTCGCCTATTATGCCTATGGGCGCGATTACCACGAAGTGCTGCGCGAAAAATTGACCGAATTGGCCCATTTCATCGAAGAAATCACCCATTGTACCACCCGTCCGTGTGTGGATTCGGCACCCATCCGCGAGCGTTACTGGGCACAGCAAGCAGGCCTCGGTTTCATCGGCAGGAACAACTGCCTCATCATCCCGGGAAAAGGCTCCTACTACTTCCTTGGCGAAATCGTCACTACTGCCCAGTTGCCGCCCGACGAACCGTGCACGATGACCTGCGGCGACTGTGGCAAGTGTGTCGAGTCCTGTCCGTCAGGCGCATTGAGCGAGGAAGGAGCCGCCGATGCCTCACGCTGCCTCTCCTGTCTGCTCATCGAGAACCACGACGATCAGCTGCCCGACTGGGTCCCTGCAGTGGCTGGCGACAGGGTCGTCGGTTGTGACGAGTGCCAACTGTGTTGCCCCCACAATGCCAACGCCGTAGCCACCATGATCGAGGACTTCGCCCTCACCGATGCCGTAGAAACCCTCACCCGCGACCGCATCAACCAGATGACCTCTGGCGACTTCCGCCGCACCTTTGCCCACAGCGCCATCTCCCGCCTCCGCCCCAAAACCCTCCGCCGCAACGCCAAACTTTCTCCCAAAAACAACGATTAACCCGCTGTCTGCCTGGAAAACCAGGCGCTCAAGTAGTTCGTCATCGGCAGATATTTGCTGGTGATGGATATTGGTATTACCTTTGTGAACTTGCAATGCTGATTGCAAGCTTGATGAGAAAGGATTGTTATGGCTGGATATGAGATTATAGATGGAGTGGGGATGATTCCTGATGGTGTTACCGTGATTGAGAGTAGTGCCTTCGAGGACCGTAAGGATTTGAAGCGCATGATTATTCCCGATACAGTGACCGAGATTGGTCGTGATGCCTTCAATGGCTGTTCCGCCCTGGAGGATGTCGTCATCCCTGATTCGGTGACTGGCATCGATAGCGGGGCGTTCTGCGGGTGTACGAGCCTGAAAAGCGTTACTATCCCCGATTCGGTAACAAAACTCGGCATTTACGTTTTCTTGGGCTGCTCAGGTTTGCAGAGCGTAAGCCTACCTGCTTCGTTGACTGATTTAGGCCCTTGCCTCCTCTTTAAGGAGTGTAGCAGCTTGACAAGCATCACCATCCCTGATTCAGTGACGGATATCGGGATGAATACGTTTGATGGCTGTATCAGTCTGGAAAACGTCGTTATTCCCGACTCTGTGAAGGTGATTCATGAAAAAGCTTTCGCTGGATGTACCGCTTTGAAAGAGGTTGATATCCCCGAATCGGTAATTGGAATTCACCGCAATGCCTTTGAGCGTTGCACTGGCCTGACGAGCATCACCATTCCCCGCTCGGTAACCAGGATTAGCAGTGGGCTATTCTTTGAGTGCACGGGGCTGACGAGTGTCAATATTCCTGATACTGTGGTAAGTATTGAAGATTTTGCCTTTTGTGGCTGTACGGGTTTGAAAACCATCACCATTCCCGAATCGGTGACTGTCATTGAGGAGTCGGCCTTTGAAGATTGTAAAGGCTTGGTCAGCATCAACATTCCTAATTCGGTGACGAGAATTTTTGAGAGTGCCTTCAAGGGGTGTACCAGCCTGGAAAGCATTGTCATCCCTGACGCGGTAAGATGGATTAACGATATGACCTTTGAGGGTTGCACGGCTCTAGCCAATATCCTCATTCCCAATTCAGTAAACAGGATTGGCGAATCTGCTTTTGATGGATGCAAGAGCTTGACCAAGGTAACCATCCCCAGCTCAGTGACCGAGATTGGCAACTTTGCCTTTATGGGCTGCTCTGGCCTGGAAAGCGTCATCATTCCCAAGACGGTGACGAGAATCGGTGATGGTGCCTTCATCGGTTGCAGCAGCCTGACAAGTGATCAGATCTCTTGATGATTTGAAAAGACGTTGATACAACAATCTCAATCGCTTTTCATCTATACCTGAATCTGTCGTGAGGCAACCGCCTTAAAAGGTTTTAACCATCAAAATTATTCATCATTATTGAGTAATATTAGAAAAATGTTGTACTTTTGTGATGATTAGTTTGTATCTGCAAGCATTTCGATAATTCAAAAGAATCTATATATGAGGCACTATCTAAAGAATTTGGAGGATACGGTCCGTAAACACTGGACCCAGAACGCCTTGTGTGACTACAATGGCGACAGTTTTACCTATGCCAATCTGGCGACTAACATAGAGCAGTTCCGTATCTTCTTCGAGGCTACTGGAATCAGCAAGGGAGATAAGATTGCTCTCTGCGCACGCAACTGTGCCCGCTGGGCGATGACCTTTTGGGGTATCAATGTCAATGGCTGTGTGGCAGTGCCGCTCTTGGCCGACTTCCACCCCGACACGGTTTCAACCTTGACACACCATTCCGACAGTGTTCTGCTCTTTGTTGACGACGACATCTGGGCAAAGCAGAACCCCGAGGATATGCCCAATCTCAAGGCTGCCATCAATGTGAAGGACGGCAAGCTGCTGTGGCACCAGGATGATGCTATTGCTGATGCTTGGGAAAACCGCAAGAAAGCATTCAAGGAAAAATATCCCTATGGCATGTATCCCGAGCAGGTGTCTTATCCTGACGACAATTGGGATGATGTGGCGATAATCAATTATACGTCAGGCACCACAGGCAATCCCAAGGGCGTGATGCTCACCTATAATGCCATCTCGGATACCGATCACTTCGCCAATACCCATTTCCCGAACACCCCCGGTCAAACCATTGTTTCGATGTTGCCTCTGGCCCACATGTACGGCCTGGCCATCGAGTTCATCCATCCCAATGTTGACGGTGTTACCGTCTATTTCCTCGGCAAGACTCCGTCGCCCACCACGTTGCTCAAGGCGATGCGAGACATCAAGCCCTACATGGTGGTCACGGTGCCGCTGGTTATGGAGAAAATCTATGCCAATGCCATCAAGCCTTCGATGGAGAAGGCAAAACTGGCATTGGCAATCCCCGGTTTGAGGTCTCTAGTCTACCGTGCAGCCCGCAAAAAGATGATTGAAGCCTTCGGCGGTGCAGTGGAATGTTTCATCATGGGCGGCGCGGCGCTCAACCCCGAAGCCGAACAGTTCTTCAAGAAGATCCGCCTGCCCTATACGGTGGGTTATGGCATGACCGAAGCCTGCCCGCTGCTGGGATATGAATGGTGGACCAAGTTCGTACCAGGATCTTGTGGAAAACCGGTTCACGAGCTACGCATCGACTCCGAGGATCCGAAACACATACCCGGCGAAATCCAAGCCAAGGGCCCCAACTTGACCATTGGCTACTACAAGAATCCCGAGGCTACCGAAGCAGCCTTCACCGAGGACGGCTGGTTCCGTACCGGCGACTTGGGCGTGATTGACGAGAAGGGTAATATCTTCATCCGTGGACGCATCAAATCGATGATTCTGAACTCGTCGGGCCAGAACATCTACCCCGAGGAGGTCGAGGCCGTCCTGGCCAACTGCCAGTATGTGGATGAATGCCTCGTTGTGGACCGCGAAGGCAAGATTACAGCGCTCGTTTATTCCGAGTTGCCCGAAGATATGGACGAGGAAACCAAGGCCACTGTCCCAGGACAAATCCGTGTTGAGGCCAACAAATCCCTGCCCAATTACAGCAAGATCGCCGTAGTGGAAATGATGCCCGAGCCCTTCGAGAAAACCCCAAAGCGCACCATCAAACGCTTCCTCTACAAGTAAACAACTAGACTTGTATCACTCAAAATCACCACGAGGCCGATGTCCTTGAGCACCCCCAAATCGCCCAACGACATCGGCCCCTCTTATTTTTGTGCTGCTCCCCTCAGAAACCTCAGATGAATCAGTTGTTGAAATTCCTTCGAGGTCGGCGATGGAGCGGGCGACTTTGAGGATGCGGTCAAATGACTTTGCCGGACCAAAGGCGTTTAAAGAATTGTTCAACGGGCCATACTTCAACACCATTGAGTATTTTACGGTCAAAAATGAAGAAAATCTGAAGTAGTACTTCAAAAATTTATCGAAAATCTGAAGTAGTACTCCAATTTTTTCGCATTATAAACTCGTACCCAAGTAACTTGGGCGGTCGAGGTTGCGGTAGTCGATGGCTTCCATGATGTGGTGGTCGAGGACGTCGGCGGTGCCTTCGAGGTCGACGATGGTGCGGGCGATTTTCAGGAACCAGTCAAATCTTTAAACTATCATGGAAAATCCAAAGTATCACTCCAGTTTTTCTGTATCAAAATTGCTAGCAAAATAAACTGGTTAGATAGGGCGACCTTATAAGCTTTTATTATGGGTTTAATAAGGATGACTAAAGGAATATCAGATATTTTTCAGTTTTTTAAAAAACAACTTTAACATAAATTTATATATTAATTATTTTGATTTTTCAACTAATAAGTTTAATTTTGCGGCATTAAAAATACTGTAATATAATGGTAACGAAAGACGAAGTCCAACAATTCTTGAATCAACTCAAGGAGAAAATAAAGGTCTTTGGAATCATATTCAGAGACGATAGAGGCAAGAACCTGCAAACATTGGCTGAGTTAGAAATTACTCCAAAGTATCGTGAATCGGTTATTGTCAATCTTGAGATCAATGATTATTCCGAAGGGCCTACAATTGATACGCTTAACCAATGTGGGGAAATGTGGGTCTTCGGAAAAGATGTAAAAGGGCAAGAAGTCTATATTAAGATTACCCTAGGCAAAGGTTTAAGTGCCATATGTATCTCTTTTCACATTGCAGAACACCCAATGAATTATCCATTTAAATAAACAACGATATGCAAAGTCCATTTACTGGAGGTCACGCTACACTCCGCCAAGAATCAGCCGAACTGACTTTTCGCAAAGAAAAGTTTCAATATGTGTATCAGTTCTATGAGTGTGATGAAACCAAAGAGCGCTTCACCACAACAGCATTGGACGAAGTAAATATCGGCCAAGTTTATAATCAATACCGCTCAAAGTATGGCATCCCATTTCCTGACGAGATTAAGCATGTTCGTCAACGTTATGGCCTATCCGCTACCAAGATGTCTCAGATTTTGGGATTTGGCGATAATCAATATAGGCTTTATGAGAATGGTGATATGCCGAGCGAAACAAACGGAAAGATATTAATGTCAATCCAAAATCCCCTGATTTTTGAGAATTTTGTCATCAATGCGAAAAACCAGTTTGATGAACAAGATTATGCAAAGATTCTCGAAAAGGTTAGAACGATTAAAGCAGACAAAAACGAACTATTGATCAAGAACTATATCTTCAATGGCATACGCAGGGATATCTTTAATGGATATGCTACGCAATCCATTAGTAAACTAAAGAACATCATTTTGTTCTTTATCGAAAAATTTGATGGCGCATTTTATACTATGATGAATAAACTATTGTTCTATACGGATTTTTATAGTTATAAAACCACGGGGAAGGGGTTGAGCGGTTTGTCCTATAAAGCCATCCAGCATGGGCCTGTACCAATGCGTTGGGATCGAATATATAGTTTCTTTGACGAAATTCAGCCTGAGATTATCCATTTTGATTCTGGTGCTGAAGGTACGAAACTCACATCTACCCTTTCTCCTGACCTTGCTGAATTCACCGAAAACGAACTCAACATTCTGGAGACCATTTATCAGCGTTTTAAATCAGAAAACTCAACAAAGATTTCTGAGATTAGCCATAACGAAGAAGCTTGGCAAACGTATGTTGACAGTGGTCAAATGATCCGCTTTGATATGGCATTTTCACTGAAAGCCATTTTATAACTATATGAGAAATGACAAATATCAGGTTTAATAGCAATAACGATGTAATACGTTTCCTTGTTGAACACAATTTGGACCAACAGAAAGTGACAGCAGAAGCTTTTTTAGACGCAATTTCTGAATTCGGAGATGAGAATGCTAAAGACGTTGCTGAATTTGTAAAAGTCTCTAGCCAGTCTTCTGAAATACTCTCACTATTAGATTTCGCCCTTGCTTCTATCTGCCATAGGCCATTTCCGATAAGAGAAACCACGTATGATTGTGGATTAGATGGTATTCGTGATATTAATCAACACTTTATTGATAAAAAGGTGAAGACACAAGTGGAGAAAAATGGTGCTGAAGTCTGTAACTGGTTACATTGGTTTTGGCTTCGGTTCCCGACCAAACAAGAACTCATTAAGATGAATCTGCTTTACTAAACAACCAATATGTATTTCAGTTGTCAAATAGTATTTGACAACTGAAAGCGTGTTAATTAATTGTCTCTCAATGCAAATATCGCATCTGCTCTTGCAGGTGGTAAAAAACTACAGGCTTGTGCCCTGGTAGGTGGGGCGGTCGAGGTTGCGGTAGGCGATGGCTTCCATGATGTGGTGGTCGAGGACGTCGGCGCAGGCCTCGAGGTCGGCGATGGTGCGGGCGACTTTGAGGATGCGGTCGTAGGCCCTTGCGCTCATGTTCATGCGTTCCATGGCGTCGCGAAGCTTTTCCAGGCCGGCGGCATTGGGCTCGGCGTATTTGTGCAAGAGGGACGGGGTCATCTGGGCGTTGCAGTGGATGCCGGGTTCGTCCTTGAAGCGGCGCTCCTGGAGCATCCTAGCAGCGATGACGCGCTGGCGGATGGCGGCGCTGGACTCGCCCGGGGCCTTGGACGACATCTGGTCAAAATCGACGGGCTGGACCTCAATCTGCAGGTCAATGCGGTCCAGCAGCGGGCCCGAAATCTTGCTCATGTAGTGGGTGCGCTGATACTCGTTGCAGACGCACTTCTTCTTGGGATGCCCATAGTACCCGCACGGGCACGGATTCATCGAAGCCACGAGCATAAACGAGGCGGGGTATTCGGTGCTGTATTTCGCCCGACTGATACTTATTATCCTGTCCTCCAGCGGTTGACGCATCACCTCCAGCACACTTCTATTGAATTCAGGCAGCTCATCCAAGCGGAAGAGCTTGCCCCATTACCATGAACCTCCAGTAACGCTAACGCCACCGAAACAAGCACCATACCCCTTATATATTATCTCTAAGTCTTTTTCCCTCTTGTTCTATCAACTTACCTTTTTCTTCTTTTTTTAATGAGTCTATTGACGCGAATATACTATCTAATTCTCTCCCCAATTCTGTATGTTCATACTCTATTAGAGCAGCATCGGTAATATGATAGATTCCACTTTCAGGATCTATGTGATAGAGCCTATTAATACTAATATGTTGTTCCTTGAAAAACCAACCATAATGATCATTATAACCACCACCTCGATTTGATTTTATTGGTTCTTTTTCATAATACCTATCATTAAATGTCTCAATGAAAAACTTGCACAAATCCCATGAATCTGTAAGTAAACTTATTTTGACAATGAGGCCATTTAGTACATCCACTTGTATTTTGGGATATTCTGTTCGCTCTTCCCCATCACTATCGATAAAAGGAATGCTTATGCTTCCTTGGTATGAATACTCATTAACGGGATACAAACGGACTCCGTCTCCATATAACCCTTTCTCGCTTAGTTTAAAGGTATCGCCAACTGTTAAACCTTTAAAAGTCAACTTAATGTCTTTAGTCTTGAAACTGTCAGCCACAAGCTGTAAACTATCTTTTTCTTGTAATTCGCTATTTACTCCATTAGAATTACATGAAACAAGTACTAAAACTATTGCAAAAACTGATAATAAATGTTTCATATACAGAAATTAAACAGACAATACAAAATCATTTAAAACAATAAGGATTATTGATTCCATAGAAAAAAAGATGGGGAAAAAGAGGATCCTTGATGTGATACAATTTCTGATTCATCAATATTTCTTGGATGAATAAAAGATGAGGTCTTACGTTTCCTTGCTTTATCATAAATTGCAATAAGACGTTTATGAATATTATTTCTATTAAACTGCTTGTAATTGTTTTTTCCTTTAATTCGTTCTGCTGTTTCAAGAACAAAGTTTAACCATGCATCAGCAGCTCTAAGTTGATGAGTTGCTGAATCCATCCCTCGTTTCAGTTCAATAAGCATGATAGTACAAGTGTCATCCCTATTCACAACCATGACATAATCACAAAACGACTGCAATAATTTGGGGGTAGAATTAGAGCTGCCTGAAGAGAAAAATGGATAAGGATTCTCATCAAACTTATAGAGCTTATATTCAATATTACTTAGTGATTGTCTTATTGCAACCTCATGGGGTTGCATATTTCCTTGACGTTCTTCTAATAAGAATTGATTCTTAACAAGAAACTTTGCATTCAAGATATGATTGATAAAACTATAATCATTCATTTCAATTATTATTTAGAATGAGTAAGTTTTCTGAAAGATAATCAGACTCTGAGTTTTGCGTATCGATTGTATTATCAATCTCAGATATGCTGAAGCCAGTTCGTTCAACGATAACTTCAGTTGCATTAAACTTATAGCCCCTTGTGTTATGAGAAAACTCATAAACCCCAATATCACGCCAATTCAACAATTCCTCATTGGCTATGGTCGTGAAATGACGATCTAACATTAAACCACTTTCTACGAGAGTACCCGCCATAATCAGATTATTAATCTCACGTACAATATAATCACTATGTGTGCTAATAATCAATTTTATTCCTAAACGAGTAAGTCTCACCAGTAATCGAGCAAGAATAACTTGGCTTGAAGGATGAAGATTTATCTCTGGTTCATCAATAATCAACACATCATTCTTCTTAGCTAAATACTTTAAATATACAACCAAACTCGACAATGTTTTGACAATTGAAGATGTTACATGAATTGGAATATGTTTTTTCTTCGCCTGATGAGGAGCGAATTCAACATCTCCATTTTTTGTTACTCTAACTTCTCCACCCAATAACTGTTTTTCTAATTCCACAGAATAATCATAGAAATCTTGACTCTTATATTTTTGAATATTATCAATGTCACTCGCAATGCGAAGGCTATTTCTTATTGCAAGTGGATAACGACGAGCTCTACTTTCAACTAACTCGAAAGGATTTATTATTTCATCTGATTTACTATCAAGCAATTGATCAATTAGAATATTCCTATTAAGTGATAATTCTGTCTTAAATGTATAAACTGAATTTCGCTCGACAGGTAACATATAACAATTATTCATCTTATTATAAATGACATGCCTTAATATAGATGAAAGCAGCACATCAATTGTAGACCTATATATTACTCCATCTGAAATACTTGAACTCATCGTACTTATTTCGATAGTAATCTCAGACGAGTTCTTAGCTTTCCGGCCATTATATTTACGATCGTCTGCTTGGTAATACAATGAGAACTTATCATTGAAGAATCTTTTGTAATCCGCATCATCATAAATGCATTCAAGCTTGAAAGAGCGGAAAAATGACTTTTCCATTTCTTCAGAAAGACCAAAAATACTTCCCATATTCTGCTGAAGATAAGAAGAAGCCAGTTTTAAGTATTCAACAATTAATTCCTTTGTAATGTTTATTGTATATGTTGTCCCATTTTGATCCTTCATTACGGCATTATTCATTACAGATCTTAAAACCGGAGACTGGGAAAGGAGAGCATTTAAAACATAGGCAATATATGTCTTACCAGAATTATTTGGCCCACAGAAAAGCAAAATATTCTTATCCAAATCAATAGTCGCATGCTTAACGACACCAAGATTATCAATGACTACTTTCATATGATTCTAAATTTTCAAGAGTCAGCCTTTTTCTGATTGCAAAATTACATTATTTCTTTTATATTTTATTCTTTACCAACATAAAAATCAAAAGAGTATTGCAGTGATCAGAATAAATGACCGTAATCGATGATAGACATAATCGATCATGCGCACCTTTAAACAACTCGTTTCACATTATCTTTACGTTATCAACAATAATTATCGAAGCAAATAATTGGTGCTTTAGTCCGATAATTTAACAGCTCTTAATGCTGCTCTATTAACCATTTAGTAACAAAAATACTGGAACTAATATAACACGTAAATATATTTTTATTACTTTTGTGATTATCAAACAATCGAAAATGATTATGAGAATTTATTATTTATTCGGCCTACTATTGATATTCTTTTGTTCTTGCAATAATCATGTTGAGGAGAATAAGAGCATAAAAGACATTAACTCGATTAATAACGAGATTCTTAAGGTAAAATTAGGAGATGCTCGTGATCAAGTACTAGAAAAATTAACCCAACAAGGTTATGATTGGTCCGAACTTGCTGGCAATATTAGTTTTATTTCGATTAATAATCAAGTTCATTTTAGTGGCTACTTTTTTGATGATGTTGATTTTGCTATAGTTAATTCAAGAGTTGGATGGATACAATTAGAAAAAGAATATAATTCAGAAGAATCAGCACGGAAAGGATTTGATGAAATTAACCAGAAACTATCAGAAAAATATATCAGTTATAAAATTGATAAGCAAAATGATGCTGTCATACTTTTCAATGAGTATGCAGATAGAGAAACAGATTTAACCATATCGTTATCTTATCATCCACAAGAGGAATTACCATGGTATGAGCGTGATTCTGATTCTATTCATGGCGCAAGGGAATATTGGAGCGTCATCATTATGTACACATCAAAAGACCCATCATTTGAAGATAATAAAACAAATGATTTTTAGCCAGTTAAATCATTCTATCCTTAATTTTTGCTGGGTGTCAAAGTATTTGAATCAATTTCATGTAACTAATGAGAACAAAAGAAGATCTTCAAAGATTAATTGACAACGAAGTAGAAGAATCTACGATATTAGAATATAAATCTTCATTTGCAACTCAGAATCCTAAGTGGAGAGAAGAGTTGGCAAAAGATATAAGTGCGATGGCAAATTCTAATGGGGGGACAATCGTGTTTGGAATCAAGCAGAAAGACATTGGAAATGGACATGCTATTGCTCACAAGTTAACTCCAATTCCTTCTTCGGAAATGTCAAAAGACAAACTGAGCCAGCTTTTATCATCAAATATTCAACCAATCATTAATAATTTAGAAATAACATATATCCCAGATTCCCTTAATGGAGGGTATTTTATTGTAGATATACCTAAAAGTAATACGGCCCATCAAAATAGACTTACTCATATCTATTACAAAAGACGTAACGCTACGGTGGAAGCTATGGAGGATTATGAAATTCGTGATATTTTGAATAGAAATAAGACTCCAATCATCAATCTTGAATTTCAATTAGTAAGAACTACAATAAATGTTATTAAAAGAGATTGCAATCTCCTAATGACAAGAGGAGTGCAAGAGTCAACTAGTCAAAGAATAGAGTATAGGCTAGAATTTAGGCCAAATAATAATGGTCAGGTTCTTGCTAAATACATTAACTACTTTGTTTATATACCATGCGATATTGTTGTTGATAAAGAAAATCTTGATATATACAATGACTATTGCATTGTATTTGGAGATAATACAACACGAGATCTTGTGGATTTTACAGCTGGCCAAAGAAAATATGGTCCAGTTCGGTATGATCCGATTCTGCCTGGGATATGTGGAAGATTTCAAGGTGTTGATTTATGTTTTGATAATGTTGATATAAGTAATCTTCCATGCATTAAGTATCAGGTACATGCTGATAATGTACCTTCCAGAACAATAAGAGTAGAGTGGACAGAATTAAAAGCCCTCGATAAAACGAAAACCGAAATAATAAACCCTTTAACTCCTCCCGGGATTCTAGGATACTAAAGGCCGAAGGATAAGATGGGTGATATGTTATGATTCTTTGCAGTAATTGTTTTGAAATACTAAATAACTGGATGCTCGAAAATTCAATATTTCACTTACTATGTTAAACTTTATGATTATCTATAGCCGAAGTGATAGAAAAAACTATATGTTGGTGCCCATATACGTGGGGCGGTCGAGGTTGCGGTAGGCGATGGCTTCCATGATGTGGTGGTCGAGGACGTCGGCGCAGGCCTCGAGGTCGGCGATGGTGCGGGCGACTTTGAGGATGCGGTCGTAGGCGCGGGCGCTC
>JAEEGI010010132.1_pt1 | contig 20501 bp, 12 predicted proteins | sample 8958751 | NCBI WGS metagenome assembly JAEEGI01 (sample SAMN16246545, study PRJNA631951) | gut metagenome | biome: gut microbiome; feature: rumen; material: KS-attached | host: Bos | place: Iran: Karaj | collected 2018-10 | reverse complement strand
CCGGCTTCATCGGCTACACGTTAGGCTTCACCCGCAAGCAGTTCGCCGACCTGAACAACGGCGAGCCATTCTGGGCCAAATACGACCGCCGCCACGACGTCTCCATCAGCCTCGCCTACGAGATCCTGCGCAACAAGCTCACCGTGTCGGCCCTCTGGGTGTATCAGACCGGCAACACGATGACCATTCCCATCGGCTACTACTTCTACATGGGCTCGCTGATGACCGAATACAGCAGCCGCAACGCCTACCGGATGCCTCCGTACCACCGCCTCGACCTCGCCGTCAACTGGACCATCAAGAAGACACGTCGCTTCGAGACGGGACTGAATTTCTCCATATACAATGTTTATAATAGAAAGAACCCGTTCTTCATCTTCTTTGAGACCCATACCGACATCGACCCGGCCAATCTGGACTTCAATATCGACACAAAGGCCTACCAGATGAGCCTGTTCCCGATTATCCCGTCGGTAATGTGGTGGTTCAAATTTTAAAGAATGAATGACAACAGAAATGTAGAGACGCAATGATTGCGTCTCAAAAAATGAAAGGATGATTATTAATATTTAATGTATATAATGTCAGATATCGTGAGTGTTTTTCATCGTTATAGTAAGTTCCTCCTCTTGTTTCTCGGTGTGATTGTGGCAGGATGCCAGAGCGAGATTGACGTGGAGATGCCCGAATACGAGCCCAAATTAGTTATTGAGGGAACCATTGAGAACGGGCAGCCCGCCATCGTCATGCTGTCCAAGAGTATCTCCTATTTAGCGGAAATCGATCTGGACTATTTGCGCAACAATGTGATGATCACAGATGCGGAAGTCATCGTCACATCCTCCGACGGGGAGAGCGAGCGTCTGACATTCCAATTCTGCCCCGAGGCCCCGTTGTTCTTCGCCTTTAAGAGCACGAACTTGAAAGGGAAAGAGAACACCACGTACACCTTGACGGTGAATTATGCGGGCGAGCAATACACAGCGCAGACGACCATCCCCAGTACTTTCTCGCTGGACTCCGTCCGGTTTGACAATCCTTCTGAGTTCGTGAACTCCGATTCCATGCGGGTGATACGGGTTCAAATGACCGACAACCCCATAGAAAACAACTACTATGCCTTTTCGGTAAAAGTACACTGCCCGGTGTTCCAAGACCGCCTGTGGGTAAGCAGCATCCCTGTGGCCTTCGACGACAAGACCTTCAACGGACTCACATTCAACTATGAGATAGAGCGCTACGGGGTATCCATGCTGTTCGCATCAGCCATGTCGGAGGAGGAGCGCAAAGCCTACTCACGCATGACATTCCGTCCCGGCGACACAGTATATGTGCGTCACAGCCAGATGGACTACGACACGTACCGATTCATGGTCACGGGTGGCAGCGAAGCGGTGTTGGGCAGCAATCCCTTTACCAATCCGGCCCCGGTCGCCTCCAACATAAAAGGAGAGCGTGTCCTCGGCAACTGGAGTGGATTCGCCTCCGCCGTGGACACGCTCATCTGGTAGTATTCCTGCCAGCCTGAATCAGTTGACTATTGGATCTGGCCGTTCAAATTGATTACTTGAATGGCATTGTTCGGGTCGTTCGTGATGACCTCGAGAGTGCCTTTCTGCACACCCGGACGGGAGTTGGCCTTGAAGGTAATCGTGATGTTTGTGGAGCCGCCAGCGGGGACCTCCATCATCTGGGCACTGGCACGGAAAAAGCCTGTGCTCGGCGAAAGGGCGCGGATCTTCAGCGGGGTCTTGCCCTTGTTAACCAGCGTGACAACACCTTGCGTCTGGGAATTCTTGGCCACGGAGCCGAAGTTATACTCCAAAGCAGCCAATTCGGCCACAGGAGCGTTTTTCAGCTGTTTAGACGTCATCTTGGAGAAATCCTCCTTGACATTGATGGAATAGTGCAGCATCTTGCGGGCCTCTATGGAATCGTTCGTCATGTAGGTAACCGTTTCTTTGACCTGGCCGAATTTACCACATTTGGCGGCATCAAATTCCAGGATGATGAAGCCCTCCTGTCCAGGTGCGAGTTCCGTACCAAAGCTGCGATAGACCTCCGTGATGTAATCCTTGGGGGCATTCATTTCAAACTTCACCGGCTTTGTCCAGAAGTTGCGAACCTTGAACGTGTCCTTCACTTTCTGAGTGTTCAGTGCTTCGATCTTAACGTTCGGATCGAAGAAGCGGGCCATACCATTGGATTTGGTGTAACCGGCTTTCTCAAACTCTGTCGGGGGGCGTTTGATGACCTCGCCCTTAATGAAAATCATGTGCGGAGCGCTGTTGCTGCCGTCCGTGAAGCGCGGCTCGTTGGTTGTCACGCGGATGTTCTTGTTGAATCCGCCGGGACGGTTGTACGGATTGTAGGTGGCATCGATAAAGCCCTGCTGCCCGGGAGCCACCGGATCCTTGGTGTAATTGGCGGCGGTACATCCACAACCGGGACGCACATTCGTCAGGATAAGATCCTCCGTGCCGACATTGGTGAAGACGAAACGTCCAGTGACCTTTCCACCTTCTTCTTTGATTTTGCCGAAATCATGTGTGGTTTCTTGGAACTGAATCTGCGGCTGGGCGAAACAAAGAACCGCCGCCACAGCCAACAACATGGTTAAACAAATCTTTTTCATTTCTTATAGGTTTTTAGTTGTTTTTTAATCAAGCGTGCAAAGATATAATTTTTTCACCTAAAGCGGTCAAATCCACACCGTTAAAATCCCCTGAGGACATCATCAGGAAAACAGCATCTTTATCATTGATTTTCAATAGATTATCAATCATCGCAACCGAATCGTCGAACACCTGCAGGTCTTCCCGTCCGAAAGCGGAATAGATATTTTCGGAAGAAAGTGGGGGCAATTTTTTCAAGGCCACCGCCTCCGGGGAGAAATAGACCATAGCCGTATCGGCCACATCCATCGTCCCCCTGTACTGGGTGAGAAACTGTTCCGTGAGGCTGCTGAAAGTGTGCAGTTCCATGCAGGCCACTAATTTGCGGTTCGGGTATTGCTCGCGCACAGCCGCCAAGGTGGCCCTCAACTTGGAGGGCGAGTGGGCAAAGTCCTTATACACGGCGCAATGCGCGTTGCGAGCCACTAACTCCAACCGTTTGGAAGCACCCTTAAACGAGGAGATTGCCCGGTAGAAATCCTCCTCCGGCACCCCGATGGCTGCACATGCATAACGGGCCGCATTCAGGTTGGTAAGATTATGCTTCCCGAAGATATGCAACGGAATCTCACCGTATGGAGTCTCCAAATAGGTGACTTCGTCGCGGATATGATACGGGTGAACACTGTACGGCTGTTTTTTCGTCTGCGTGATCCGACCGGCCAACGACTGCAACACCTCATCATCCGAGCAATAGATGAAACATCCGTCCGCCGGAATCATCTTGGCGAAAATCTCAAACTGTTCCACATAGATGTCAAACGTCGGGAAGACGTTCACATGGTCCCAAGCGATACCGCTCACAATTCCGATGGTGGGCTGATAGACATGGAACTTGGGCCGGCGGTCAATGGGCGAGGTCAGATACTCATCCCCTTCAATCACCATCACGCGGGCCGAATCCGACAGGCGGACCATCACCTCAAAACCGTCTAACTGGGCACCCACCATGTAATCGCACTCTATATGGTTCTGCTGCAACACATGGATAATCATGGAGGTTATGGTTGTCTTGCCATGGCTTCCACCGATGACAATCCGCGTTTTGTCCTTGCTGTGTTCATACAGATATTCGGGATAGGAATAGATTTTAAGGCCGAGTTCCTTTGCCTTCAAAAGCTCGGGATTGTCAATGCGGGCGTGCATTCCAAGGATAATGGCATCCAGCTCCGGAGTAATCCTTTCGGGGTGCCATCCTATGGATTCCGGCAGCAGGCCATAGCGGGCCAAGCGTCCGCGTGCAGGCTCAAAAATCTCATCATCCGAACCCGTCACATGGTCACCCTTGAGATGCAAGGCAATGGCCAGATTGTGCATAGCACTACCGCCGATAGCAATAAAATGAACATTCATATTGTCAACACACTATATTATAACGGATTATTTTTTCAAGACCTTCATCCACTGGGAACCGGCACGAAGCAGATACACACCGGCATTCAGATGATTCAACGAAAGAGTTCCTTCCGTATTGGAAATCTCGCTTTCGGCCACCACGCGACCCGTCATGTCCACCAGCTGCATCGTGGAGCCTATAAGTTGCTCCGAAACGGAGTAGTTCAGTACATCAGCCACTGGGTTCGGATAGGCCTGCAGCCACTCGGTCTTGGCATTATCATGCTGTGCCACGCCTGCTGGGAATTCAGCGCCATTCACCACTTCGGCATTATACGAAACTTCGATATAGTTCTTGAAATTGTTGAGATTGGCCAGCACCACATACGTGCGTCCGCTTGTATGCGTCGGGATGCTGAAAGTACCGGCGGACAGGGAGCCGAAATCGTATTCCACATTGCCGGTGCGAGTGGCATTGCGGAAGGAAGCGATTTCGCTCTCGCTCACCACATACGTGCGCAAGCCTGCCAGATCATTCGTGCGTTCATAGAATGTGGACGATTGCGCATCCTCCGGGTTGGAATCCGAGGTCACGTTGCGGGCATCCAAGGAAATCTGAAGGCTGTTCTGGGCCTCGTATGCTTCCTGCGTAGAGGTGATATTATAACGGGCAGTTTGAGCGGAAGCCGGTATCTGGAACGTTTTGTTGTACACATGTCCAGCCGTGGTATTGGTCGAGATCAGCACATAAATTTGTCCCGATTCGGTAGGGAAACTGCCATATTTGGAGTGGCTGATTTTGAAATAATATTTCTTGCCCGTGCCCAATTTGACCGAAATTCTTCCCTGTGCATCCGTCCAAAGTTGACCTGCCGACAGTTTATATTCCGTGCCATATTGCGTATTGGTGGAATACAGGTTCACCCGAGCCCCGTCAACAGGGAATCCGTCTTGATCGGTAATCGTCAGATTAAGGGTACATGGATTCTGCTCCGAATAGGTCTCCGAGAGGTTCAGCAGATGTCCGTCTGGCACATAGCCCTGAACCAGGGAGCTGTTCCAACCATAATTGCCGTTGGTCTGCATATTGGTCATGCCCCAGTAGTAGGGTCTATTGGCGGAGCAGCCGCCACGGAAGAACTCAAAATGATGCCATATCGAATCGCCTCCGTCGTGGATGGCAGCCCACACATGGTCATCGCACAAGTCAGCCACATGGATACAGGGAATCAGCGCGGTGCGGGCGGCGGCCACCACCAACAAGGCATCCTCATGACAGTTGCCGACATGCTTCCAAGCAATATGGTTCGGCTCGGAAGGACGGTAGTCGCTGCTGCTGGTCACATCCTGCGGCACACAACGGGATGCCCAGTTACCCAGCACATTCAAAGCACTCTGTGAGGCCGAGAAAGGTCTGTTGAAGAAATAGATTGTCGGGTTCTCGTCCCAAAGGTAAGTCGGCATCTGCATGATCTCACCCAGACGAGGGATGGTGTCAATGCGGACCGTGTCGCGGGTACCGGAAGAGTTGATGGCGACATAACCCCATGTGTTCACGTTTTTGTATCCACGGTATTCCGTGTCAGCTGTGTTGACGGCACGGGCATAATCATTCCAAAGATAATCGCGCCAGAAATAGCCCCAGGTGCGGGAACTCGTGATGGATGTAAGATTGTCGGTAATGGCCAGCACTTCCTGTTCTATCTTGGGCATCACGATAAACTGGTAGTAATAATAGCGGTCCACCTCGCGCCATATATAGTTGGAACCCTGTTTGATACGGTATTGGGTTGTGGTGTACCAATCCTGGGTCGTGGTGTCGCCATGCTCCACAATCTGCACATATTGCAACGAATCGGCATGGGTGTAAATCCATCGGGCATTGTCAATCAGATAGCTCCAGTCGCTCGGAAGTCTCGAGCCAGACAAAACCTCCACGGGCAGGTAGGTGACCACGTATGCCACCTCGTCCAAGTACTTTTTGGGAGCTGCATTGATGACGGTCACCATCTTGTTGCGCACAGATGACGAGGTCACCACCTTGAATTTGAAACGAAGGTCATATTGGAGCCACACGGGCACCTTGCTGATGGCGTTTTCAATGTCAGAAGAGAATGTATTGCCGAGATGGCCGGTCTCCTCCGTCACCGTGTTGCCATCCACAGCGAAAATCAAAGCCTCACCCGGTGCCAGAATCCGCTTCGACTGCGGCACAGGACGATACGGAGCACCCACGCGCACCACCGGCTGGTAGGGCACCTGCGCTTCTGGCATTGGAATAGGGGTAAAGTCCTGATAATTACGCATCAGATCCTGATAAAACAAATCATCCGGATACGCTTTGTTGATCCGAACAGATTCCGAAAACTCTTGAGCCATCGTCCATCCAAAGGACATAACGGCCAGTAAAACAAGTAACAAACGTTTCATATTTTTTGTGTTTTAAATTTTGTACACTATAAATATTTATAAAATGGCGGCGAAAATACAAAAAATTACGGTACACGGAACTTCCCTTCCGACACATGCCGGTAATAAGACTGCAGAATGGCCTTCAAATCCTTTTCGGCATTGCGCTGCAACACGCTGCCTGCATCCATCACGTCACGCTCTTGCAGCGTGTCGTTCGCATCAAACACGTATAACCGCCGGTTCCCGTCAAAGTAAAGACTGATAGAATCCGTCAGGCATTGGAAGGTCTGGTTTACACAATTCACCACCATCGGCTGACGATCCGGTTCATTGAAGATGTCGCGTCCGAAAGCGAAGTAGGGTTTCTCGTAGCCCATCAAGCCCAAAACGGTGGGCATGATGTCCAACTGTTGGGTCACCTGCTCGTAACGGCCCTTCACGGAGTGGTCCGGCGTGTACATGAAATACAGGATCGCCGTGTTGCCCTTGGCCGTCCTGGTTTCGGGATGAGCCATCTGCGGCGACACATGGTCAGCGACAAAGACAAAGAGGGTATTCTGGAACCACGGCATCTTGGACGCCTTCTCAAAAAACTTTCGGATAGACAAGTCGGTGAATGCCACGCAGGGTTGCACGGGCGTATTGCCCTCCGGCATGTTGCCGGCATACGGTGCGGGAAGATCATACGGGTGATGAGAACTAAGCGTAAATACCGCCGTGAAAAATGGCGGCTTCATCATTTCCAGTTCCTCGGCCACGAACTGCAGGAACGGCATGTCCCACACGCCCCAGATGTTGGCCTGTCCCGGTCCGGGATGCTTGGCCTCATAATCCTCCCGATTGTGGAAACGATTGATGCCAGCCAGCTTGCCAAACGCCTCGAAACCCATCTGGTTGGCCCGGGCGCCACAGAAGAAGTGCGTTGAGTAGCCCTGTTCCGACAATATTCTCGGAAGACCGTCCAACGGCGACAGAGCCTGCGGCAACAAAGCAAACGAGGTCCTGTACGAAGGGATCGAAGCCAATATCGAGGGCAGCGCCTCTATCGATTTCATGCCGTTGGCGTATGCGTTCGGGAAGACAAGTCCCTCACGCATCAGCGAATCCAGGAAGGGCGTATAACCACCATCCGGATTCAAATGCGGCGACAGGTACTGCGAATGCTCACGACTGAAACTCTCCAACACGAAGATAACGACATTCTTGCCCGCGGCCACTGGCACCTGCGACAAAGCCGGATAATGATACGGCGTAAACAGAGTCTCTTCTTCGTCCTCGGAAAAATAGTGCGGCACCTCGATCTGTCGGATGCCGATCATGCGCAAGAGACAGAACGGATTGCTCAATGCCACCGCCCCTTTCTGCGGCGATTGCGTATAGTAGGCCACATTGCTGATGGTCACCGGGCGCGCCTTCCACTCCGTGGAGCCGCGCACCCCTGCCACCCACAGCAGGAAAGAAACCGCCAAAACCAACGTATTAGTCACATAATAAGCTACAGGATTGGCGATTTCCGTAGGATGGTATTTTATTTTCCTATAAACATAAACAAGAAAAAAAACCAGCAACGCGGCTAACAACACCACATACCAGTTTTCCCCCATCGACTTGAAGAGAATGCCAAACGTATTGTCATTCTCCTCGAAAAAGTGCATTTCCTCTAATGTAATCCGTTTAAAAGCGTAACGATAGTAGATCACATCGGCCAGATTCAGGACGATTATGCCGATAGAATTTGTAATTGTGTAAAGCCAGAAGAGCATCCGCTGATAACCTTTAGTGCCACGCGCACGCAACGGCAACAGGGAAAGCAAGATGAACGGCGCATTCAGATAGAGGATCGAAATCGTGGAGAACTTCAGCGACCCCCAAAAGAGCATCGGCAGCTCGACGCCGGAGAGGTCGCCGATTACCGGACGATTATAAAAGTAAAAAAGAATCTGGGTGATGAGAATACAAACATACAATGGTAAAATCCTCATTACCAATACTATAAAATCATTATTCCAGAGTTTTTTCATAAATGCGGATTGAGGATGCAAAAGTAATCTTTTTTTGTATCTTTGCGTTCTCAATCGTAGTACCCATGCCGAAAAAGCGCATTTTATTCATTGTCAACCCCATTTCAGGGCACAAGGCCAAGCAGAACTTTCCGGACCATGTGTCCCGTTGTCTGGATTCCGCCGACTTCGCTTACGAAATTGTCTTCACCGCGCACGCGGGCCATGCCACGGAATTGGCGGAAGAGGCCGTCGGACGCTACGACATCTTGGCGGCGGTGGGCGGCGACGGCACCATCAACGAGGTGGCCCGAAGCCTCATCGGCACGGAGACGGCGTTAGCGGTCATCCCTTACGGGTCCGGCAATGGCCTCGCCCGAAGCCTGCACCTCCCACTGCGGACAGACAAGGCCCTAACACTTCTGCAAAACAATGATATCCAACGCATTGACACCGCCACCATCAATAACACGCCCTACATCAGCGTGGCCGGCATCGGATTGGACGCACAGACCGCTTACGACTTCTCCCGCGACCCGCGCCGAGGCTTCCTACCCTACTCGCAATACGCGCTGGCCAACTACCTACATTTCAAGGAGGAACGCTACACACTCATCTTCGACGGGCAGACAACTTTAGAGTGCAGCCCCTTGCTCATCACCTTCGCCAACGCCAACCAGTTCGGCTACCACGCCATCATCGCCCCGCAGGCATCCCTGCAAGACGGCCTCATCGACAGCTGCATTCTCAACCGCCCCACCCTGCTGCAAGCTCCCGACACCGCCTTGAAAATGATGGCCGGACGATTGGACCATTCCCGTTATTTCACGGAAATCAAAGCCCAACACATCCAGGTGAAACGCTCCACAGAGGGTGTTGTCAACATTGACGGCGAACCCGTGATGATGCCAGCCACCCTTGACATACGGATTGTGCCGGCGAGCTTGAAGATAGTATGCCCGTGCGGCACTAAAAAGTAATCATGGTCTATCAGCAGTCTCCTAGTTAGTTATAAAATAACTTATCATACATTCTTTTTTGCAATAATATACGTGTTGACCTGACCCGACGATAGTAATATAATGCAACAGAACATTTCCACGCAGCGCTTCCTTTCTCCGAAAAAAAACAATAAATTTTAATCATTAATTATCAAAAACAAAATATTAAAATTTCAATTATTTGATTTTCAACAACAAAAAAAATTCGCAACACACTTGACAAACGCCATTTCTTGTTGTATTTTTGCTATCACAAACATTAACATAAAATAAACAATTATGGAGCAAAAGAACAAGATTGAGGAGGCCCTGAGATATGAGGCCAACGCGAAGGAGATCATACTGCGCCAAACTCTACCCTGCAGAATCTACTGTGGCATGTTAAGCAGACCGGATTTCATGCTCTGGAGGGCTATCGTCCAACGAGAACAGGCATTTCACGACTGTTTCCTATAGGCCACGTCAAAGTCAGTGCGGGCCAGCAACGAGCGGCCAAGGGTGACCTCGTCGGCGTATTCAAGTTCTTCGCCCACGCCGATGCCGCGAGCAATAGTTGAGATTTTCAGGACCTTATCCTTCACATTCTTGTAAATGAAGAAGTTGGTGGTATCGCCTTCCACGGTAGCCGGCAGAGCCAGAATCAGTTCCTTCACCGCACCCGTCTCCACACGCGCAAACAATTCCTGCAGGCGCAGCTGGTGGATGCCGATGCCGTCCATGGGCGAGATGACACCGCCCAACACATGATACAAGCCGCTGTACTGGTTCGTGTTTTCGATGGCAATCACATCGCGGATATCCTGCACCACGCAGATGGTGGCCTCGTCGCGCTTGGGGTTCGCGCAGATGTCGCACACCTCGCTGTCGGAAATATTGTAGCATTTGCGGCAAAGGCACACATCGGTCTTCAGACGGTTGATGCGGTCGGTGAGCTGGCCCACCTCCTCGGCATCGGTCTTCAACAGATGAAGGGCCAGACGCAAGGCCGTACGCCGCCCTATGCCGGGAAGCTTGGCAATCTCATTGACGGCATTTTCCAAATTCTTAGAGTAAACGGAGAGCATATCGGCTAATGGTTTGAGCGGCAAAAGTACAAAATAAATCCTTTAATCCAAATTAATTCGTATTTTTGCCGCGCCAAAATGCAAACAATGAAATCACCTATAATTCTATTCCTCGGCTTCATCCTAATCACCTTTGCAGGATGCCGACAGGACCACCCCAACTCCTTCGAAGGGCGTGCGTTAGGCACAATTTACCACATCACATACATGGGTGCGGATGACCCGGACATACCCGCCCGTGTGGACTCTGTGCTCCAAGTGGTCAACGCCACCTTCTCGGTATTCGACACGAATTCGCTGCTGTCTCGTATCAACCGCGGCGAGGAGACTGCGCCAAATACCGACCTGCGGCACATCATCCGGACAGCCCTTTCCGTCTCGGAGCAGACGTACGGGGCCTTCGACTGCACCTGCCAACCCCTCATCGAACTTTGGGGCTTCGGACGGGAAAAAACGACAACAACACCCAGTCCGGAAGTTGTCGATTCCGTGCGCCAGTTCGTGAACTACCGGCTTGTCGGATTGGAAGGTGACCAACTGATCAAGCGGGACCCACGAGTGCAGCTCAACTTCAACGCCATCGCCAAGGGATTTGCCGTGGACAAGGTAGCCGCATTCCTCAAGCATCTGGGACACAAGGACTTCATCGTGGAGATAGGCGGTGAGGTGGTAGCGTCAGGACACAAAAACAGGAGACCTTGGAAGGTGGGCATCCAGGTTCCGACAGAGAGTGCCGACGGCCCAGTGGAGAGCAGCCAACAATTCGAGTTGACCGACAAGGCGGTAGCCACTTCGGGCAACTACCGCAACTACCGCGAGCGAGACGGCGTTCGCTACACCCACATCCTCAATCCGGCAACAGGACGGCCGGAAGAGACCAATCTGCTCAGCGTCACCGTCATCGCACCCGATTGCACCACCGCCGATGCCTTCGCGACCGCCTTCATGGTGCTCGGACGCTCCCAGGCCATCCAAATCCTTCACAAACACCCCGAACTGGAAGCGTGGTTCATTTACGATGAAAACGGTCAATACAAAATCGATCACATCGAACCATAGAAAAACAAAATCAATCTATTAATCTATTATTTTACAACATCTTACTAAAATTATTTAATCTATTACTACAATTAAAATGGAAGATTTATCAAAAAAAATAATCGATGCCCTTATGCAGGGCAAGAATGAAAAGCTCAATTACAAACAGATTGCCGCCAAGGTCGGTGTATATGACAAGAAGGGGCGCGAACAGGTCAAGGACCAGATAGACCGTCTGATAGAGGCCAAGCTCCTGCTCAAGGCCGGGCGCGGAAAATACCGTCTCAACTACAAGCAGTTGAAAGGGAAAGAGCGCGAACGCAACATCGTGACGGGCAAGATTGAGATGAAACGCAGCGGCATGGCCTTTGTCATCCCGCAATACGACCGCAACGACACGCATGACGAGTCGTTGGAGGAGGACATATTCATTGCCGACGGCAATTTAGGCAACGCCCTCAACAACGACATCGTGCGCGTGTCCATTTTCCCATCCCGTAAGGGCAAACGCCGTGAAGGACAAGTGGTTGAAGTTGTCCAACGGAGCAAAAAGCAGTTAGTGGGTACCATTCAGGTAAAGAAAGGGGTGGCCTACTTCATCCCAGACAACGCCTTTTTCCGTCGCGACATCATCATTCCGGGCCGCCTGCTGAAGAAAGCCAAGAGCGGCGACAAGGTGGTGGTGGTCATCGTGGACTGGCCCGCGGGCACGCGCAGTCCGCTGGGCGAAGTCATCCACGTGCTGGGACAGCCCGGCAACAACAACGTGGAAATGCTCTCCATCCTGGCTGAAAACGACTTCCCGCTCGCCTTCCCGAAGAATGTGGAGGAGGAGGCAGCCGCCATTCCCAAGCAGATTGCCGAGAAGGAAATTCTACGGCGACGGGATTTCCGCTCCGTCACCACCTTCACCATCGACCCCGCCGATGCCAAGGACTTCGACGATGCGCTCTCTTTCGAGCAACTGTCTGAAGGACTGTACCGTGTGGGCATCCACATTGCAGATGTTTCCTTTTATGTGCGCCCGGGCACAGCCTTGGATGCGGAGGCCTACCACCGCGCCACGTCGGTCTATTTGGTGGACCGCACCATCCCCATGCTCCCGGAAGCCTTGTCCAACAACCTCTGTTCCCTCAATCCCGGCGAGGACAAGCTGTGCTACAGTGCCGTATTCGACATTGACGACCACGCCAAAGTACACAAAGAGTGGTTCGGGCACACCGTCATCAACTCCAACCGAAGATTCAACTACGAAGAGGCGCAGGAAATCATCGAGACAAAGCAGGGCGATTTATCAGACATCATATTAAAACTCAACGAGTTGGCATCTATCATGCGAAAGCAGCGTTTTGACAACAACGCCATCAACTTCGAAACGGAGGAGGTCAAATTCAAGCTGGACGAGAACAGCCATCCCATCGGTGTATATCTGAAAGTGCAGAAAGAGGCCAACTGGCTCATCGAGGAGTTCATGCTGCTGGCCAACCGCCGCGTGGCCGAGAAGATCGGGCGCAAGCGCACTGGCGGCAAAGAGCCCAACACATTCGTATATCGTATCCACGACAAACCGTTGGATGAGAAACTTAACACCTTCAAGACCTTCGTAAAGAAGCTGGGTTTTGATTTGAAGACCACTTCCACCAAGGCTTTCCGCGGATCACTCAACCAAATGTTAGCAGATGAGAAAGGCAAGAGCGACTACGACATGCTGAGCAAACTCTCCATCCGCATCATGGCCCGCGCCTGCTACTCCACCGAGAACATCGGGCACTACGGGCTGGCATTCCCCTTCTACACCCATTTCACCTCCCCCATTCGGCGTTATCCCGACCTGATGGTGCATCGCCTGTTGGACCATTATTTAGCTAATAAAGAAAGTGTTAACAAGGATCAATTCGAGGAATACTGTAAGCATTGTTCCATGATGGAGCAGCAAGCCACGCAAGCCGAACGCGACTCTGTCAAATACAAGCAAGCCGAATATCTGGTTGACAAGGTAGGAGAAGTGTTTGAGGCCACCATATCAGGCATTTCCAAGTGGGGCATCTATGCCGAGCTGAAAGAATCGAAATGCGAGGGTATGATTCCCATGCGCAGCTTTGACGATGACTTCTATTACATTGACGAAGAAAACTATACGTTAGTGGGCTTACACCATGGCCACTCGCTCCGCTTCGGCGACAGCATCAAAGTGCGCGTCGTGGCAGTGGACATGATCAAACGGCAGATGGACTTCCAGATTGTGCGATAGCAGCCCGGCAAAATATGCCTCTGTTAGCTATTAGCTATTGGCTATTAGCCGTTGGCCGTTAGCTGTTGGCAAGCAATCAGTGATCTCCGGTCACTGTTCACTAATCACTAATCACTGTTCACTGACTACTGACTACTGTTCACTCCCCTATTTCGCACGCTCGCTACTATAGGGAACGGCATCCACCCCCACAAAATCACCCTTCTGGAACTTGAAATAACCGGACACGGCTATCATGGCCGCATTGTCGGTTGTCAAGTCCAACGATGGGAGGAACAGGCGTTTGCGATACCGTCGGGCCAGATCGGTGGCCGCATCGCGCAAGCCGGAGTTGGCCGACACGCCGCCCGCCAGCACAAGATCCTGGCAGTCGGTCTGCTTCAATGCCTTCACCAACTTGTCGGTCAGGGACTTGATGATCGCATACTGGATGGATGCGCATAAATCGTGGATATTCTCTTCTATAAAATTCGGATTTTCCTTCAAATGATCCCGGACAAAATAGAGGAAGGAGGTTTTCAGTCCGCTAAAACTGTAATCGAGGCCGGGGATGTGGGCGATGGCAAACTGGAAGCGCCGCGGGTCGCCCTCTTTCGCATAGCGGTCGATGACGGGGCCGCCCGGGTACGGCAGTCCGAGGATTTTGGCGGCCTTGTCGAAGGCTTCGCCCGCCGCATCGTCGATGGTGCCGCCAATGCGCTGCATATCGAAGTAGTCGTTCACCTGAAGCAACAGCGTGTGCCCACCCGACACTGTGAGACACAAGAACGGAAAATCCGGTACGGGCTTGGGTTCATCTTTTTTTTGCAAAAAATTCGCCAAAACATGCGCCTGCAGGTGATCAACCTGTATCAAGGGGATGTCCAGCGAATAGGCCATAGCCTTTGCAAAAGAGCTACCCACCAACAGAGAACCGAGCAATCCGGGGCCGTTAGTGAAGGCGATGGCGGATAACTGATTTTTGTTTATCTTTGCGCGCTTTAATGCCGTGTCAATCACGGGGATGATATTCTGCTGATGCGCACGCGACGCCAGCTCCGGCACAACACCGCCGTATTCAGCGTGAACCTTCTGACTGGCAATGACATTGGACAAAATCGTCGTATCTTCTATGACGGCGGCGGAAGTGTCGTCACACGAGGATTCGATACCAAGAATATAAACGGACATAACCTTAAAATTGTGGGCGGCAAAATTAGTAAAAAAATCGGGAAGATAATCCTCTGGGTGCTCTTGAGCTTCATCGCTCTTGACCTCCTCATCGTGGGATTGCTCTTCGTTCCTGCCATCCAGACCTTTGCCGTCAACAAGCTCACCCAGTCCATATCCGAGAAATGGGGGTCGGAAATCTCCATAAAGGACATACACATCACCCCCACCCTGCAGTTGGTGGCCCACGACTTCCGCATCCACGACACGCACCACAACGACATGATCTATGTAGGGACTGTCAAAGGCCGTTTGAATTCCTTTTCCCTCAAACCCTTGAAACTGAAATTCGGGAAAGTCCATTTGGATCACGGCAACGTTGTCATCCGCTATTACGCCGGTGACGATGGCGTGAACATTGCCATTTGGGCGAAGAAATTCCACAAAGAGCGGGAAGTCCCGGGATATTTCCTGCTCACCGCCAAAGACCTGAAACTCACCGACACACGTTTCGTTTATATCAATGACAAACAACGAGTTGTATTTGAACCCGACGCTCAGACGGACATAGACTATGCTTTCTTTGAGTTGAAAGACATCAATTGGGAAGCAACCGAATTCAAAGTGGAAAGCCATGGTCTCAACACGATAGCTGCCAACTTCAAGCATTTGGCATTCAAGCAATATGGAGGATTTGAAATGCAGGACGGCTGTGGAGACTTCTCCATCTGTGACACATCCTTAGTTTTCAACAAATTACATATCAGGACTCCGAATAGCAACGCCAACCTTGACCTGCGGTTCGACTATGCGTATTGGGACCGTTTGGGTGATTTTCTGGATTCCGTGACGATCACAGCGGATTTGCGACCCACCCGTTTAGCCATGCAGGATGTGGCCGCGTTCGCGCCCGCCATCAAGGGTATGGACGAGACCTTCCTCCTGAAGGCCGATCGGGTGCAAGGTACTGTGAACGATTTCAGCCTGATCGGCCTTCAAGCCGGCTGGGGCTTGTTCACGCGCCTGCGGGGAGATGTCGCCCTGCGTAACATCACCGATTTCCGCCACGCGTATTTCAACCTGCAGCTGGATTCCTCCACCGTCAGTGTGCCGGAGTTGGCCCTCTTCACGATTCCCGGCGGACGCACGCTGCCCATTCCCAAGAGCGTGTCGAAGATGGGCAACACCAAGCTGAAGCTCTCCTTCACGGGGAGCACCTCCAATTTCGATGCCGAGACGGCGTTAGCCTGTGCGTTGGGCACGGCGGATGCCACCCTTTCCTCCCTTGTGGACCGTGACGGCAGCACGCATCTGACCGGCAAAGTGTCATCGCCAGATCTGAATTTAGCCGCCCTGACAGGCAACAACAAGTTCCTCGGAATGAGCAGTTTCTCAGCCGACATAGAAGGAGACATGGCCTCCACAGGATTGGATGCGGAGAACCTCAAGACGTTGACCGCACATTTGGACGGTTCAATCCAACGGCTTGATTTATATCACTATCCTCTTCGGAATGTGAATGTTTCCGCCGATTATCAGAACCGCTTGTACAATGGTTCCGTAGAAATCCACGACCCGCTTTTGAAGGGTAGCATTCTCGGCCAGTTTGACATCACGGAGAAGCTCCCCACCCTACAAGGGAATGTCTCATTAGAGCAGTTCGATATCAGCCGCGTGGCCGACCGGCTCCCGACCGTGGATTCAGCCACCGCCAAAGGCATCCAGAAAGTCATTTACCTCGCCCAGCAGAGCGAAGATGTGCAGTTGGCGTTCGACAACTTCATGATTGCCTTCAAGGGCGATCACATAGACAACCTGAACGGTTACTTGGGGTGCGACAACATCCGGTATCAGAACGACCAGGGGGAGATATCGAACAAGCGTCTCCGTCTGACGGCCATCAACAGGGATGACTTCCACAAATTCATCCTCAGTTCCAGTTTAGTGAACGCCACCCTGGAGAGTTCCTATCCGACCGTCACCATGCTGGATTCGATGAAGGGCTTGGCATTCAATTATTTTCCGGATCTTTTCAAAAATGCCGTCAAGAAACAGAGAGAAGACATCGTAGAGAATTCACCCGATTTCAGCCGGCAGGATGGCTACATCAAGGCGCACGTTGTCACCTACAACACATACAATCTGGTCCGCCTGTTCAATCCGGACATTTTCATCGCCCCGAACTGCAATTTGGATGTGGAGATCAGTTCTTCTGCCAACGACGACGTGATTTCCGCTTCCGTGCCCTTCATCGGCGTGCGACACAAGGTGGCCATCTATCATCTTTCTGTCAATGGGAGCAGCGAAGACCATAAGACTTTGGATTTGGACTTCAAATCCGATTCCGTGATCGCCATCATGAAAAACACACGGATCCCGTTCGACGGGATTTCCCTTGGCACGCGCACACGCGACGACACTATCCATTATGACCTCCGCTGGCAAAACCGGTTCAACAGCAAGTCCACGCCCAACTCCCAAATGGCCGGCATGGTCAGTCTGGACGACCTGAAGGACATTGCCGTCAACATCACCGAATCCGGCATTTATCTCAACAACCACCGCTGGGGCTTCACAGCTGACAATTCCGTGCGCATCCAGCCGGACGGCATTCTCATCCACAACCTCGTCTTCACTGACGACCAAACCCGTGGCATCAGCGCCGACGGCCTTTTCTCCAAGAAAAAGAACGGCGAATTGAAACTGAAAGTCAACGACATGAACGTGTCGATGGTGAATCCTGTCGTGAACGGCATGGATTTCGGCGGGCTGTTGTCTGCCGACTTCACCGTGCGGAGCCGGGACAAAAAGCTGATCACCTTCGGCAAGGCTTTAATCAGTGATTTCAAGTTCAATCAGGATTCCATCGGGGATGTGTTTGCCTTGGCGGCCTTGGATACGGTGGGACAGATCCGTTTCACCGGCGGCATCTTCCAAGAATCCAAGTCCCTGACGGCCAAAGATCTCGCCACATTCGACGTGCGCCAATTCTTGCAGGCGAAGGACAAGACCGCGGAAATACGCGGACAATACATCCCTGACAAACGGGATTTGGCCATCCACACCAGCTTTGATTCCCTCAGTGCTGGATTCTTATCCCCCTTTCTATCCAGCTTCAGTAATTACATCAATGGGAAAGCCTCCGGCAAGCTCTCCTTCTACTCCACCCCGAAATCCTCCTACTTCGACGGCACAGTCCACGTGGTGGATGCCAACATGGACATTGCACCCATCGGCACCAACTACAACGTCCACGACCAGGACATTGGATTTGACGCCAAGGGTATCCATTTTGACAACATGCGCATCACCGACCGGGACGGCAACATCGCATACATGAATGGGCATATCCTCCACAACTTCTTCCGCAACAGGACCTTGGACCTGAATATCCGGACAAACCGGCTTCAGGTGCTGAACACGCCAAGAGACGCCACCTCCGTCTTTTACGGCACTGGATATGCTTCCGGCATTGTGAACATCACTGGTGAAGGGGACAAAATCCTCATCAAGGGTGACAACCTGCAGACCTTGACCGGCACCAAAATCACTCTCCAAGTGAGTTCCGCCAACTCGGCCTCCCAATCCGACATCATCCAGTTCAAGCCGAAAGCCTCCGACAAGAACGAGGATCCGTCATCTACCGACATAGACGAATCCAAGACCAACATCTTGTTGGACTTCACGTTTGATGTGAAGAACGACGCCAACATCGTCCTGATTCTGGAATCCATCGGCGGCACCATGAACGCCCGTGCCGATGGCCGTTTCCAGCTCACCTACGACATGTTGCAGAGCGACCTGAACCTTTACGGCAATCTGGCATTACATTCCGGCGATTTCAAAATCGCCTTATACAACTTGCTGAACTCGCGCCTCACCCTGGTGCCAGGCGGTACCATCCACTTCGACGGTCCGTTAGAGGACATGGTCGTCAACATCAGTGCATACAAGTCTTCCAAGACCTCCCTCACCAACATCATTCCGGAGGGGTATTCTGCCAATGCTGTTCCCGTCAACGCCTATCTGCATCTGAACGGTCCTATCATGAAGCAACTGGAGCCCACCTTCAGTTTCGAATTGCCCAACAGCAGTGAAGAATCCCGCAATCTTTTTTACACCGCCATTGACACATCAAACAAAGAAAACACCACCAAGCAGTTTGCCTATTTCCTAATCACCAACAACTTCATGGCGGCGGACCTGTTTTCCGGCAACGGGGGCGGATTCCAGATCTCCAACATTTTCCGTAACATGGTCAACAACATGCTAAGTTCCATCATGGAAAATCAGAAGGGGTCTTTCGGCATCACCTACAACCAGGAGACGGAGACGAGTGCCGCCGAATATGGCTTGACCGCCAACGCCAGTCTGCTCAAGGACCGCATGACCATCGAGACCAGCATCGGCTATTACGATGATGCCACCCGTTCGGCGGCCAACAACATGTACGGTGACCTAACCCTGCAATACAGCCTCAACAAGACCGGCACCTGGAAAGTGAAAGCCTACACCAACATCGGCGAGCGCAATGAAGACTTCTACATGCACGACAACCAGATCAACTACGTGGCGGGTGTGGCATTGGCTTTCAAACAGGATTTCAACAGCAAGCGCAAGCACAATGGCAATGTCAGGAAACCCAAACAGGGGAAAGACACCACCAAGAAACCCAAACAAGACAAAAGCAATGGGCAACACTAAGATTTTCATCACCATACCTTTGATTCGGGTCGCGATTGCCGAACAATCCGCATAACCTGCGGAATTTGCACATTATTTTCGTATTTTTGCACCCATTTTAAAATCCTACTATAAATTATGACTGAAAAAGTGAAGAAGGAACCTGAAGCATCCGAAAAACAGACTAAAAATCAAGATATTAAAAAGCAAGATACCCCCAAGAGCAAACCTAAGGAGAAAGTCAATCTGGAGGACAAGGATCATGCGCCCGTGGAAGACTGGGAGCAATATCTGGACATTGACATCCGCACCGGGCTCTCTCCCGAGTCCCAGAAAATCTCTGAAAACATCTTCCTGACGCGGGGGTTGAACGACATTCCCGAGCCGGAGAAAGTGAACTGCCGGCAGTACAACTACAGCAGTTGCAAGCTGCCCTCCTACGACTGGATCTCCAAGCTGGACATCTCGTTAGACTACATCGAGTTCCCTATTGCCGAGGTGCGGTTCAAGAACAGCCACAAGGATTTCTTCCTGCTGCCGCCCGACGGGGTATTCAAAGTGGGGGACATTGTAGCCGTGGAGGCCAATCCCGGCCACGACATCGGCATCATCTCCATGTTAGGCCTGCAGGTGAAGCGCCAAATGGAGCACAAACACGTGAAGGCTTCTGATGTAGTGAAAAAACTTTATCGCACAGCGCGATACGCCGACATTGAAGAGTGGATTGCCACCGTGGGATTAGAAAACGAAACCATGTTGAAATCACGTTACACGGCGTGGGACCTTAACCTGAAGATGAAAGTCAATGATGTGGAATACCAGGGCGACGGCACCAAGGCCATCTTCTACTACTCCGCCGAGGAGCGTGTGGACTTCCGCGAGCTCATCAAGAT
>JAEEGI010010131.1_pt1 | contig 20501 bp, 12 predicted proteins | sample 8958751 | NCBI WGS metagenome assembly JAEEGI01 (sample SAMN16246545, study PRJNA631951) | gut metagenome | biome: gut microbiome; feature: rumen; material: KS-attached | host: Bos | place: Iran: Karaj | collected 2018-10 | reverse complement strand
TTTCCTTTTTCATTCAAAATCATTTTATTTAAACTATATTCAATTTCTTTTTCTTTAATTTCCTTTCTTAATTTCATCAATTCATATTTATTCTTATTATACTCTTTATTGATATTAATATAACTATTATATTCAGAAATAAATTTATTTTGTTTAGAAATTAAATCTTCAATATATTTATCTTTTTGTTTCATAATTTCTAAACTAGGATTAATTTCTCTTGAAGAAATAGGTATTCCAATATTTTTTCTTCCTGAATTTGAATTAACATTTTTTTCACTATTATCATTTTTAAAATCAATATCATTATTATTATAATTATCATCATTTTTTTCATCATTAAGAGCAATATCAATAATATCATAATCATAAAATTCATTTTCATTTTTTTTCCCTCCAAAAATAATAATATGACTCATTAATTGACTTTCTTCAATAATAGCACAACCATTCATTAAATATCTTTTTCCCATTAAATTATTTTCTTTTCCATCATATAAAACACAATTTCCATCATCTACATTAATTCTAAATATATTATCTGATATTTCTCCATTTGAAGTTTTTCCTCCTAAAACATAAACAAAATCACAATCTATATTAACAGTCATAACAAAATTACTTCTACATCCTAAATCACATCCATTAATATTAAATTTCTTCCATTCTTTTTCATCAATATTAAATATATAAACGGTATTATCATTAATTAAATTTCCTTTAATCATTCCTCCATATAATAAAATACAATTTAATTTATCTAAAAAAACTAAACCATAAAAAATTCTTCCAGAAGGTTTTTCTCCTTTTGTTGCAATATTAGTAATCCAAGAAGCTCCATTAACATTATTATTACTATTATCAACATTATTAATAGATTTATATTCTAATTTATGTAAATCACTTAAAAACCTTTCATTTTTTTTTCCTATATTACAACCTCCAAAAATATAAGCTTGTTTATCATTATTATGAACAGCACAATGACCATAGCGTGAAGAAGGTTGTTCCATAGTAAAAACTTTATATGAAGTAAAAGTAGATATATCAATTAAATATGTTTCATTTAATGATTTATTTTCTAATAATGATTTTCCACCATGAATAAATAAAAAAGGATAATCATACCATCCTGCAAAATAATTTGAAGGATGAGGAATTTCTCCTTTTATTTCTGGATGAGACCATGAATTTGTATTTAAATCAAATAAATATATACCATAATTTTCTTTTGATGTTCCTCCTATGAAAAGAAAAGAGTTTCTATCTGATATATTTATAAATAGGAATCCTTCAGAATTTAAAGGAAGTGTTGTTGAATTTTGGTTTGTTGGAAGTTTGTGGAATGATAAATTTAAAGACATTTTGTTTTTAATTTTTTGATTTTTTTTTAAAAAATTCAATTTAAATTTTTATTTAATTTTGTTTAAATTCTTTTCATTTGATTTTTAAATGATATTTAAATATTTATTTTGAAGTAAACAGGTTTTTATTAATATAATTTATTTATTTAATATTATTAAAAAATAAGTTTATATAATAACTGGTTTAATTCAATATATAAAAGAAAGAGAACAATTTATTTTAAAATTTCTAAAAGTTTCTTAGATTACCTTCATTTAATTTATTAATATAAATAATTCTAAAAAATAAATTCTCTCAAATAATAAAAATTTAATTTTCCCAGTAACATATAATTATCAATGAGTAAAAGTATATATAAATAAGTCATTTTATAGATTTCTCAGTAAATATCAGTAATAAAAATAGATTATCACTATAATTTCTTCAATTTTATTTATTACTTTGTAATTATTATCAAATAATAAAGATGATATAATTCAATTTGTATAAGATAGAACTTTTATTCTTTCTCCTTATGATAAAAATGAAAATATGAAAATTTATGAAATTAAAGTTATTCAATATACTATGGATTTTCATAAGAAATCATTTAATCCAGAAGTTATTAAAGGTTATTATTTTAATATTAATGAGAAATTGTTATTGAATGATATTATATTTGCTTTAGTAAAATTTTTGTGACATATAATAAAATGCAAATAAAATAATTTAATTATAAATTTTTAATAAAGTAAATTGATGAAAAAATAAATTTATTACATAAATTGATTTAAATGAAGTTTATTTGTAAGAAAAAAAAAAAATCTTTTATCAATATTATAATTTAAATCAACTAAAGAAAACTTCAATAAAAAATTAAAAATTTATAAAATCATATAAAAATTAATTAATAATGTCAAATCCAAATAGAAAGGTGGAAAATCAATCATCAATAAAAGAGAATATGGAAAATCATATATTTTCAATGTTAAAAGGGGCAGGAGTTATTGAAGGAAATGATAATGAATTTTATGAAGATTTAGAAGAAAGTAACGTAGATTATTTAAAAGAAGATTCATTAGATTTAGAAAATTTAAATAGAATTTCAAATAAAAAAGGAAAAATAAATCGTCCTTCTTTATTTAGTAATGATGATTTATATATAAATCATAATATAAATTTTAATAGAAATGATACAAGGAAATTTACTCATCAACCTTTTTATCAAAATCCTCTTTATTCAATGAATAAAACTAATCCAATTTATCAAATAACAAGAAATAATTCTTATAATTTTTTTTTAAACAATCCAATAAATTATAATTATTCTTTTTCAAATGAAAGAAATCAAAATTTAAAAATGAACAATAATCCAATTCCAATAACAACAACACCTTTAGGAATGAGAATGCCAATAAGAACTTTTAATTTTAAAACAAAACAAAATTTAAATGATAATAAATTTCAAAATACTATTTTAAATATTCCAATTAATGACCCAGCAGCAAGAGATTTAGAATCTTTATTAATTCAAAAAGGTTATTTTACTCATCAAATTTATAATAAATTAAAAGGTACTTTTATTTCTTTAATGAAATCTCAACAAACTAGTAGAATATTACAATATTATTTAGATAAAACCCCTAATGATGTTATTCATTTAATTTTTTCTGAATTTTCTAATCAAGTTGATTCTTTATTGTTAGATCCATATGCGAATTATTTTTGTTTGAAAATATTTTATTTTTTAAATTTTAATGATAGGATAGTTTTCCTTAAAAAAATTTCTCCTATTTTAGATGTTCTATGTGTTAATAAAATTGCAACATATCCTATTCAATGTATTATTGAACAATTAATATCTGATGAAGAAAAAAATATTATTGTTAATTCATTAAAAAAAAATTTAATGAAATTATGTTTTGATGTTTATGGAGCTCATGTTATAGAAAAATTAATAATAAATTTTGGTTATGAAAAACATTTAGAAAATATATTGAATTTTATTTCTGAAAATTTTTTATTTTTATCGAATAATTCAAATGGTTTATGTATTGTAAAAAAAACAATAATACTTGAATATAAATTGAAAGGAGAAAGATTTAATTCTTTAAAAAAAATATTAATTAATAAAGCTTTAGAATTAATACAAAATCCTTATGGTAATTATGCTTTACAAACTGCAATAGATAATTGGAATTTAAATGATATAAAGGAAATTTATCCTATGTTTTATGGTAAATGTTTAGTTTTTTCCATTCAAAAATTCTCTTCAAATGTTATTGAAAAATGTATTCAAAAAAGTGAAGAATTCACATTAAAATTTATTAATGAAATATGTTCAGATGAAAACTCAATTTGTATTCTTTTAAAGAATAATTATGGAAATTATGTTATTCAAACCACATTAAAGGTTTGTGATAAACCTAAAAGAGTTATTTTAATTTCTTTAATAAAAAAAAATTTAATTTTGATAAATGATAAGAAATTAACTAATAAGTGGCGAAGCATAATTTCTTCTTATGTACTTAATTAATTTTAGTATTTATCTTAGGAATTAGAAGGAATTTAAGCAACTATAATAATATATAAATATAAATCATTGTTATTGCTTTAATTATTATTTGTGTATATTTGATAGTAAATTAGATATTATTATATATTTATTAAAATTATAGATAAGAATGAACCATAAAAACAAAAAAATATTTGTTTCTCAAATGAAAATTCTGTTATTTATAGATAAAAGTTGTTCTAATAAATAAATAAATAATATATTTTTGTATAATGAATAGGTAATAATATATCAATAGATAGAAATGCTTTTTAGACTTAAACAATTAAATATTTAGTCATCCACTCGAATTATTTTCTTCTGAATTTGTTTTTTCTATTTTTTCATCTTTGAGATTTTCTTTTTCTTTTTTTAAATATGAATTGATATATTCTTTATATAAAATATATTTGTCTTTTAAATCATATTTTCCTTCATTTATTTTTGATGACTTAATTGAAATATTTTCTACATCTCTTGTACTTGTAAAATTATCAAAAGAAAAATTTAAACTTGTAATTAACTTTTTTGTTTCATATACATCTTTTTCTATAAAATTATCTATTATATTTCTTTTCATTTCGGTTTTTAAATTTTTATTATCAATTATTTTATTTATATAATATTTTCTCCAATATCTTTGAATAATAATTACATTTTTATTTTTTTGAGATCTTTTATCTATATCAATTAAATTCACTTTTTGTTTTTTTTCTTGCATTATTTTTTTACTTAAAAAGGAAGAAAATTCATTAAATATATTTTTATCATTTTCATTAATTTCCATATGTGAAATAATGTATTCATTATAAAATAAAATCATTTTCATAATATCATGAATGTTAATATTCTTAGGCATTAAAATATTAGAAAAAGTAGAAGTTTGTTGAGAATTATTTTTATGTGATAAAAGTGGATAATTAGATTTATTTATATTAATTTTTAAAGGAGAAATCTTCTTAACTATTATATTCTCTTTTTCACTATTTTTTACTAATTTATTTTTTTTAACTTTTTTATGATCTGTATTTCTATCTATATTTATAAATTTTGTAGGTTTAAAATTTTTAATTGGTTTATCAGATTCTTTTGATATACTTTTATCTAATTTTGAAGTTAAAGTTACTGATAAATCAGGATTTTTTAATTTTTTTTTTGGTTGAATTTGATAACTTTTATTTAAAGGATTTTTCAAATAATAAGATTTGTTTTTTTCAAAACTTAAAACTTCTAACTTATTTAAGCTATTTTGTTTTTTAAATTCTTCTCCATTGTTATATCTTCCTTCTGATAAATTACTACTTTTTCTTAAATTTGAATTTATTCTTATATTTATATTGGATTGTGATAAACTATTATTATTTAATGTTTTTTTTTTATCATAGGAATTTTTCATTTTATTAAAATTCTCAGTGTTTATTGTATTTGATTTATTAAGCTTTTTTTTCTTTAAAGAATTTAAAGGATTGATTTCTTTTTCATTATAAGGTTTAATAAATTTCTTCATATTAATATTATTATTATTATCTAAATTTTTTTTTTGTTTAGAATTTTCTTCATTGTTAATATTATCACATTTAAACCCATTGTCACAATTTGATTTAATGGAATTATGATAATTAACAATTTCAGGTTCTTCATCATTTAAATATTTATTTTTTAAAGAATGAAATTTTTCATAATCTTTTGGCTTTGATGAACTGATTCTTTTTTTAGAAATTTTTTTATCAATATTTAATATGTTTTGATTCACTTTTTCTAAATATTCAGGAAGTTCAGCTAAATGACTTAAATTACCAACAAATTCTCCTGGAGAAATTATAGGAGTATCATCATCACTACTAATATCTAATTTATTATTGTTATTAATCATTTATTTAATTAATTTAAATAATCAAATGAATTTAAATAAATTTATATTCGTATAAAAATTTTATTTAATTTATTATTTTAATAATATAATAAATTAAAATATTGAATAAACACATCTTTAATTTAGTAAGATATGAATTTAATATTTAGAAATATTCATATGATAAGTTTGGGGTATCTAAATCATTAATCAATTTTAAAGTTTTTTCTAAAAAATTCCATTTGTGTATGATGATGATGATTCATTAAAAAAAATATTTTAACTTTATATTATAAAATGTTTTTACAAATCTAGATTGTTTTATTTTTTACATTTTGTCTATTTATCATTGTATCTAAAGAAGTAGGATCTTCAAACAATTGAATTTTATTTTCATATAATATTAATATTGATTTTACTCTTTTAAATAAAAAAGGAATTTTGTTTGAAAATATTAATTTTGATTTAATATTTTTATTAATTTTTTTATTTGAAGAATGAATGATTATTTTCACGTTCTTTCTGAATATCAGAATTTATGTAAAATAAATCAGATCAAATTAAATAATTTAGCTAATATATCTATTGAAATACAAACTATTAAAAATGGTTTGAAATTATTCAATTCTAATTTTTCAGATAATAATAATCAAAATGCTTTTTTACTTAATCCTTTTTCAACTATGAATGATGCTTTTAAATTATTTTCAAAAAAAATTAAAAATATAATAACATCATTAGAAGATGAAATAATATTTCCAATAGAAACATTATATAAAAATTGGGAAATAACATCAAAAGAAAATTTAAATTCATTTAATCAAATGGCAAATACATTAATTGAAAATAAGCAGCATTTAAATAAAACAATAGAAAATCATAAACAAACAATAAAAGATAATAAAATAAAGAATAATTCAGAAGATGATATAATGAAAAAACAAGCAACAATAGAAAATTCAAAACAATTGTATAAATATGGAATAGAAAAAATGAATAGAATAATAGAAGAAAGTAATAAAAAATATACTGAAATAAACAAAGGAATAGAAACAAAGGATGAAAGTAGAAATATAATAATAAAAGAATTATTAAAGAAATATTCAATAATATGTTATAAAGTTGCAGATATATTTAATGAATATGCTAAAACAATTAAAGAAGCAGTTGTTGAGAAAATTGACCCAAAATTTAATATTAAAGTATTTAATCAAAATGAAAATGGAGTTAGATTCAAAAAAGAAGAATATATTGATAATTTTCAATTAAATGATAATGATAATAATAAAGAGAAAAAAAAGAATTCATTGATTGATGAATTTGAATTAATTAATGATAGTGATATTAATTTTAATAAAGGGAAAACTAAAGAACAAATTAAAGAAGAAACAACAAATAAAATAATAAATTTTATTTCTATTTTATTAATAAATACAGAAATGCCTTTAGATAGAATTAGTCAAATTATTCAGTTTATAAATGATTTTGATGGAAATACTCCTAAAAATACAAATGCTTATTTATTTCTTTCTAAACTGTTAAAAATGTCAACAACAATTGAATTTCCTAATTTAGCAAATTTAAATCATTTTTCAAATATTTTAAATACTTTAAGTATAACTGCAAATACTAAAAAAGAAAATTATGATAATTACCTTATTAATGATTTAATTATTCAAGTTTGTGAAAAAACTACTCATAAAGATATTTATTTATATTCTTTATTAGGAAAAAAAAATAAATTTTATGCTACTAAAACTTTTTGGTCTCAATTAATTTTAAATAAATTTCTTCACTTATTAAATTCTCAAGTAAAAAAATTAAAAATTGATAAAGAATTGAGAAGAAATTCAAAAAGTGGAAAAATTTTTTTATTAGAATTTTTAGATTTTACACAAAAAATAAAAGATTATAATAAATTAAATGAAGCTAAGAAAGTTTCTTTAGAACAATATGCAATAAATACTATAGATATGTTAATAAAAGAAAATATAAATCATATGGGTAATTTTAAAGTTCCAAGAAATGTTGGTTTAGAAGTAATAAAAGAATATTGTCAAAAATTTGGGGTTAATCCTGAACAAAAAGAATATTATATTGCTTTATTATTAACTGAATTAAGTAAAAATTATAATTACAAAATTAAAAAATCAATATTAAAATCAACAACAATTGGTCAATTAATTCTATTAAAAAATTCCTCTTTATTTTTATCAAATGCAGATATATTAAATTTATTTTTAGTAAATAAGTCAATGACAAAATTATTAAAAAAAAAAGTATTTAAAAGAATATTAAACGACAATGCAAGAACAATAAGTTTAAAGAAAAGAATGGAAATATGGGGAATATTATTAAATTTAAAATCTGTCAAAGAAAAATATTCAAATTACAAAGAATTTTATGATAAATTGCAAAACAATTTAATTCCCAAATCAAAAAATAATGAAACAATACAATTAGACGTAGTAAGAACATTCTTTGAAGAAAACACAGAAGAAAATCAAAATAAAATAAAAAATATATTAATAATATTAAATTATCTTTTTCCCCATATAGGTTATTGTCAAGGAATGAATTATATAGCTGCATTCTTATTACAAATATTTGATTATAATGAAGAAAAAACTTTTTATTATATGACAGGAATTCTTTCATCAACAGATTTTGGAAAATTATTAGAAAAAGATTTATTGTTATTAAAAATATATTTTTTTATTGTTGATAAAATTATACAAGTTTTTATACCAAAAGTACATAAAATTATTAAAAAAAACTCAATTATGACTAATTTTTTTTGTCCTCCTTGGTTTTTAACTTTATGGACTAATATTTGTACTGTGTTTAATAAGGAAAATACTCCTTTATCTTCTATGCTTATTATTGAAAATTTCTTTATTGATGGATGGATTAGTATAATAAGAGCTGGATATACTATTTTAAAATATTATGAAAATGATATTTGGAATTTCCCGAAAGAAGATATTATGCATTTTATTATTAATAAATTAACTGATCAAGAATTATTAAAAAATGAATGTTTTGAAACTTTTAGGAAAAAATATAATGAAAGTAGAGGAGTTATTAAAAAAGAATTAATATCTAATATTACAAAAATTTATTATTATGAAAATAAAAATAATAATATTGCCTGAAAAATTTTAATTGATATTTTATAGAGGATTTTTCAAGTAATATTAATGTGAAATAAAGTTATTACTTAAATCATAATTTTCATTTGATTTAATTCTATCAACCAATCAATCATTAATTCTCCATATTTTTTATAAAATATAAATTTAACGAAGTATATCTAAATATAAAGAATTAATTTATAATCTTGAGATTCTATTATTTAAATAGAATTATCTAATATACTTCCTATCCATTAATCAATATTATTGTTATTAGATTTGAATTTTATCTAATAATATTCATTATTTTATATTGTATGACTCATCATTTTCTCTTATTTAGAATTTTATTTTTTTATTAAATGATGAAAATTTTTTCATTCTGTGTTTATTTTTCAAATTCTATATGAAATTTATCTTTTATTACTTGATTTAAATTCATCGCAATTAAAATTTTTTAAGTATATATTTCTTAAACATATATTTGCTTCCTAAATTTTTTCATATCATTGTGAGAGAAAAAATCAAATCCAATTTATATTTATTCCCCATTTATTTTTTTAAATACTTATATTCATCTATATTTTTTTTTAAAAAAAACATTAAAAAATATATTTATTTTCTAAACCCAAAAAAGAAAAATGTCAGAATCATCCTTCAATTACTTATTTAAATTTATAATAATAGGTGACAGTTGTAAAAAAATAAATATATAAAAAATATAGACGTAGGAAAGTCAAATATCCTTTCACGTTACACATACAATAAATTTAATCCAGACCACGAAATAACAATAGGATGTGAATTTATGTCAAAAATAATAAAAATAAAAGAAAGAAATATTCAAATTCAAGTATGGGATACAGCAGGACAAGAAGCATTTAGAGCAATAACAAGAACTTATTATAAAAATTCAGCATGTGCTTTAATAGTATATGATATAACAAATAGAAAATCTTTTCAAAGTATTAAATCTTGGTTAGAAACATGTAGAGATATGTGCTCTAAAAATGTTTTAATTGTTCTTATTGGAAATAAAAGTGATTTAGATGGAAAAAGAGTTATTCCTAAAGATGAAGGAAGAAAATTTGCTGAGGATAATAAAATCAAATTTTATGAAACTAGTGCTTTAAATGGTAATAATATTGAAGAAGTTTTTCTTGATGCTTCTACTGAGTTAATGGATAAGTTAGAAAGTGGAGAAATTAAATATGATGCTAATTCAGGAGTTCAGATTAGAAATTTTCCTAATAAGGAAATTGAAGAGTTATTAGCTAAAAATCAAAAAAAATGTTGTTGAAATCATCAGATTTTTTTTATTGGGATTTTTTATTTTATTAGTTTAGTTTAAGTTTGTTTAATTCAGAAAATGAATTTTATTTAATTGTTTTTAATTAAATTAAAAAGTATTTAATTATTTTAGTTAGTAGAATTTTTAAATGATTATTTTTTTAATTTTATTTCAATAATAATAAAAAAAAATCCAAATTCACAAAAGAAGAAAAATAAGTAATAAATATTATATTCATAAAATATTTATTTAAAAATACTAAATCCATAAATTTTTCGACAAAAAAAAATTAATTGATTTTTCAAAAAAATACTTGAAGTAAATAAAAATAAAGAATAATATTAAATAATTTTTATTCTAACCACAAATGAAAATTTAAAATAGGAACCCAAGTAAAGATTGTTTACATAATATTAAATTTTAATTTTTTTTAACTTTGTATTATATATGATAATATGTATTAATTTTACATATAAAACAAATTGACTCAACAAAAAAAAAAAATAAAAATTATTGACATTTGAAATTATTAAATAATTTATCAAATATACCAGAAGCTCCAGGTTTAATAAGATTAATTTTTTCTTTTTTCTTAACACGTTCTTTAATAACATCTTTTTTAATTTGATTAGATTTTTCAATAATATTTAAAACATCAAAAAAAGTTTCATTGGTAATATTATTATAATTTTTTTTTTGTTTTTCAGAATTTCTTCTTTCATTATAACTATCAGTTGTCTTTGAACTTTTTAAAGTTTTTTCACTATATATTTCATTACTTAATTTCTTATATTTTATTTTATTCTTTTCTTGAGTTAATTGTTTATTATCTTCAGTGAAAAACAATGAAGATTGATTTGCTCCAGGAGTTTTAACTAAAAAAGGACTTATTTCTTTATTTTCAATTTCAGATATATTTAATTGATTAAAATCTATTTTTATTGCTTTTAAATTTTGGTCTTTTTTATTTTCCTCTTCTTTTATATTTTTTTTTGGATTTATATCTGTTTTACTTTTTGTAACTACATTTTTTTTTTCTATTGATTTTCTTACATTTGATTTTGGAATTGTTGTTTCTTTTGAGTCTTTTTGATATTTTATCACTGAATTTGATTTTTGTTTATTTTCTTCTTTTATATTTTTATTTTCTTTTTTAAATGGATTTCTTTCTTTTTTATCTTCAATATTAATATCACTATTTCTCTGATTAATATTTTTATTTTCTTTATTGATATTTTTTTTCTCTTCAATAATTATATCTTTGTTTTTATTTCTTTCATCATCATTATTTTCTTGATTCATTGTCTCTTTATTTTGAATATTTTTATCATTTCTATTATCATTATTTTTTGTTGTTTCTTTATTTTCAAAATCAAAATATTGTATAGCTTTATGATCACCATCATTATCACTTTTTTTCCTGTTAATTATATTTTTATTAACATCTAAAGTAAAATTACTATATTTCATATTAACACTATTATCTCTTTTTAATCTTCTAACATCTTTTTCTGATTTAACATCTCTATTATTTAAAGAAATTCTATCTTCATTACTTTTATCCATAGAAACATCATTACTTTTGTCTCTTAAAGTTCTTCCTCTTTTTCTTTTTTTATTCTTTGCTTTTTTCAATACATTATCAAAGAAAGTTGCATCATCTTTATCTTTTAATTTATTTTTAATTGTTTTATCAATTATAATTTGGTTGTAAATAAGTTTATCATTATTATTAACATTTCCATAAATTTGATATTCAAATTTTTTAATCCAATCATGTTGAAAAACATTTTTCAAACTAATTCTTTTTTTCATATTAGAATCACACATTTTTAAAATTAAATCTTTCATATCTTCAGAAATGATTTTATTATTATCATTTTCATGAGAAAATTGAATATTATTTTTTAAAACATTAATTAAAATATCATTGACTTTATCATTCGCATTTTCATTAGGTTTAAAAGGAGTATAACCAAAGAACAATTCATATAATAAAACACCTAAAGCCCAAACATCAACTCCTTTTTCATAAGGTTCTTCATTAATTATTTCAGGAGCCATATATTCATAAGTTCCACAAAATGTTGTTCTATTACCTATTTCTATTTCTGTACTCCAACCAAAATCACATAATTTTATTGTATCTTTATCCATTAATAAAAAATTTTCTGGTTTTATATCTCTATGAATTATATTGTTTTCATGAAGAAAATTTACTGCATTTAATGCTTGGATAAAAAATTTAAATGTTATTTCTTCTGAAAATCCTTTTTTTTCCTTTTTTATTGTTTGATATAAATTTCCTTCTGGAGCGTATTCTAATATTAAATCATAATTATCTTTTAATTCTCTACTATTATATAATCTTAATATATTTGGATGAAGGATTTTACTTTGTATATCTATTTCTTTTTGAGCTATTATTAAATTGGCATTTAATTCTAAAATTTTGCTTTTATCCATTTTTTTCATTGCATAAAATTTTTGATCAATTTTATTTTTATATAAATATACATCACTAAAAGTTCCGGTTCCTATTATAAAAGGACATTTATTTACTAAAAAAGGTTCAAAATTTTCAAAGTTATATTTATCATCTTTTATTTGTTCTCTATATGTTCCTTCTACTCTTAATTTAGATGTTTCTTCTTTTTGACTTTGATATAATGAGTCTTTTATATTAAATGGATTTGGAGTTTTATTATCTATTAATCTTTGAATTTCTTCTATGCTTTTTGTTATGTTTTCTTTTGTTTTATCAGTTTTTAAATTTTCTATCATTTTTATTTAATTAAAAATACTTTTTTGTATTATAAATACATAAAAAAATTTAAATTAATTTAAATTTTTTTATTGAAAAAATACTTAAAATAAATTTATCTACATTAAATATACAAAAGTAAAACATTAAATTTTTTATATTGCTTAAGAATTATCATTTGAAGTAGATTTAATATTTATTGTAGATCTATTTCCACTTTTACTAATTTTTGTATTATTTACATTCATTAATGAAAGAGAAGAATTTTTTGAAATTTTTTGATCTTTTATTATAGATATTTTAGAACTTGGAATTCCACTTGTTAATTGAGAAAATTTAAAATAATTATTAAAATTAGATTTATGATTTTTATGACCTCTATTAGTAAAATATTTAGAAATTATTTCAGCTTTTTTAATTTCTTCTATATTATTCATTGAATTATTTCTATGATTTCTTTTATTTTTTTTTGATGATATTGTATTTCTATTTGAAATACTATTTAATATTTTATTATATGAATTTGTAAAAGCTTTATCTTCAAATATATTATTTGTTGATCTTCTAATATTATTTGGTTTTGTTTTTTTAACTTCATTATATGTTAAACTTGCTTTTTGATTTTTTAAATATTTATTTCTTTTTGGTAATTCAAAATTTTGATTTATTATCAAATTTGAAGAAGTTTTTCCATTATTTATATTAATATTTATTTTGGAATTTGCATTTTCTTTTATTTCTGTTAATTCTTGTTCTACTTTATATAATTTATTATTTAATTTTTCTATTTGATTTCTTAAATTTAATATTGTTTTTTGACTTATTTCAGTTTTTGAGTCAGTTAATTTCTTTTCTTGTTCAATTTTAGAAATTGCTTTTTTTAAATTAGAATTTTCTCTTCTTAAAATTTCTATTTCATTTTCTTTTCTGTCATTATCTAAAAAATGTTTTCCATTATATTTAACTTTTTGTTTTAAGCTTTCAAATTCATTTTCCATTTCAATAAAATTTCTTATTTTATTATCATAAGATTCTTTTTGAATTTTAGATTGAAGTTGTTTACTTATATAAAACCTTAATTGTTTTTCTAAATTTCTTAATTGATTTTCATAAATATAACTTTGATTCATACTTTTATTATCTTTACTATTATTATCAATGATTTTTTTATTTTTAATATATTCTCCAATTTTTTTGTTTATTAAAATAGGAATTGATTCTTTAATATAATGGACAATTGTAGAAATATTTGTTGAAGAAATATTTTCTTCAAATTCTTTTTCATTAATATTTATTTTTTTTCCTTTAATCTGTTCAATAATATAATAATATAATTCATAAATAATTCTCTTATCTTCATAATTACTATTTTGAGCATCTGTAATTATAATACTCATTTTTAATTTTTAAATTTATAAAATTTATAAAAATAAAAACAATAAGAAATAAAGTAATAATATGTTAAAAAATTGATAAAAAGAACAGCATTTAATATTAACATCTTCATAAGAATAAGTAGAAATTTCTTGAACAGAAGAAATTTTTTCTTTAATAATTTTTAAATCTTTTTTAATTCTTATACAAGCAGCAGAATCTTTTCCATTTATTTTAGAAGTAAAATAACAACAAGAATAATTATCACTTGTATTTTTAACAGCAACACAACTTTGATAAGTTGGAATAGTATCAATACATTCTTCACTGGCAGAATAAATATATTTAATAAATATAAAAAAAACAAGAATTCCCTTATGAAACATTATTTTAAAAATTTATTAAATTTAGATAAAAAAAAATAAACTAAACAATATTCAAATATATTTCTTATTATCGCTTTTTTTTTCTTTTTTTAATTTTATTTAAATTGTATTTTCTATCATTTGACTTGGCATTCCAACTTGCATTTCTAAATCTGCAATTTTTTTCAATAAAGCAGTTAATAAATCTTGTAATTGTCTTTTTTGATCTTTTAAATTAGCAATTTCTTTTTGTAATTTAGCATTTTCATTTTTTTGATTAGTAAAATGATTATCCATTTCATCTTTAACTTTATTAATTTCATCAGATAATTTAGTTGAAATTTCTTTATTTTTTTGTTTTAATAATTCTTGTAATTCATCCTTATTATCACCTACTGTTTGAAGTTTACTATTTTCTTCATTGAATATTCCAGCAACATCTAATATTCTTTGTTCTAAATCTAATAGTTTTCCTTTTAAAGATTCTACACTTCCTGAAAATGAATTTCCTGTTTTTTCAAATTTTGAACTTGTTCCTACCATATCTTTTTGAGATTGGTTAAATTTATTTTGACTATTCATATTTTTTATGTTATATTTTTAAAATTTATTTAATAACTACTTTTAATTATATTTTTCATTTAATTGTTTAATTTTTATTTATTTCTTTTTTATTCTTATATATTATGAAATTTTATATTTTTATATTTAAAAATGAACAGGAGCTCTAAAGTTTTTATTAGAAATGGAAATGATATTTCAACTCCTAATAAATATGGAAAACAAAATAATTATAATAATTATAATATTAATAATGATGATAATCTTCAAGAAGAAAATAGAAGATTAAAAATGCAAATTTCAATAAAAAATAAAGAGCTTGAAGATATTAAAAAAACATTTAATAATCTACAAAAACAATTAAATGAATTGAAAAGGAAATCCGCGAGTAAAAGAAGTAATAATAATTATTCAAACAGAAATAACAATAACAATTATTCACGTAGTAATAATAATTATTCAAATAATAATAATAATGTGCATTATAATAATTATATAAGAAATAATAATCGAATTTCTTCAAATGTATTAAATGATTCATTTGATGATTTTAATGATCCATTTTTTGGTAATTTTTTTTCTAATATTGCTAATCCTTTTATTGGAAGATCAAATAATAGAGGTTCATATAATAGAAATTTTAATTCTGGTGATTATATGAGTGATGAAAATTTTAATGAAATGATAAATCAATTTCATTAATTGATAATTAATTTTATTTTTATATATTATGAAATTTTTAATTTCTTGAAAAATATTGTCATTTTTCACCTATAAGATTCTTTTATAATTATATATATTTATTTGAAAAACAATTAAAATATTATATTTTATTAATTTAATTTAGTTTTCATTAAAATTTTTTGAATTTTTTTAAAAGACAAAACTCAAAAACGTTTTTTAATAAATTATACAATCTATAGTTCTTTCTTTTCAGATTTTAATAATTTAAAAATCTCATTTTAAATTAATAAAAATTTGAAATCATTGAATAAATTATTTTTAAAAAACCATATATGAATAAATACACTATTCTTTTAAATTCAAAAATATTTTTTCATGTATTAATAATAATTTGAAATTAAAAAAAATGAAAATAAATTTCGATAAAATAGTTATTCATCAAGAAAGAGAATGGACATTAAATTTATTGACTAACTTACTTCAATGTAAAATATGTATGAATCTTTTAAATGATCCATATGATTGCATTCATTGTAATCAAACTTTTTGTAAAAAATGTATTAAAAATTATATAAACACAAATAAGAAATGTCCATATGATATTTATTTTAAAAATAATCCAAAACAACCAAATATCCAAAAAGAAAAAGTACAATTTAATATTAAACCTTCTTCTGCGAATATTACAAAAATTATTAATTCATTAAAAATATATTGTAAATATAGAAAAAATGGATGTAACTCAGAATTATCAATTGAACAAGTGAAAGATCATGAAAATAATTGTTTATTTAAAAACCAGAAGTTAATTAAAACGAAGATACTTGAAGAAGAAAAAGAGAAAAATAATAATTTGAACAAAGATAAAGATGAAAATTTTATATCTGAATTATTATTAAAAAAAATAGAGGATAAATGTATTAATAAAGAATTATCTAAATATAAAACGCAAGATAGTTGTGTTAGTTTTAGAAAATTAGATGATTTTGATAATAATTCATTAATATTATCACCAAAAGATAATTGTTCAAATTCACCAAAAAGAACACATTCACCAAATAATACATTAATCTTTAAATTAAATGAAAAAATAGATTCAATCTATAATATAATAAAAAGTGAAAGAAATTATAATTCATATAATATTAATAATAATAATAATAATATTAATATTAATAATAATAATAATAATATAACTAATACAGAATCTAATCAATTTGAATCATTTGAATATGATCCTCAATCGACGCCAAAATTAGGTTGTAAAAATAATAAAAAAAATTATATTTCAAATCAAAATAGTAATTCAAAATCTTCTTCAAATAATGTTCATATACAGAAATTATTATATGACATGCAAAATTTAATTAATAAAGTACAAGATATTGAAAGATTAATTCAATCAAATAATTCTTTCCAAAAACAAAATTATTCTATTCAATCTGAAGAAAATAATATTAGTTCTCCTACTTCTTCTTATGCTTCAACTCATTATAATACAACTTCAAATTCTGCTTATAGTTCTTGTATAGATATTAAAAAAAAATTAAATGAAAAAATAAATAAACCTTTTAAAAATAATTTAGCTAAACAACCTATAAAAAATTCTATATATAATTATTCTGGAAGAAATGTGAATAAAATATTATATAAAAAAAATACAAACAAAGAAAATAGTGATAAATTAAACTCTTCTAGTCATATTATTAATAATAGTTTAGATAATTATGAAGAAGTTAAAGAAATATTTGAAAAAGTAATAGATGAAAAAATTGAGGGTATTAAAAAATATATTGATGAAAAATGTTTAGAAGAGTTAAAAAAATTTTATATGGATATAACACTTGATAATACAAATTTATTTGCACAAAAATTTGATGAACTTCATGATGTAATCTGTCCAAATAAAAAATAAAGTATTAAAATTGTAATTCTTAGTTTATTAAATGGTTAAAGAATTATTAAATTATAAATTAGAATGTTTTTTAAAAATTTAAATAAAATTTCTATTTTTTTTGCAAAATTTACAATAATCAATTTTTTCATTAATATTATTACAATTATTGCATTTCCATCTTCTTTCATTATTTTTATTTATTTTAATCTCATTTTTTTTTATTTCATTTTTCCTTTTAGAAACTTTAGATGGTCTATTATACACAAAATTAACTAATTTCATTTGATTTTCATCTCTAATTTGAGAAAAAGTTTTTTCATTTTTACAAAAATTACATTTATTATAATAAACATTTCCACAATTTAAACATTTTTTTTCATATTGATTATTATTATTAGAAGTATAATATGTTTTTTTCCTAGTTTCCCCTTTATTTTTCCTTCTATTTCCAACATAAAAACTATCTTTATTTGTTTTAGAATTTTCATTTTCAATTAAATCAAAAATATACATATCAATATTTTTACATTTAGAGCATTCAAAAGAAGAAATATTATTAACATTTTGACATTGAGAACAAAACCATTCATTTTTCAATAATAAAGGAGTAGTTCTTATATTATTATCATTCATTAAATCATCATCATTTATTAAATATTTACTTTTATCTTCTTCCATAATTTTTCTTGGAGGAGGTAAATCACTTAAAGTTTCATAAGTTAATAAATCATCATCATCATTAACTAATGTAGGATTTCCTTCTGAATCTAATTTTACTGTTTGAGGTTTTTTTCTTTTTTCATCATTTTTTCTCATATCATTTATTGATTTTATTAAATTTTCATCAAATGTTTTATGAGTTTGTGTGTCTTCTGGTCTTAATCTTGAATCTAAATTATGTTCATTTGAATATGATGTTGCATTCTCTATATCTATTTTTAAACTAAAATTATACATTTGGAAATAGTCTTCATCAGAAAATTTTTCATTTATTAAATCATTAAATTTAGAATTTTCTTCGTCTTTTATTTGATAAAATAACATTTTGGGAAAATAGTGATGTTTAATACAATATTTTAAAACATCTTTAAAGGAATCCATTTTTAAATTTATCATATCATTATTTAATATCCAATATACTTCTACTTCCTCTTTAGCATCTACATTTAAGAAAAAACATATATTATGATTATCTGCATAACATATTAATCCAAATAAAAAATAAGTTTCTACTGAATATGGATCATATACAGTAAATATTTCTTCATTTGAAAATATTTGAGGAATAGTATAAAATACTTTACATATATCTGAAACTTTTGGATTAAATGTATTCCATGATAAAGTAAAGCATAAATATTTATTTGCATTAATTAAAATAATATTTTTTTGAATTTTCTGTTCTTTACATTCACAATTTACATTACCATCTAATTCTGTAATATCATCAGAATACTTTTCTTTTTCAAAATCAAATAATTTACAATAAAATTCATCAAAATATTGCATATTTTCTAATTTAGAAATAATAAAATTAACATCAATATCATACATATAATTATTAGGAGGAAATTTTAATATATCACTTTTACTATCACAATTAATACATTCTAATTGAGAAACTAAATTAATATAATAAGAATTATGAGAAGGACAATTTTTATCTTTACATTCTTCTTTTTGTTCATTTAATAAAGAACCTTCTTGTTGACAATAACAATGAATTCCATTTAAAAATATATAAAATACATCACTAGGTTCTCCCATACTTCCAATTTTTAATAAATTTTTATCTTCATACATATAATCCAACTCTCCTCTTATATTAACTACATTACAATATCTTACCCCTTTTGCTATTTTATTAAAATATATTTTTGAAGTTAATTGTCTATATTTTTCTAAAACTGTACCTAATTCAATTAATAAATTGAAATTTTCATGATCTGATATATCTTCTGTTTCAAAATAATATTGAATTGGATAAGTATAATGTAATGCATGGACTATTACATTTATAAAACAATTTTGCTCTCCTATATCATTTTTAAAAGGAGCACTTATTAATTTATCTGGTTCATTTGGATCATTTTCTACTATTGTAGAAATTGTTCTGTCAGTCATTATTAAATTTTTTATTTAATTTTTTCATATTCATTTAATTTTTTATTTTTTTTATAATAATAATCAAATTTTATTTTATAATTATGACTGATATTAATACATATACTTCTATAACACAATCTATTACTAATGATGTTGCTTTATTTAAAAATAATGAAAAGAATATAAATGAATTAAATAAAGATATGATTTTAAAAATGTGTTTATTGTTAAATTTATCTAAAGAAGTTGAAGAAAAAAATGAGAAAATAGTTAAAGAACAAAATATTGAAATTGAAAGAATTTTAAAAATAGAAGAAAAAAAAAAACAACAACAACAACAACAAAATAATCAAAAAAATAAAAAAGATATTGATGAAAGTTCAGAGGAAGAAAATGATGAAGAAGAATATTCTTTAAATCTTTTAATAAATCCTACTTTACAAATTTATATTCCAATGAATCAAACTTCTTTTTCTTTAGAAGATAATGTTTTAGTTAATTTAAAAGGAAAATTAATTATTGATGATAATTTAATAAATCAAAAAAAAGAAATAAATGAAGAGAATGATAACATT